>MDTE01101825.1_pt1 | contig 12525 bp, 11 predicted proteins | sample 811231 | NCBI WGS metagenome assembly MDTE01 (sample SAMN05326651, study PRJNA326480) | marine metagenome | isolation source: seawater | place: Indian Ocean: Red Sea | collected 2010
TCAGGCTGACCCGATTGCTGGCCTGCGGAATCACTTCCCCATGGCCGATCAGAAAGCCCGTCACGGTTCCGGGCCGTCGCCGCAGCACCGCTGGGGGATCAAAGCGACCGATCCCTCCCCAGAGGCCATAACCACCATGGAAATTGGCTCCCTCGAGGTGGCGACCAAAAGGCAGAAAAAAGCTGCCGGCGCCGGTGAGGGGCGGCTGAGGCGATTCCGACGGCTCCGGCATGCAGAAGAACTGGCTGGTGGAGACGTGATCCATCAACCGTGTACCCAGCCGTTCGGACGGGTCCTTCAGGCCCTGCTCACGGGAGCGCAGCAGAATAGCCAATGTCTGGATGGTGGAGGCACAAAGCACCACCAGATCCGCAATGACGGTACGTCGGTTGCCATTGGCTTGATCGACAACAACGGCGCCCTTCACCCGTTCGCTGCCGTTCTCCAGCACCAGCTGCTCCAGCAGATGCCCGGAGAGCATCTGCACACGTCCCGTGGCCATGGCCTGGGGAAGGGTGCTGCCGCGACTGCTGGAGCGCGGCCACGGCCCATCCCGCTCAGGGTGATGCGGCCCGAAGCCCCGTGAATGAATCACCTGCAGTGCCAGTTGATCACGCAACGCCGCCGCAAACCGCTGCTCAGCAGTCGTCAGTGGTAACGGCTCCTGTGTATCGCCATCGGGTAACTGCGGCAGACCGTCTCGGCGGCCGTGGACCCGCAGCATCCTCTCCAGCGCGACGTAGTCCCCTTCCAGATCAGCGGCACGAATCGGCCATGCGGTCAAGCCATCCGGCGATTCGACACCAGCGAAATCCTCATCGGACAGGCGCAGGGTGATGCCCCCCCAGGTGAGGCTGCGTCCACCCACCTGCAGGCCACGGGTCCAGAGGAACGGGCGGTCAGGCGGATGGCTGTAGGGATGGAGCCGTTCATCGGCATACAGCCTTGGATTGGCTTTCCAGTAGCCAGGGTGCTGGGCCTGCAGACGATGACTGCCACTGCTCAGCCCCGCCAGCCGTCGCATCGAATTGGCAGGCTCCGACCCCAGTGCCGTCTGCGGCGTTAGATCCGGCCCTGCATCGATCAACAGGACCCGGGCGCCACCTTCGGCAAGGGTCAGGGCAGCCACCCCACCGCAGGCCCCTGAGCCAACGACGATGGCATCCCAGGAACCGTTGATGAGCTCGTTCCGGCTTGCTGTGAACACGCGCAAGGACAAAAAAAGATCCCCTCAAGGGGGATCTCAGATTCAATCAGAAATGGTGGCGGGGGGGAGATTTGAACTCCCGACCTTCGGGTTATGAGCCCGACGAGCTACCAGACTGCTCTACCCCGCGGAGCACCCCGAAATCATACAGGTCGGTGTCGCCCGACACAGGAAGACTTCAACTTTGCTGAAACGTCAAGGCCCCCTGCACCTCGAGATTGACGCCTGGGTTGACGATCAAGACCTGGTCCTCAAGCTCTTCGAGTCCAAGGGGCGTCAACCACTCCAGCTGCCGCAGAAGGTGCAGGGCGACGGCCTGTTTGGCACGACGGGAGCCGTCCTCCACCTTGATGGCAACCCCGAGCCCCTCTCCGACGCGGCTCAGGCATTGGATCCCCTCTGCACCACCTTTTGACAGCACCTGGCCATGGCTGCGGCGCATCAGCTCCGTATCGAACCGACCGTCGCCTGCCACCAACTCCGGATGGGCCAGCATCGCCCGGCTGATCTGCTCCAGTTCGGCGTGGTTTGAAGCACCGAGATGGGCATAAAGCAACGCCATCTGAGCCAACTGCAGCCGCAATGTCGGAGCACCACAGTCATCCCGGGAGGCCACCAGCTCCGCAGGAGGAAGCCCAAGCAGCTCAGCGACACGACGATTGATCTCCACCTGAAGGGGATGATCGCTTTGGAGGTAGGTGTCCAATGGCCAGGCCATCTTCCGACTGGTGGCCAGGAACGCTGCATGCTTTCCAGAGCAGTTGTGCTGCAAGGGGCTTTCTGCCCCTGAAGGCACAGGGCACTGCAGATGACTGGCCTCCAGTTCGCCTTTCCAGAGCAGTTTGAACGCTTCCCTGGCATGGGCGTGACTACCCGAATGGGATGCACAGCTGATGGCCAGACCGCGATCACCCACATCCATCGCTGCCGCAGCGCCACTGCTGAGGAACGGCAGCGCTTGAAACGGTTTCAACGCTGAACGGATGAAGGTTTCCAGGCCGGCCTCGCCCGCCGACATCAACACTCGGCCCCGGCCATCGCAGACCACCGCGTGCACCCGATGGACGGATTCGGCAATGCAACCCCGTTTCAAGGTGACCTCCAGCGGCTGCGTGCCGGAGCGGGAGGTGCCGCTGAATCCTGAGGAAAGGCTCATTTCCGTCGCAGGAGGATTTCAGAGAGCCTGACAGAGGCTTGCACCACCCAGCATCAGCCCAGCAGCCATGGCCATGGCCCGACCCAACCGGCTCAGAATCGGTCGCACCTCGTGACGCGCGACCAGAAGATCCCGCGTCCGCCACGACAGGGGCTTTTCCCAGGTCTGTCCGTCGTACCAGCCGGATTCCTCGTAATCCACGCATTCAGCCAGCAACCTTTTCATCACGTAGGTCCATCCCAACCATTGCCGCACGAGGAGCAGCAAAGGGAGAACTAGGGCTGCAACGGCCCCTGCCACAACAAGTCGAGCAGGGTCAGCTTTCAACGCCCAGCTTCCACTGGCAACCAGGATGCAGATCGGGAGCATCAGCAGCCAACTGATCAGCAGACAACGCTTCAGTGAAGACACCTCTCCTGTTGGCCAGCGGAAGAACCAGGACTGGCAGAGCTGCTGGAATTCCTCAAGCGGTCTCTGCTCCGGCGGGACGGGGCAGGACACGAGCTCATCCATGCCGATCAGCCCACTGTGGGCGACGGTAGGAAAGTCCTGGTCTCACCGTGGCTCCAGAAAGCCTCGAGATCGTAATAACCGCGTTCATCGGGCATCAGCACATGAACGATCAGCTCGCCGTAATCCAGCAGCGCCCAACGACCTTCATGCACACCTTCTTTGCGGAGCGGCAGACGCTCGGCCTCGGTTTCCAGCCGATCTTCAACGGATCGCGCAATCGCTCGCACCTGCACATCTGATTGACCGCCAGCGATCACCATCCAGTCCGCCAGGCTTGACACCTCGTCCACCCGGATCAGACGGATGTCCGTTGCCTTTCGGTCATCACAGGCCTCTGCAGCCAGATCAGCCAGTTGCTGACTATCCATAAACGTTCTCACTGGTGACGGAGCTACGGGAGCCCTCCTGCTGGGCCATCTCTGCCCTGGCCTTGCTTGCACTCTTGCGCAGCGCCTCCAGACGGTCTTCGTAGTAACTCCTCCGCTTCTTCTTGCGGGTCTGCTCCACCAGCTCCTTCAGAGCTCCACCAAGGCTGCGGTAAGCATTGGGCACGCTGTAACCGAACCTGCAGGCCAGATCGATGGCACGTTCATCGGCGCTGATGGCGTCCTGCAGGCGCTTTTCCGAGTTGTTTTTCAGATAAAGCCGATAGCCAGCAAAACCTGACAGTCCCAGGGCCATCATCAGAAGGAGGCCATCCTGAACCCACAGTTCACCGATGGCACCGCCGAGGCCGATCGCAAGAGCCGCCATTTCCCAGCCGTCGCGCGGAATCGTGTCGTTCTGGATGCGACCGACTTCATGCCAGAACAGCAGGTTGCGGTGATCCAACGCCATGGCATCCCAGGCATCGAGATCAACCTGAATCTCCACCTCATCTCGACCGATTTCCTCGAGCGTGATTAAGGGTGGGTCGACTGCTGCTGCAGTTTCCACAAACACCCAGCTCTGCATTTCCGGCGGCAGCAACCCCTTCAGGCGCTGGAGCTCACTCATTGCAACCCAGATTCCTCATGGACCAACCGTAGCGAGGCCAGGTGCCGTCGCAGTCGCATGAGAGGCTGTGAACGTTTGGCCTGAAGCGTCTGCCCATGCCTCGGAGGACCGATCTGCGGCGCATCCTTCTGCTGGGCTCCGGTCCGATCGTCATCGGACAAGCCTGTGAATTTGACTATTCAGGCACCCAGGCCTGTAAGGCGCTGCGTTCCGAGGGTTACGAGGTCATCCTCGTGAACTCCAATCCGGCATCGATCATGACCGATCCGGAGATGGCGGATCGGACCTACATCGAGCCTCTGACTCCGGAGGTGGTCACCCGGGTGATCGAACGGGAACGTCCTGATGCGTTGCTGCCAACCATGGGGGGGCAGACCGCTCTGAACCTTGCGGTCACCCTGGCCGAAAACGGCACGCTCGAGCGTTGTGGCGTTGAGCTGATCGGCGCCGATCTTCAGGCCATTCAAAAAGCTGAAGACCGTCTGCTGTTCAAGCAGGCAATGGAACGGATTGGGGTGCAGGTCTGCCCATCCGGCATCGCTTCAACCCTGGAGGAAGCTGAAGCCGTCGGGGCTGCCATCGGCAGCTTTCCGAGAATCATCCGACCGGCCTTCACCCTGGGCGGCAGTGGAGGGGGAATCGCGTACAACCCGGAGGAATACGCCGCCATCTGCAAAAGCGGACTGGAAGCCAGTCCGGTCTCCCAGATCCTGATCGAACAGTCGCTGCTGGGCTGGAAGGAATTTGAACTCGAGGTAATGCGCGATCAGGCGGACAACGTCGTGATTGTCTGCAGCATCGAGAATCTGGATCCGATGGGCGTCCACACGGGCGACTCCATCACCGTGGCTCCTGCCCAGACGCTGACGGATCGGGAATATCAGCGATTGCGCGACCAATCGATTGCGATCATCCGCGAAATCGGTGTGGCTACCGGAGGCAGCAACATCCAGTTCGCCATCAACCCTGACAACGGCGATGTGGTGGTGATCGAAATGAATCCAAGGGTGAGCCGTTCCTCGGCGTTGGCCAGCAAAGCCACCGGATTCCCGATCGCAAAGATCGCCGCTCGACTGGCCATCGGCTACACGCTCGACGAAATCCTCAACGACATCACCGGCAAGACACCGGCCTGCTTCGAACCCACCATCGATTACGTGGTGACGAAGATCCCTCGCTTCGCCTTCGAAAAATTCAGGGGCAGCCCAGCCGTGCTCACCACATCGATGAAGTCGGTGGGAGAAGCCATGGCCATCGGCCGCAGCTTCGAGGAATCCTTCCAGAAAGCGATGCGTTCCCTGGAAACCGGTTACGCCGGCTGGGGTGGAGACAGACCGGAACCGGAACTCACTGAAGCGGAACTCGATCGACTGCTGCGCACCCCGTCACCGGAGCGCATTCTCTGTGTCCGCAGAGCCATGCTGCGGGGGCGAACCGATGCTGAGATTCACCGAATCAGCAGGATTGATCCCTGGTTCCTGGCCAAACTGCGTCGCATCGTCGACGCTGAGCAGCGGCTGCTGTGCGGCCGGCAACTGAACGACCTTTCCGCAACCGAGCTGCTCGAGCTCAAGCAACTCGGCTTCTCGGACCGCCAGATCGCCTGGCAAACCACAAGCGATGAATTGCGTGTGCGGCGCCATCGCCATGGCCTGGGGGTCCGCGCCGTGTTCAAGACCGTCGACACCTGTGCTGCCGAATTCGCCTCCACCACGCCGTATCACTACTCCACCTACGAGCGGCCCATCCAACAGCTGACCAGCGACGGGAGCCTCTTAACCCTTGTCCCCGAAAACGAGGTGACCCGCAAGAACAGCGGACGCAAGGTGATGATTCTTGGTGGCGGGCCCAACCGCATTGGCCAGGGAATTGAATTCGACTACTGCTGCTGCCATGCCTCCTTTGCCGCCCAGGACGCCGGCATCACATCGGTGATGGTCAACAGCAACCCCGAGACCGTTTCCACGGACTACGACACCAGTGACAGCCTCTATTTCGAGCCCCTCACCCTCGAGGATGTCCTCAATGTGATTGAGGCGGAGCAACCGGATGGCGTGGTGGTCCAGTTCGGGGGGCAGACCCCTCTGAAACTGGCGATTCCTCTGCTGAACTGGCTCAACTCTGAGGAAGGTCGCGCCACAGGGACTCGGATCTGGGGTACGTCACCGGAGTCGATCGACCGCGCCGAAGACCGCGAGCAGTTCGAAGCGATCCTGAACCAACTGGACATTCGCCAGCCCAGGCATGGTCTTGCCCGCAGTGAGGCGGAAGCCCGGGATGTCGCGGCCCGCGTGGGCTACCCAGTGGTGGTCCGCCCGTCCTATGTGCTGGGCGGTCGCGCCATGGAGGTGGTCTTCGACGAGCAGGAGCTGAATCGCTACATGTTGGAGGCCGTTCAGGTGGAACCTGACCATCCGGTGCTGATCGACCAGTACCTGGAGAATGCGGTTGAGGTGGACGTTGATGCGCTCTGCGACAACGAGGGCAACGTGGTGATCGGCGGCCTGATGGAACACATTGAACCGGCGGGCATCCACTCCGGTGATTCCGCCTGCTGCCTTCCCGCCGTTTCTCTCGGTCAGGGCGCCCTGGACACGATCCGGGAGTGGAGCCGGGGACTTGCCCTCGCGCTGAACGTGCAGGGGCTGATCAACCTCCAGTTCGCCGTTCAACAGAACGCTGAAGGAGAGGAAATCGTTTACATCATCGAGGCCAACCCGCGGGCGTCCCGCACGGTGCCGTTCGTGGCCAAGGCCACCGGTCAGCCACTGGCCCGCATCGCGACCAGGTTGATGGCAGGGGAGACGCTGCAACAGGTTGGCTTAACAACAGAACCTCAGCCACCGCTGCAGACGATCAAGGAAGCCGTCCTGCCATTCCGGCGCTTCCCAGGTGCGGACACGGTGCTGGGCCCGGAAATGCGATCCACAGGCGAAGTGATGGGTTCGGCCGACAGCTTCGGGATGGCTTACGCCAAAGCGGAACTGGGGGCCGGTGAAGCACTACCCACCTCAGGCACAGTGTTTCTGTCGACCCACAACCGCGACAAACCCGCTCTGGTTCCTGTGGCTGAACGCCTGGCCCAGCAGGGCTTCGCTCTGATCGCCACCACCGGCACCGCTGAGGTACTGACCAAGGCGGGACTCAAGGTGAACGCCGTGCTCAAGGTGCATGAGGGTCGCCCCAACATCGAGGACATGATCCGGTCTAACCAGGTGCAGCTGGTGATCAACACCCCTATCGGCCGCCAGGCCGCCCACGACGATAAATACCTGCGCAGGGCTGCTCTTGACTATGCCGTTCCAACGGTGACAACCCTTGCCGGAGCTCGCGCGGCGGTGGAGGCCATCGCCACGCTTCAAAGTGAGCCCACCCTGAGCATCAACGCTCTGCAGGATGTCCATGACATTGTGCGGTGATCAGTAGGGTTGCGTCAGCAGATTCAGTGTCTTGACCGCCTCCGCCCCCGTTCAAGTCGGCAGTGATCTCAGAGATGAGTTTCGCCGTGCTTACGAGAACCGTTACACCTGGGATCCGGGATTTGCCGGTTATCGCGGCCGCTGCATCTGGCAGCAGGGGGATCAACGGGTTGAAGGCCATTTTGAAGTTGGCGCCGACCTCAAAGCCAAGGTCGAAGGTATCGACGATGCCGAAGTGCTGAAGGCTGTTCAGTCCCAGCTTTGGGAAGTCGCCATCCACCGCGTTCGCCGCAGCTTCGACCAGACCCACGGTGAGAACCATTTCACCGCTGGTGATACAGATGCCGTCGGAACCGAGGTCCTCGTCAGCGGCAAGGGAGAGGGTGATCGCTACCGCATCAAGGATGACGTCGTCACGATGGTGCACCGGCACATTCACGGAACTGTCGTGACGATCTTCACCACCGCCGTCACCGACACCGGCGCCGGCTACCTCAGCCACACCTACACCAGTCAATACGCCGATCCGGCCACTGGTGAGGCAAAGGGCGGACGCAGCAGTTTCAAGGACACCTTCACACCATTGGCTGGTGACGGTCCCTGGGTGTTGGCAGAGCGCGTGATCGACACAGAAGCCCATGGCGACACCCCCGCCGGAAGCCAGACGTTTCGTTTCGACGATCTGCAAGCCCTCTGATTGGATTGCCGCAGCGGAACAGCTGTGACACCATCTCCAAAACGTTGGGTTAAGGAATGGGTGGCCTCGAAACAGCAATCCAGACCATCAATGATCCAATCAATGGTCTTGTATGGGGATGGCCCACCGTCAGTCTGATTGCCCTGACTGGCGTGGTCCTGATGCTGGGCCTGAGGCTCATGCCGGTGCGCAGGCTGGGCTACGGCGTCACGATGATGCTGCGTCCTGCAGATCCCGGAACCGATGGGGAGATCACGCCGTTTCAGGCCCTGATGACCTCCCTTTCGGCAACGATTGGTACGGGCAACATCGCCGGCGTTGCCGGTGCCATCGCCGTCGGCGGCCCTGGAGCTGTGTTCTGGATGTGGGTGATTGCCCTGTTCGGCATCGCCACGAAATATGCCGAAGCGGTGCTGGCCGTGCGCTTCCGGGAAACCGATGCCACCGGTCAGCACGTCGGTGGCCCGATGTACTACATCCTCAATGGATTGGGCAGCCGCTGGGCCTGGATGGCTGGCCTTTTCGCCCTGTTCGGGATGCTGGCCGGTTTCGGCATCGGAAATGGTGTCCAGGCGTTTGAGGTTTCATCGGCGCTGAACCTGATCGGCGTCCCCAAGCTGGTCACCGGCATTGCGCTGGGGGCCATGGTGTTTGCCGTGGTGATCGGCGGCATCCAGCGGATTGCCCAGGCCGCCTCCGCCATCGTTCCCCTGATGTCCGTGCTCTACGTGGGGGCTTGTCTACTGGTGCTGCTGCTGAATGCCGGCGCCGTGCCTGAAGCTTTCGCCACCATTGTCGGCAATGCGTTCACAGGAGAGGCTGCCGTCGGTGGGGCCCTCGGCCAGGTGATCCTGATGGGCTTCAAACGGGGGATCTTCTCCAATGAAGCCGGCCTGGGGAGCGCGCCGATGGCTCATGCAGCCGCCAAAACCACCGACCCGGTGCGGCAAGGAACGGTGGCCATGCTCGGCACCTTCATTGACACCCTGATTATCTGCACCATGACGGCCCTGGTGATCATCACTACCAAGGCCCACGTACTGCTCGATGGCGCTGGGGAACGTCTCAGCGGGGCTGATCTTTCGATCGCAGCGTTCAACGCAGGCCTGCCCGGCAGCGGAGCTGTCGTGACGGTTGGGCTTGTGATCTTTGCCTTCACCACCATCCTGGGCTGGAGTTTCTATGGCGAACGCTGCACAACGTTTCTGTTCGGAGAGCAGGCCGTGTTGCCGTTCCGACTCGTCTGGGTTGCCGTTGTGGTGATCGGTGCGGTTGCTGGTGATCGAGGCGTGGTGTGGTCCATTGCCGACACCCTGAACGGCCTGATGGCCCTGCCCAACCTCGTGGCACTGCTGCTGCTGTCAGGAACGGTGATCAAACTCACCAAGGACTATCGGTTCGAACACTGAACCGATAGTCACAAGCACCTCGGCGAATGCCGGCCTCAGCCCTGGCCTTCGGGGAGGGGGGTCACCGTCTTGAGCTTTTCATTCAGTTGCATGGCCAGACTCTGACGACCGACGGCCAGCACCTTCAGGGTGTCCTCGTGCATGCGCAGCTGGGCATCGGCAACCTGCATGCCACGCACCAGCTCTTTCAATTCATCGGGCAAGGTGTTGAGGTCGTAGCGCTTTCCCTCGAAGGTCAGGACGGGATTGGGGTTGTTGGCTGCTGAGTCGGTCATCGTTCAAAGCCGGGATGGTTGGAACCGGCGGGCTGATCGTAGGGGGATTCAGCCGTTCTGCAGATCACGGATGAACTGGCGCTCGCACAGATCCCGATAGCGACCACCGCGTTGCATCAGGGTGTCGTGGGTGCCGCGGTCAACGATGCGCCCCCTCTCAAGCACCACGATCTGATCGGCTTCCTGCACCGTGGCCAAGCGGTGAGCAATCACCAGAACCGTCCGTCCACGCATGGCCCTTCGCAACCCGAGCTGAACAGCCGCTTCGGCTTCGGCATCCAGAGCACTGGTGGCTTCATCCAGCAGCAAGACAGCTGGATTACCCAGCACCGCACGGGCGATCGCAATGCGTTGAAGCTGGCCGCCAGACAGATTCGTGCCCCGTTCCTCCAACAGGGTGTTGTAACCCTCAGGCAGATCTCGGATGAAGCCATCCGCATTGGCCAGAATGGCGGCCTCCATCACCTGGGCATCGGTGGCCTGGCGTCCGAAGCGGATCGCCTCGGCGATGGAACCGGAAAAGACTGTGGTGCGCTGGGGAACCAGGGCCAGCTGACGCCGCAGATCCCTGGCCCGCAGGCTGGAAAGGTCGTGACCATCGAGGAGGACTCGGCCTTGTTGGGCGGCGTTGAAGCGCAACAACAAGGAAAACAATGTGCTTTTGCCTGCTCCGGACGGTCCAACCAGGGCCATCACAGTCCCCGCCGGAACATCCAGGTCCACCCCTTGCAGCACCGGATCATCGGCGTTGTAAGCGAAACTCACACCCTCCAAGCGGAGATCACCCCGCAGCTGACCAAGGGTCACGGCGTCAAAGGGATCCACCGGCTCGCGCGGTTCCCGTTCGATCTCGCGCAGTCTCCGCAGGGATGCCTGACCCTGCTGGAACTCATTGAAGTTATTGGTGACGTGGGCGATGGGATCGATCAGAACGATCAGACCCGTCAGATAACTGCTGAGGCCGGCGATGTCGAGATCACCGCTCTGAATCCGCCAGGCGGCCAAGCCCAGCACCGAGAACAGACCGAGCACCTCGATGATCCCCACAACGGGATGCTGCAGGGCGACCAGGTTGTAGGTGCGCTGCCTGGCCTGGCGATGCTGGTCAATTTCCTGCTCAAATCGATCCTGCAGCCAGGGTTCAGCGGCAAAGGCACGCACCAGCGGGAGCCCCTCAATCGCCTCCCCAAGAAGACCAGCCAGTTCACTGACTTTTTTCTGGCTGCGTTCCGTGGCCACCATCACCCGGGCCCCGAACAGGCTGATCAACCAGACGATCAGCGGTGCCAATAGCAGGATCGCCAGGGTCAGCTTCCAGTCCAGCCACACCATGGTTCCGAGAACCACGAGCAGTTGCAGAACACTGGGCACCGTGTCGTGGATGCTCTTGTAGAGCACCTCGCTGACGCGGTCGGCATCCTCGGTGAGTCTGTAGGTGAGATCGCCGGCGGACAGCTTTTCCAGTGCACCCAGCTCAACGGTCTGGAGGGTGCTGAACAGCTCCCGCCGCAATCGCTGACTGACCTGAAGGGCAGGATCAGCCAGAAGTGAGTCCTGGCCGAATTGCGCCAGCTTCTGAACCGCGAAGATCAGCACACCCTGACCGATCAGCTGCAGCACACGGTTGAGATCTTGTGAACCGAGCGCAGGAAACAGATCTCCGGCGAGACGAACCAGGAGAGGGAAGCTGCCCACATAGATCACCATGCAGCCCCCCCCCATCAGCAGCTGACGCAGGTGCGGTCTCAGCAGGGGGAGGAGGCGCCGGAAGCCGGCCTGGGAAGGGGTGAGCATGGCGGCACAGTATCAATGTCGTGTTGTTGATCTGCCGCCGATGAAGCTGGATCAGTACCTCAAATGGAAGGGCTGGGTTTTCACTGGTGGTGAGGCCAAGCAGCGGATCCAGGGCGGTGACGTACGCGTCAACGGTGCGGTGGAGACCCGTCGTGGCCGGCAACTGGTGGCGGGAGATCGCGTTGTGCTTGCCGGCGAGGAGTCCGTTGTTGAGGGGGAATCCACGACCACGCCGTAAGTTGGCCCGCAGATCAGTCAAGGATTGAAGGCGTGCGCAGACCGGTGATCGCTGGCAACTGGAAGATGCACATGACCTGTGCCCAGGCCAGGGATTACCTGGCGGCGTTCCTGCCGCTGATCGCCGAGACCCCACAGGATCGCGAAATCGTTCTGGCTCCTCCGTTCACTGCGCTTTCCACGATGGCGAAAGCCGCAGGAGATACCGTCCTGGAACTCGCCAGTCAGAACGTCCACTGGCAGGACCATGGCGCCTTCACCGCAGAGATCTCAGCCGAGATGCTGCTGGAGCACGGCGTTGCTTACACAATTGTCGGTCACAGCGAACCGCGCAAATATTTCAGCGAAAGCGATGAACAGATCAATCACCGAGCCCGCTGCTCCCAGGCCAAGGGACTGATCCCGATCGTCTGCGTCGGCGAAAGCGATGAACAGCGTGAGCGTGGTGAAGCGGAGCGCGTGATCCGGCGACAGATCGAACAGGGACTGGAAGGCCTTGATGCCAACAAATTGGTGGTGGCCTACGAACCGATCTGGGCCATCGGTACCGGCAAGACCTGCGAGTCCGCCGAAGCCAACAGGATCTGTGGATTGATCCGCAGCTGGGTGGGTGCAACGGATCTGATCATTCAGTACGGAGGATCCGTGAAGCCGACGAACATCGATGAACTCATGGCCATGAGTGATATCGACGGAGTTCTGGTCGGTGGTGCTTCGTTGAAGCCCGACAGCTTCGCCCGCATCGCCAACTATCAGGCCAGTTGAGATGACCCCCTGGCCTCAGGGCTGGAGACGGCGTACTGCCGTGATGGGAGTGATCAA
>MDTE01148077.1_pt1 | contig 12525 bp, 14 predicted proteins | sample 811231 | NCBI WGS metagenome assembly MDTE01 (sample SAMN05326651, study PRJNA326480) | marine metagenome | isolation source: seawater | place: Indian Ocean: Red Sea | collected 2010
ATGGCACTAAGTAAAACGATAGCAGGAAGAATGAACCTTAAAAAAAACGAATTCGGGCTCAACCGACCTTCGGTTGAGCCTAAAAAATGTGAAGCCATTCCAACGCCAGACTTTAACTGAAATCCGGTGCGACTTGCTAACATCGGAATAAATAAAACAGCAACAATAAGTGCAGCAATTAGAGATGTAACCACAGTTAAACCCAAATCACTGAACACCTGACCGGCAAGCCCCTCAACAAAAACCATTGGGAAGAACACACAGATAGAAGTAAGCGTCGAAGCAATCACTGCACCTCGCACCTCCTTTGTACCACGAATAGCTGCATTACGAATCGAATCACCTTCCTCGCGACAACGATAAATTGATTCAAGGACCACAATTGATGAATCAACCAACATGCCAATACCCATCGCCAACCCTCCCAATGACATAATATTTAGAGAAACTTCTAATACATTGAGTGGCGCAAATGTAACGAGAATCGAAATAGGAATGCTTAATGCAATGATTGCAGTTGTTCGAAGATCACGCAGGAATAACAATAAAACTATTATGGCCAACATGCCTCCCACATAAGCCGTGGACTTAACTTCAGAAATACTGTTATCGATGAAAATTGAACGATCAGCTACCACACGAAGGTAGGCATCTTCCTCAGCACGCAGTTTACCCGCCAATGTTGAACGCGTAGACCCGGAAATCTCTCCTACGAGTTTTTTAACGTCTGCGGCAACCTTAATCATGTTGGCATCAGCCTCCTTATAAATATCGATCTGAACGCTCTCGCTTCCATCGGTCTTTGTCATCATTTCACGATCGCGCTGCCCGTAAACAACTTGACCCAAATCTTTGATGCGAATCTCACGACCATCACGACGGAAAACGATGGTATCCGCAATTTCATCAAGGTTTTGGTATTCATTTATGGTGCGGATCATGTACTCAGCGCCACCCTCTCGGATGCGACCTCCAGCAGCGTTAATATTTTCAGCCCGAAGACGACTGAGCACTTGACTAATAGAGAGGTTAACGCGCTGCAACTTGGCTTCATCAATCAACACATGAATTTCTTCCTCAAGTCCTCCTCGTACCCGGGCAGCGGCCACGCCTTTAATCGGCTCCAATCGTCGTTTCACTTGAAGTTCCGCGATTCGACGTAACCTACGCAAGCCCTCGTCACCTTTATATTTAATACTCTTACTGGAACCTGAAAGGCTCAACTCCATCACTGGATCAAGCGATGGATCATAGTGTAACAGCAAAGGCTTTTCTGCTTCTCGAGGCATACGAACTAGATCAAGCTTTTCAAGCGTGTTCTGAATCGCATCACCCATAGACGTCCCCCAAACAAATTCCAGAATGACATCACTAACACCGGCACGGCTAATACTACTGATTTCATTAAGGCCTCCTACAACGCCTAGAGTTTCTTCAATTCTTCGGCTTATATCATTTTCTACCTCTTCCGGTGCAGCGCCCGGGTATTCGGTTCGAACAGTGAGGGTAGGGTAGCTCATTTCAGGCATGAGCGTGACAGGCAACTGATTTAAAGAAAAATAGCCAAAGACAACCGCCGCAAGAAACACCATTAAGACAGCGACCGGTCGGTCTGTAGTAAAATTTGGGTTATGGTTAGGAGACTCCATTTCGGGTTGGAGCAAAAAAGCTACTTAGCAACTTTGACAGAAGCCGTTGTATTCGTTGAGACCAGGTTTGACTTATTTGTACTAACAGTCGCCGGCACCGCATTGGTTTCACCTGGAATCGGATCACCTAATTCACGGATCAAGGAATCCTCTTTTAGGCCAGACTGTCCGGCTATGACAATTTTTTCACCAACCTCAAAACCATTAGTGGGCTCGATGTGAACCTTGTCAGCGTTGAGCGGCAAAACTAACTGTCGCTTAACACTCTTGACGCCATTAGTGCTGTTAAGATGCAATTTAAATGCGTAGGTCTGGTCATTATCATAGACGATTGATTTCTTTGGGATCAAAACAGCTTCAAGTTTAGTATTTAAAACCAGTTCAACATCAACCCACATACCAGGACGAAGTGCCCCAAGCTCTTTCACTCCAACAGTAACTTTGACTGTCCCTGCTCGAGCCTCAACAATGGGCGAAATCCGCTTAACATAAGCCGGGATAATATTATCAGAGCCTAGTGTACTTGAAATCAAACGAGCCTCCATATTTGGCTTAAGCTCAGGCAAGTACTGTTCCGGAACATGGATTACAGCTACCGTAGACTCAAAATCAATAATTTCAAAAATTGTTGCCCCAGTACTTACCTGATCCCCAACCTTGACATCTCGCAGTGTAATGGTGCCATCAATCGGAGCTCGCACCTCGGTATATTCAAACTGACGTTGCGCCTCCTCAAAACTAAGTTGTCGTTGTGACAGTGAAAACTTTGCATTGCGATACTCTTGTTCACTAATTAGATTGTCCTTATAGAGATTCTCCTGCCTTTCAAAATCAATCTTCTCTTTATCCAAAAGACTTTTTGCTGAATCAAAGTCGTTTTTTTGTCGGTCATTCTCAAGACGTAAAAGAATCTGACCTTTTTTTACTTTATCTCCTTCCTCAACTAATAAATCTACAGCTGGATTGCTAGTACGGGCGTTTACTTGCACCTGCGCTTCAGCCTCTAACGGAGCAGAACGTTCCAAAATCTTTTCAATTGGACCTATGCTGACCTCAGCCAATTCCACTAGAACCGGTTTTGCTTTGCTTTGTTTTTTGGATTTATCTTTGGAGCCCTTCCCTTTCCATTCTCCAGAATTGCAACCAGCAATAACCAACGAACAAATAAGCAGTAACGCCTTTAATATTAATGTTTTACCCATTTTATTCTTAACCAAGCCTAAATATTACGCGAATCCTGCATATTTGGTTACGAAAGACCAATAAAAACAGGCTGAATCCAAGCAAAACTCACTGGTAGAACAGATTTTGCTGTAAAGTGGACTGAGGTCAATCGTAATACATCTATTTTAAGCATGTAACGCAAATGCTACATGTAGGATATAATGATTAAAATCAATCCAATTACAATACGGTACCAGCCGAATACTACAAATGTGTTCGATTGAATATATCTTAGTAACCACTTAACAGAAACAAAGGCAGTTATGGCGGAAACCAACGTGGCTAAAGCAAGCTGGGCCCAGTCTTCACTGATTCCCTCATTAGAACCGATTCCCTTGATCACCTTGTATAGCCCTGCAGCCAATAAAGTTGGAACCCCTAGAAGGAAAGTAAACTCAATGGCAGGAACACGTTTTAACCCCATCAAAAGTGCAATCAAGATAGTTGACCCTGAACGTGATGCTCCCGGAAAGATAGCAGCTAGTAGCTGCCCAAAGCCAATAGCGATCGCAATCTTCCAAGTGACATTTGCTAATTCAGAACTGCTTCCTCTGCAATTTTCAACAGCGATAAAAAATACTCCACCAATCAAAAGAGCTAAGGCGACTGGAAACACATTATCTGGCAATTCAAAACCAAGTTTATCTATAAGCACTCCACCAACACCTGTAATACAAAATGCTACAAATAATTTTGATAAATAATCGCGCGCCTCAGGCTTATAACATTGAAATATCAGTTGCTTAACACGATCAGCAAAATTGAAAAGGACTGCAATTACTGCGCCGCTCTGTATTGCAATGTTAAATATATCCGATTGTTTCTTCACCCAACCCAACTGCTGCGGAATAAGCAGATGCCCAGTTGAAGAAATGGGCAGAAACTCTGTGATCCCTTCGATAACCCCAAGAAGAACCGATGTCAGAACCGATGTCAGCCAATCTTCCACACCGCCTTATGACCTCAACGCTCAGTAAAGTGCAAGGCTATCCTTCAAAAAAACTAAACTTCATAAATAAAGTTTGGCCTTACAATTCTTGTTCCCAGTTGCTTTATTCATTTATCCCCCTATTTTCGAATCTTATCCCAAAGCTTTTCAATATCAGGATCCAAAAGGGCAACCTCCCTGATCTTCTCTGGTTCACCGACCTTTTCTGCGACAAGATACCAATCAAATGCTAAGTCAATATCTCCAAATCTACAGGCGTAACATGCAAGATTATAAGGAATGGCTTCATTGTCAGGAAACCGCTCGGCAACCGGCTCAAGAAGCTGATACGCATCATGGGCACAATTTAGGTAAAACAATGAATTTGCTTGATTAATCCATCCTGCGGAACTGTTTGGAAACTGCTCTACCATATAACCTCCAAGCTCAACACAACGCTCCCAATCCTTTTTTTGTGCATATAAATGCCACTCAAGATGTAAAACTTCAAAATGACATCTGTGATTCTCAGAAATTTTATCTAAATCAACCAACGCCTCATCAGTATTACCCAGCTGCATCCAACCGGTAGCTGCCGAAAGATGCATGCTATCAGGAGGAGGAATCTCGGCTGATACTTCGTTGCTCATTTACCACTAGATTCTCTAGTGAAAGCCTTAACCCCTTTAACCCCTCCCAACTTGGCAGCATCCATCACTTTAATTATTTTTCCAAAAGGAGCATCGGTATCGGAACGAATGGAAAGCTGACGATCAGGATTTGACTCTACTGCTTTTTTTATTTCTTCCTCTAAAGCTCCTTCTCCAATCGGATCAGCACCAATATAAAAGTAAGGTGGATTTTTCGCTACCGTTACTATTAATGGTCGATTCACAGAAGGCTCTTTTTTGGCCTGAGAGGATTCCGGCAATGCCAAAGATACAGCTGCCTGATTTTTAAATGTTGTGGAAACAACCATAAATATCAACACCACCATCAGAACATCAATCAACGCAACAACAATGACTGTTGGCGGCTTACGATTTTTTCGAGGAAGGAACCGCATGGCCGATCAATTCTCGTTACTGTTGGGATATTGACGCCGCAAAAACACATCAAGTTGCGTTTCCATCTCTATAGCAAATGTCTCTATTCGCTTATTGTATATACTCCAAGCAATTAGAGATGGTATAGCTATGCTCAGCCCAGAAAGTGTAGCCCAAAGAGCAGTTGATATACCCTGTGCAAAAGCGGTCGCCTCTGTTTCGCCACCAGCCATGGTGCTAAATATATCAATAAGCCCAACAACAGTTCCAACTAAACCAAGTAACGGGGCTATTCCGGTGATAATCTCCAAAACTATCAACCCACGCTCCATTTTGCTTACTTCATGGCGAGCTCGAGTTTGCAGCGCCTCCACATTATCTGGCTTAGCCCACTCAAGATGCTCGATTGCTGTAGTTGTCAAACGAGCCAACGGCGTATTTTGATGCAGTTGAGCAAACCTTAAAACGGTATTTACATCTGCTCGAGTATGGCAATGATCAAGACTATCTAACAAGGGATTCGGAAGTATAGTGACTCGCCTTAGGGCCCATCCTCTTTCGATGATAAAAGTCAGACTAATTACCGAAGTGAGACCCAATAAAATTAAAATCAGAGTATGCACAATATTTCTTCTAAATACCGGTGCTAGCCGGGCGGGGGATTCAATCGACAACCAGCGTTTTCGACAAGTCGAAACGAATGATTATTCATCAAACCACTCATCCTCAGGATCAAATGCTGGAATCGGAATATTTATTATTTTCAGTCTTCCGACTGCCCGATGCCGGCAGCCAGGCTTAATATAAATGGTTGTCAAAGGACGCACAGGTACACGCTCTCCATCCAGTTCCATATATCCCTCCCCTTCGAGCACAAGATAAATCTCAGTCATTCTTTTATGATAATGAACTTTAGATTCCTGATTGATTTCGACCTCATGCAGACTAGCGACTGCCTCAGGCTCATTAACGAAAGCTCTCTTAGCTAAACCGCAAGGACAAACAGTTGCCTCTATCTCATCCAATTGCTCAATCAGGTAATTCCCCATCTGGCGAATGATTTTGTGCATCAATTAATTGAGTGGCAAGAGCCAACCACTAGTAAAATGCTAACAATTACAAGCAGGTATATTTTCTAGAAGCACAACAATTTGTGCTTGGAAAAACTTGCCACCACTACAAATTGTGGTAAGACTAATTTCTTTGCCTAATTCGGCCAAATTTAAAAAAGTGTATTTGGCATAAATAACCTTAGTGAAAAGTATTTACCCAATAAGTAATAATCCACTGAAAATCCGATGATCGACACCATATTTTCAGTCAGTGCCACTACTTCAAAAGGAGCTAGGCTCAAATCAATTCCTGCCTGCATAAATTCGAAAAAATATAGTAATTCTGGAAAAAGCATCAAAATTAATCGTGTTTTCAGAGATGCAGCAGGGAATATTGAAAAATTTGACACCAATCAGTACGTCAAGGAGAACGGGGAAACCCATCAAAACAGGCTGAAGCCTAAACATCTAGATACATTCGATTTCGCGTTCAAACATTTTCGCGGCAAACGAAGCATGCAATGCATGGCATATCTAAGAATGAAGGCTAAAGCCAAGCCGTTCATCAACGGCGTGATCTCTAAGACCGTAAGCCTCACAAAGGAATATGCGGTTAAGGATATCATAGACGCCTATGTGCAGGCGTTGAAAATGAGACTAAAATACGTTGCCATTTATGGCGGTGGATCTGAACAGTCTCATCCACCGCTCATCCGGATAAAAAGAATGAGATTATCTCGAGTAATCTCATAACAAAGGATGAGCGATTAAAGGAGCTGGAGGAACAGTTGGTCGATCTGCATTCCAGATCGACCAACCTCTCTGGCAGAATGCCTTTCAAAACCAGAAAATCCATTAGTAGCTTTCCTTATACAGATCCTCCTTCATGCCGAGCCTAAGGCGAAATGATATTCTCTATACTCTAAAAATGAGCATTTCCGCCTTGAACTGTCTTCAAAAAAAGAGATGCTAACGGGCAAATGGTCGAAGAAAACGAGAATTTCTTAGGGAAACTAATCAGTCAATTTCAGATAGTGGCTGAATTCGTTGAAGGCCATAAATGGGAAAAAGGTCATATCAACGATACATACATCGTAACCTGCAAACAGGGAGGGAGCCCCATACGATATATACTGCAACGCATCAATCACGATGTATTTCTTCAGCCTGCAGTGGTTATGCAGAATGTTAAGATTACAACAGAACATTTAAGAAAAAAAATTGCAGAAGAAAGTGCCTCTGATTTGACCCGTCGAACTATGACCATCGTGCCCACACGGGGCGGGGCATCTTACTATCAAGATATGAAAGGAAATTATTGGCGGGCATACGTATTCATTGAGCGAGTAAAATCTAGTCATGTTGCAGAAAAACCAGAACAAGCTGAACAGGTAGGGCGCGCCTTCGGTTTGTTTCAAAATCGACTGGCTGATCTTCCAGCAGAGAAAATTCAAGAAACTATTCCTCAATTTCATAATGGAATACTTCGCTTCAATTCATTAGAGAAAGCAATTAGCGAAGATATACATGGCCGAGCTGCCAAAATCGAAGATGAAATTGGTTTCTGCAATGACCACAAGGATATTATTCATATTTTTGAAAAAGCAAAATCCGAAGGCATATTACCAGTTCGAATTACACACAATGACACGAAGATTGATAACGTACTCTTGGATGAAGAATCAGACGAAGTTATGTGTATTGTTGATCTTGATACAGTGATGCCAGGATTCATTCACTACGATTTTGGAGACATGGTGAGAACGTTAATTAGCCCTGCCGATGAAGATGAAGAAAACCTAGAAAAAGTGACTATTCGAATGGATTTTTTTGAAGCCTTAAGTAAGGGCTATCTCAGCGAAGCTAACTCCTTTTTGAACACAACGGAGAAAGAGTATCTCGCTGTATCCGGAAAAGTCATTACCTTTCAATTAGGAATTCGCTTTCTCACTGATTACTTAAATGGAGATATATATTTTAAAGCACACCGTGAAGACCATAATCTCGACCGAGCAAAGGTGCAGTTCAAACTCGTGGAAAAAATGATTGAACATGAGTCATCAATGAAGTCGGTGATTTCATCACTTGTTTAATCAATTTTCATTTTTTAATTCGCTAAACCTTTCGGAACTACATCACGAAGCATCTCAATGATTGCAGGTAGTTTTTCAAGTAAATAGTCTAGATCCTGCTCAGTGTTATCGACTCCAAAGCTGAAACGAAGTGATCCTTTCGAACGTTCAACTGGAACACCCATAGCCTGCAAAACATGCGATGGCTCAATTGAGCCGGTTGTACAAGCAGATCCACTTGAAGCACATATTCCTTCCCGATCTAAAAGCAAAAGGGCTGCCTCAGCCTCAATTCCCTTGAAACCGATATTTGATGTGTTAGGCAAACGAGGTTCTCCCCCGTTACGAATAGCCCCGCTAATAGATTTGAATATTTCTTTCTCAAATCTATCCCGGAGTGATCGCACCATGGTGTTCTCAACCTTAATATAATCAAGCGCAAGTTCAGCTGCCTTACCAAAGGCAACAATACTAGCCACATTTTCAGTGCCCCCCCGCAATCCTCTTTCTTGAGCTCCCCCAATAATATAAGGCTCAAATGGAGCGCCATTCTTTACATAAAGCATACCAATGCCTTTAGGGGCTCTAAGCTTATGAGCAGAAAGAGACAGAAAATCTACACCCAAATTTTTAACATCTATAGTTAATTTGCCAGCAATCTGCACAGCATCAGTATGAAATAATACACCATTACTTCGGCAAATCGCTGCTATTTCCTCAATTGGGAAAAGAACGCCTGTTTCGTTATTCCCCCACATTATTGAGACAATACCTGTGTCCTTCCGAATAGCTGACTGCAAATCACAGAGGTCAATTGCCCCGTCAAGATCTACAGGCAAAAATGTCACTTCATAACCACACTTTTCCAGATGTCTGCAGAATTTAATATTAGCCGAATGTTCTACAGCCGTAGTTACAATATGACGCTTGGCCGGATTTGCATGAAGGGCCCCGTGAATAGCAGCGTTATTGCTTTCTGTACCGCAACTGGTAAAAACGATATCTCTTTTGGCCGAACCTATTAACCTAGCCACACTCTGACGGGCTTCGTCAATTAGGCGAGCCGGTTCAATAGCTAAAGAATAAGCACTAGATGGGTTTCCCCAATGGTCAGTAAGGCAAGGCAACATTGACTCAACAACCTCAGGGGCAATACGCGTCGTGGCATTGTTATCTAAATATACTAGTTTTTTAGTACTCATTCACTATTTGAAGCCGAATAATCAAACATTAAATTTAAAAAGCATAACATCACCTTCCTGAACAATATATTCCTTCCCCTCCATACGATATAGGCCGCGATCACGTGCGGCGGCAATTGAACCACATTCTATTAAGTCATCGTAAGCTACAGTTTCAGCTTTGATGAAACCTCGTTCGAAATCACCATGAATCACTCCGGCTGCCTTGGGAGCAGTATCTCCCTTATAAATTGTCCAAGCTCGTGTTTCCTTTTCGCCAGTAGTGAAATAAGTTTGCAGGCCAAGTAAAGAGTATGATTTTTGGATTAATTGACCTGCTCCGCTTTCATCAACTCCCATTTCTGATAAAAATTCACTAGCTTCTTTCTCAGATAAGTCAATGAGTTCACTCTCGATCTGTGCACTAATCACAACCGTTTCACAACCATGATGTTTAGCTGCGTATTCACGGACATCTTTCAGAAAAACATTACTGTCAGCCGCTGACAACTCAGAGTCCTTTAAATTTGCCGCAAATAATGTTGGTTTTCCGGATAGCAAAAACAAGTGCTTGGCCATAACGGCCTCTTCTCGAGAAAGCTCACATGTGATGGCCGGTTTACCGTCACCTAAATGAGGTTCTATCTTCTCAATAACAGCCATTAAAGCAACAGCCTCTTTATTCCCACGCTTCGCCTCCTTATTAAGCTTATCTTTACGACGCTGCACTGCATCAAGATCAGCAACAATTAACTCAGTAGAAATAGTTTCAATGTCACGTATTGGGTCAATATCCCCTTCAACATGATGAATATCACTATCCTCAAAACATCTTACGACATGCACAATGGCATCAACCTCTCTTATATGACTTAGAAATTTATTACCTAAACCTTCTCCAGCAGAAGCTCCTTTAACCAACCCTGCAATATCTACAAACTCAACCGCTGCAGGTATAATCTCCTGAGAACTTGAGATTGAAGATAATACTTCTAAACGCTTATCTGGGACATTCACCACACCTACATTAGGATCAATCGTACAAAACGGATAATTTGCCGACTCAGCCTTTCGGGTGCGTGTCACCGCATTAAACAAAGTGGACTTACCCACATTAGGCAATCCAACTATTCCAGCTCTTAACATGAATTATACAATGGGTTAGACAGCAACAAGTTGCTGCATTTTTTTCTTTAAATCTTCAAGTCCAAGATCAAATGCTGCGGATACTTCTACCACATCAACAGGACCCACTTCATTGTGAAATTTTTTAAGTTTTTCCATAGATACCTCCTCATCCATTTTGTTAGCAGCAACGAGACGAGGCCGATCTAATAAGTCGCTATTGTATGCTTCCAACTCTTTCAATAGCTGGCTGTAATCATCCCAAGGTTCGCGATTATCTGCGCCAGACATATCAATCGTAAAAACTAGCACATTGCAACGAAGAATATGTCGCAAAAATGCATGACCAAGCCCGACATTATTATGAGCCCCTTCAATAATGCCCGGGATATCACAAACGGTTAACCGCTTATAATTACTTAATTCAACGATCCCTATATTAGGATGTAATGTAGTAAAAGGATAAGCTGCAATCTTAGGCCTAGCAGAAGAAATAGCCGAAAGAAGAGTCGATTTTCCAGCATTGGGATAACCAACCAAACCAACCTCTGCCAACATACGAAGTTCAAATCGGTAAACACCTTCCTCTCCTTCCTCTCCATCCTGAGCAAAACGTGGAGCCTGTCGAACTGAACTAGTGAAGTGCATATTACCTTTTCCACCACGACCACCGGAACAAAGCACAAATTGCTGCCCGTCCTCTGTTAAATCTGCAACAACCACAGGATCACAAAACTCCTCTTCTAGCTCAATTTCGTGTTGTTTCTCAAAATTTATTTCCAAAGCCTCTCCCCCTGATGATTTTCTATACTGAACCACATCAGATTCCTCTTGTGCTTGTTTCAAATTTGGAAGTTTCCAAATAAGCGTGCCACATGGAACTTTAACAATAAGCTTTTTACCGCCGCGCCCAGTTTTACCTTTTCCCTCACCCGGCCGCCCATCCTTGGCATGCAAGTGTGGAGAATAAAACTGTGCAACTAGATTGTTTATATCATGATCTGCCTGCAAGATAACATCTCCACCCTTGCCTCCATCCCCACCACATGGGCCGCCTTTTGGCTTGAAAGGCTCGTGTGAAAAGGCGAGGCAACCGTTTCCTCCTTTGCCTGCCTTGGCATAGACTTTGACCGAATCTACAAACATTGAACAATAAACCTATAAACTTAACGGACCATTTAAACAAAAATGGCGAGGCCATTTGCCCCGCCACTCAAAAATCCTAGATAAAGCAGCTTAATTTACAGCAGCAGCTTCTTGAATAACATTCACTCGGCGACCGTTTTTATCAAACTGCACCCTGCCATCTGTAAGAGCAAAAAGCGTCCAATCACGACCTAACCCTACATTACGTCCAGGAGAAAATTTAGTGCCACGCTGACGTACAAGTATATTGCCGGCGATAACAGATTCTCCGCCAAATTTCTTTACACCAAGACGTTTACTTTGACTGTCTCGACCATTACGGGAACTTCCTTGTCCTTTCTTATGTGCCATAACTATCCGCTAATTTTATTTATCTTCAGTAATGAAAGATCCTGCCGGTGGCCATTTTTATTACGGTAACCTTTTCGACGTTTCATCTTCCAAACAATGAGCTTAGGTCCACGGGTATGCTTTACAACCTCGGCCTCCACCTTGGCCCCTTCGATCGTTGGTGAACCGATCTTTACCGAACCATCCTCATTGAGCATTAATACAGTATCAATCGTCAATGCACTACCCGCATCACCGCTCACGCGATTGACTTCGATAGTGTCACCTTCGGCTACCTTGTATTGTTTGCCTCCCGTTTGAACTACAGCGTACATTTCCAAAAAGGGCGGGAAGAGAACCAGAACAAAGAGGCCGTGTCAACCACAGTTTATCAATTAATTGACTGGTTTTTGGTTAAAAATCAATCTGGAGACCAAAACTAACAATTCTGGCTTTATTTTCATTAAATAGCCTAAGCAGCTTGGCCAAAGGTTTATACGATCGGTATAGTGTCGCCCAGATGAAAACTCCACTGTCATGTATTATGACCTTTGTGGCTGCTATGGCACTCGTTCCGGCCAAGCCCTTGGCCAAGGCGGACAAAAAGCCCAATATCATTTTCTTCCTCTCCGATGATCACCGTTGGGATCGCCTTGGCAGCGCCGGGCATCCGTTTTTGAAAACGCCAACCCTAGACCGTTTGGCCAAGGAGGGCGTTCGATTCAGCAACATGTTCGTGACCACCTCGATCTGCGCGGCCAGCCGAGCCACG
>MDTE01096851.1_pt1 | contig 12521 bp, 10 predicted proteins | sample 811231 | NCBI WGS metagenome assembly MDTE01 (sample SAMN05326651, study PRJNA326480) | marine metagenome | isolation source: seawater | place: Indian Ocean: Red Sea | collected 2010
CAAAATATCTACACCCCTAAAAGTAGAAAATTATTAAATGTTCACGTTTTGATTCACTAATGATTCAAGTTCGTGCTCAAAAAACAACCTAAGCGACATTTTGAAAAAAGAGCCTATTTTTATGAAAAAAAGACAAAAAATAGGGTATTGACGTATAAGTTGAAAACCCATATTATCCCATGTAATCCCAAGGAGGAAGGATATGGTGCCAGTAAAGCTAAATCATAGAATAATTCTTGATTTCTTAAGAGGTGCCCTTGACTTAAAAAAACATGTTTTTATCAACGTACGAAAACAAAATAGACAAAAAAAAGAGGGTATCAGTGCCAGCTAGCTTTAGATCTTATTTAAGTAGCATGGGTTATAATGGCTTTGTTTGCTATCCGTCATTTAATCATTCATCTATAGAAGCATGTCCACAAAACAGAATAGAAAAAATTTCAGAGTCAATTGATTCATTAAATCCTTTTGAAGAAAAAAGAGATATTTTTGCCACTTCCGTATTAGCTGATAGCGTTAACATCCAGTTAGATAGTGAAGGCAGAGCTTCAATACCAGAAAAATTATTAGGGCATGCAAAAATAAAACAAACAATGCTTTTTGTTGGCCAAGGTAAAACTTTTCAAATTTGGGAACCAATGTTATTTGAAAAATTTAAATCACAAGCTAGAAAAAAAGCTAATTTGAGTAGAGCAAGTTTAAAATGGGAAACAAAATTTGAAAGGGAGGAACAATGACAATAAATGTTAGCGTACCAGAACTAAGAGAATTAAAACCAAGAATATTAGTATTAGGCGTTGGCGGAGCAGGAGGAAATGCTATTAACGCTATGATCGAAGCTGGACTTAAGGGAGTAGAATTTGTGGCAGTCAACACAGATGCTCAAGATTTAAAAATAAATAAGGCTGACGCAAAAATACAATTAGGTTCAAATTTAACCAAGGGATTAGGAGCTGGAGGTAAAATAGATCTTGGACAAGCTTCTGCCGATGAATCTTTAAATGAAATAATTAATTTTATTCAAGGAAGCAACATGGTTTTTATTACCGCTGGCATGGGTGGAGGAACTGGCACAGGTGCTTCACATGTAATTGCTAGGGCAGCAAAAGAACTTAATATTCTTACAGTTGGCGTAGTAACTTTACCTTTTTCTTATGAAGGCCCAAGTAGAATGCAAAGAGCTTTGAAAGGTTTAGAAGAACTTAAAAAACACGTTGATACAAATATAGTTATTCCAAATCAAAATTTATTTAAAGTTGCAAATGAGAAAACTACTTTTGAAGAGTCTTTCGAATTATCAAATCGTGTTTTAAAACATGGTGTTCAGAGTGTTACTGATTTAATGGTAAGACCTGGCTTGATTAACTTAGATTTTGCAGATGTTGAGACTGTCATGAGCGGAATGGGTAAAGCAATGATGGGAACCGGAGAAGCTGATGGAGAAAAGAGAGCTGTTGAAGCTGCCGAAGTTGCTCTTAAAAATCCTTTAATTGATGAATATTCGCTTAAAGGAGCAAAAGGACTTTTAATTAATATTACCGGAGGAAAAGATCTAACTCTTTTTGAAGTTGATGAGGCTGTAAACAAAATTAGAGCGGAAGTAGATTCAGAGGCCGAATTAATAATTGGTGCAATAACTGATCCAGCTTTAGAAGGAAAAATGAGAGTGTCAATTGTTGCTACTGCATTAGACAGCCATGGACCGCAAGTAAAACCTGTAGTAAGCATGGTTCACAGAATTCAAAGCAGGAATACAGGCCATAGTGAAAATCACGCTAAAACTTTAATATTAAATCAACCTACTTTAAGCGCCACAGAGGGAGCAACCGCTCTTGACATGAATCAAAATATTGAACAAAGGAAGCAAGAAGTACCAGAGTCAAAAAATATAGATTCGTCTTTAGGAAATATTTCAATAGAAAACGCAGCATACTTACAAAATATTGAAAACCTTTCGGAAGAGAAAGAAAATACAGAATCATACGAACAGAACGAGAAGCCTAATTTTGAAGTAGAAAGTATTGAGCTTGCTAATCCAAAATTATTTTCTAGTGAGGATGATGTAGAATCTTCAAATTTTGAAAATACAAGTAAAAACGAGCCAGAAATTTTTGATAAAAATGAAACTTTGGAGAGTTCTGAAACAAAAGAGCCTGAAATGTTCGAAGAAAAAAACAATGAAGAAGAAGATCTAGAGATACCAGCTTTTTTAAGAAGACAAAAAAACTAATGGAAGAAAGAAAAGAAATTTATGAATGCCACCATGTCATCGGAAACTACAAAACATTACCCGGTGATGCTAAATCGAATACTAAGCATTATATCCCCTCAACATGGTGGCACGTTCATTGATTGCACTTTCGGTGGTGGCGGTTACTCGAAAGCAATTCTTAAACATCCAAACACAGAAGTTTTTGCAATAGATAGAGATAAGTTAACTGAAAAATACGCTCACAATTTAATAAAAAAATTTCCAAATAGGTTTAAATTTTTCCATGGAAAGTTTAGCAATCTAAACAAAATAATAAAATCTAACTTAAGTCCGAAAGCTATAATTTTTGATTTAGGTCTTTCTTCCTTTCAACTATCTGACTATGACAGAGGTTTTTCTTTTAATTCAAAAGGATCTTTAAATATGAAAATGGGTATTAATGATTATTCAGCATACGATGTCGTAAACAATTTAGATGTCCAAGATTTGACAAAAATTATTAAGATTTTAGGAGACGAAAAAGATGGAAAAAGAATAGCAACCAAAATTGTCGAATATAGAAAAAATAGCTCAATAAAAAATTCGGACGAGCTGGCCTCTATAATAAAAAATGCTAAAAAAAATTATAAAAAAAATAAAATAAATCCTGCAACCAAAACATTCCAAGCTATACGAATTTTTGTAAATAGAGAGCTAACAGAATTAATCTTAGGACTAATAGAGGCAACAAAACTACTTTCAAAAGGTGGAATATTAATTGTAATAAGTTTCCATTCTTTAGAAGATAGGATTGTAAAATATTTTTTTAATATTTACTCAAATCTAAAAAAAAATCCTTCAAGGTATTTTCCAGACAACAAAGAAAAAAAAGATTTATTTAAATTGTTATCAAAAAAACCTATTACTCCAAATAAGACCGAAGTAACACAAAACATTCGATCGAGATCAGCAAAGTTGAGATACGCAATAAGAAATAATAATCCATTTTTTAATCCAGAAGAAATAAAAAATAAATTTAATAAATATTTTGCAATAGAGGAAATCAAACCATGATGGATCCAAAGGTGTGGGTTAAAACAGTTCCCAACAAACATACAGGAACTAATTTTGAAAATTCAAAAGTAGATCCAAATATATGGATAAATACAATTCCTAAAAAAAAGAGTTTTAATCCTGTAAAAAGATATTCATTTGTAATTATTTTTTTCATTTTTGGTTTAGCGCTAATCCCGATAATTAAAAATGAGACTAGAAGTTTACAGAAAGAAATTAATAAATTACAAACATCAATTAATAATATTAAGTTTGATTTGCACCAAGCCACATTAGATCATCAATTTATAACTTCGCCAGAAAACATATCACGTCTGGCAAAAATTCATTTAGAGAATACTTTTGATTCATACAAAATATCGCAAATAAAAAAATTTGGCGAAAGAAATGAAAATGAAAAATTTTCAAAAATCTTTGATGGATTGCCAGAAAATAAGAAAAAAATTAAATTGCTTTTAGCTAAAAAAGTTGAACAAAAAAAAACAGAATTGATTAAATTACGTGAACTGTATTCAAAGCCAAATGAGTTGCCAGGAGAAATTAAGTTACAAGTTTCAAAGAGAATTGAAGAAAAAAAGAACGAAATAGAAAAACTTTATACAGAGCCGGAAAGTATATTTACTTCAAAAAAAATGCAAAAATGGGCTGGGATTCAAATAGTAAAACTTTTTCTGGGAATACCTATCGTTCCTGGAAAATAATTTAAATGAAAAAAAAAAGTTTTTATTTTGAAGATTATGCAGACTACGAAAATAACCCAGACAAAAAAAACACAAAATCTATAAAAATACCTTCAGGTAGAATAGTTTTTTTATTTTTCATTTTTTTTAGTTTAATATCTATATTTAGTATTAAAATAATTTATCTTGCTTTATTCCCTGGACAAAATTTAGTTTTTACTAAGGTTTCAGAAAATTTCTACCAAGAAAGAAGAGATATAATTGACAGAAATGGAACGATTCTAGCTAGGAATATATATGTTTACGATGCAGGTATCAGACCAAAGTTAGTAAAAGATAAAAAAAAACTGTTATTTGACTTAAAACTTATTTTTCCTGAAATTGATATGAAGAAAATAGAAAAAAATCTCAATAAAAAAAAATTTTTTTATATCAAAAAAAGATTGACCGAAGACGAAAAAACTAATCTTTGGTTATTAGGAAACAAAGCTATCGAATTTCCTAAGAAACAATTTAGAATTTATCCACAAAAAAATCTTTTTAGTCATGTCGTAGGGCAAATTGACGATGACAATGTGGGAATTTCTGGAATAGAAAATTTTTTTGATGATAAATTAAAAGAAAAGAATTTAATTGATTCACCTTTAAAACTTAGTGTGGATTCTAATTTGCAACATTTAATTAGAGAAGAATTAATAATCGCACAATCATATTTTAAAAATATTGGAAGCGCTGCCCTTTTAATGGATATTGATAATGGAGAAGTACTTTCTTTAGTTTCTTTACCAGACTATGATTTAAACAAAAGAGTAACAATTGATGATAACATTTATGCAAATAAAGTTACCCTTGGAGTTTATGAATTGGGATCGGTGTTTAAAACTTTCACAATAGCTGCTGGTCTTGAAAACAAAATAATTGATCCAAATACAATATTTGAAAATCTAGAGAATGAAATAACCTGTGATAAATATACTATAAGCGAGCATGATAAGTTACCAACAAATTTAAATACAGAACAAATACTAGTTAGGTCATCTAATATTGGTGCAGTTAGAATAGTTCAAAAAATTGGAATTAAAAAATATAAAAATTTTTTAAATTCGTTGGGAATTTTGAGCAAAATAAGTTTTGATTTAAATGAAGTAGGTACTCCGCACGTATTTAAATGGGGAAAATGTAAACTTGCCACATCTTCGTATGGACATGGTATTACAACAACCCCTTTGCAGTTAGCAAGAGCATATGCAATTTTAGGTAATGGAGGGTACAAAATAAATCCTTCAATATTGAAAAAAACCAATACATTTCTATCAGTAGAAGAAAAAACGCAAATTATTTCTGAAGAAACAAGCAACACAATGAATTCAATGCTAAGAAACGTTGTTAAACTTAATGAAGGAACTGCAAATTTTGCTGACATAGAAGGTTATGATGTAGGAGGGAAAACGGGTACTGCCTTAAAGTATAATTCGAAGGCAAAATTAAATACTTTTGTATCTATTTTTCCGTCCAACAATCCTAAATATGTACTTTTAGTAATTTTAGATGAACCCAAACCCGCACCCAGCTATGTGTACGAATTTCCACCTTCTGAGAAGTTTCCAAATGGATATAAACATAAAGGCGAAACTAGAAATACATCAGGATGGAACACCGTTGTAGTTGCTGGCAAAATTATAGAAAAAATTGGTCCAATTTTAGCCATAAATAACCTACAAGCTTCTAAAAATTTTTAAATGCTCTTAGGTAACTTACTTAGATCAGCAAACAAGAACTATCAAAAAATTCCTGTAAAAGGTATTTCTTTTGACAGCAGGAAAGTAAAAAAAAACTATATTTTTTTTGCAATTAACGGGAGGCATAGCTCAGGTCTTAATTTTGTAAATGAAGCGATATCGAGAGGCGCATCATTAATTGTAAGCGAAAAAAAAGTAAAATATAAAAAAAAAAATATACCTTTGCTTTTGGTAAAAGACGTTAGAAAGAGTCTGTCCGAAGCTTGCTCTAAATTCTATAAAAAAAAATTACCTAATATTATTGCTGTAACTGGTACAAATGGGAAATCTTCTGTAGTTAATTTTTTCTATCAAATTTTAAATTTCAACAAGATGTCCGTAGCTTCTATCGGAACACTTGGAATATTTTATAAAAACCATAGAAAAAAAATGAAATTAACCTCAATGGATCCTCTGTCTTTACATAAAAGTTTAAAAATTTTATCAAACAACAAAGTTAAAAATGTGATTTTAGAGGCCTCAAGTCACGGACTTGATCAAAAAAGATTAGATTATTTAAAAATAAACACAGGTATATTTACCAACCTAAGCCATGACCACCTTGATTATCATAAAAACATACAATCGTATTTGAATTCAAAAATGTATTTATTTAAGAATTTGTTGAAAAAAAATTCTACAATTATTACCGACCAAGATAACAAAGAATATGGCATTATAAAAAAAATAGCCAAAATGAAAAAAATAACAATTGGAACAAAATCAGGAAATATAAAAATTTTAAATACCAAATATAAACATAATAAACAGTTTGTTGAAGTTTCGATAAATTCAAAAAATTTTACTTTAGAAATACCTCTCATAGGTTATTTTCAAGTCAAAAATTTGTTGATGGCAGTCTTGGCAGCTATTAATTGTGGATTAGATAAAAATAAAATTTTTGACCAAATAAAAAAAATTAAACCTGTTCCTGGCAGACTTGAGTGTGTAGCAAGTTTAAAAAATAACTCTAACATAATTGTGGATTTTGCTCACACACCAGATGCGCTAGATCAAAGCTTAGCTGCTTTAAAGAATCAATTTAAAAAAGAAATCATAATTGTTTTTGGTTGTGGTGGAGATAGAGATAAAAATAAAAGACCTAAGATGGGTAAAATAGCAAGCAAATATTGTAGAAAAATTTTTATTACGGACGATAATCCTAGGTATGAAAACCCAAATAAAATAAGAAGTTCTATAGCGAAAGGATGTAAAAAGCTAACAGTTAATATAGGAAACAGAGCAAAGGCAATAGAAACTGCCATTAATGAATTAAAGTCCAACGAAGTACTTTTAGTTGCAGGTAAGGGGCATGAGGAAACACAGGATTACGGCAATAAAATTATTAATTTTTCAGATAAAAAATTAATTAAAAAAATAATTAGAAAAAAAATAAATTTTATTAAAAAAACGAGTCATCAAAGTTTATTATTTAGAAAAACATTTAATGTTAAAAATTTTAATGATATCAGCTACAGCGGAGTTTCCATTAACACAAAAACTATTAAAAAAAATAATATTTTTTTTTCTATCAAGGGAAAAAATACTGACGGCCATAAATTCGCAAAAGAAGCTTTTAAGAAAGGCGCAGAAAAATTAGTAGTAAGTCAAAAAGTAAAACAAATACCAAGTAATAAAATTATTAAAGTAAAAAATACTCTTTCTTCTTTAAATACTCTTGCCAAAATAACTAGAGACAATTCTTATGCAAAAATTATTGGAATTACAGGAAGTGTTGGAAAAACTACTCTTAAGAATCTAATTAGTTTTTCGCTAAGGAATTATGGAAAAGTTCACCACTCTCCGCACTCATACAATAATAAATTTGGTGTTCCTTTAAGTGTTTCTAATTTGAAAAGTAATATTGATTATGGAGTATTTGAAATAGGAATGGATAAGAAAGGAGAAATTGGCCGCTTATCAAAAATCGTTAAGCCAGAAATAGCAGTTATTACAAACATAGCTGGCGCTCATTTTAAAAACTTTAATAGCTTAAAAGATATAGCTAAAGCTAAAGCAGAAATAATAAAAAATATAACAAAGGAAGGGAACTTAGTTTTAAACAAAGATGGTAGATTTTTTGATTATTTTTTAAATCAGGCAAAGAAAGAAAAAATAAATGTAACTTCTTTTAGTCTCAAAAAAAAAACAGATATTTATTTGTTAGGTATTAAAAAAATTAAAAATTTTTTTATATTAAAAATAAATATTAAAAATAAAATTTTTTATTTTAAAACAAGATATTCAACTGATAGTTTTATAAATAATCTTCTAGCATGTATTTCTGTAATTTTTATTTTAAATTTAGATATAAAAAAAATGAGTACAAAATTTGTTAACTTTGAAATTCCAGAAGGAAGAGGAGATATAAGTGTAGTAAAGAAATTTAATAAAAAATTTAAATTTATTGATGAAAGTTATAACGCAAACCCATTATCAATGATTTCGGCTATTAAAAATATGAGTTATTTTAGCAAAAGTAAATGTCATAGAAAATTTGCTTTTTTTGGCGATATGTTAGAATTAGGGAAAAATTCACAAAAACTTCACAGGTCATTATCAACCACAATCAACAAAAGCGGTATTGACAAAGTTTTTGTGCATGGAAATTACATTGAAGAAACTTTTAACTCTTTATCAAGAAATAAAAAAGGCAAAATATTTAAAAATCTTGATGAAGCCTACTCGCATTTTGGTAAAATTTTACACAATAATGATTTACTTATGGTAAAAGGATCAAATGCAACAGGCTTAAATCAGTTTTCAAAAAATATTAAAAAAGGACAGGTCAGTGTTATATAATTTTTTAATTTCTTTAGTAGATCAGTTTTCAGCACTTAATGTGTTTCGCTATTTAACTTTTAGAACGGGACTTTCTGTGATGTCCTCAATGATTATTGTTTTTTTAATTGGAGGCACATTTATAAAATTTATTGAGTCTCACAAAATCACAGGGCAAATAAGAGATGATGGACCTTTAGATCACATAATTAAAAAAGAAGGAACGCCTACGATGGGAGGTGTTTTAATTTTAATTGGAATTCTTTTTGGCACTCTACTTTGGGCAGATTTAAAAAACCCTTACATTTGGGTATTGTTATTTGTTGTAACAAGTTTTGGTATTTTAGGAGCAACAGATGATTATTTAAAAATAAAACGTAAAAATTCAAGAGGCATATCATCTGGTTTAAAATTAATTTGCCAAATCATCCTTTCTTTATTTGCTGTAATTTTATTATTAAAATTTGGTGACAACGAGCATCTAAAAAATCTTTACTTTCCTTTTTTCAAAAATTTGATTCTTCATTTGGGCTTATTTTTTATTCCTTTCGCACTTTTTATAATTGTTGGATCTTCAAACGCAGTAAATCTCACCGACGGTTTAGATGGATTAGCAACAGTTCCAGTTATGTTAGTAGCACTGTCTTTTACTTTAATTTGTTATGTGGTTGGAAACACAGTATTTTCAGAATATTTACAAATACCATACATTGCCAATGTTGGAGAAACCTCAATTTTTTGTGGATCTATAGTTGGGGCTTGTTTAGGTTTTTTATGGTACAACGCGCCTCCGGCAAAAATTTTTATGGGTGATACCGGCTCATTGTCTTTGGGAGGCTCTTTGGGAGCTATAAGTATTATTTCAAAGCATGAAATTGTTTTAGGTATTGTAGGTGGATTGTTTGTGCTTGAGACAGTTTCAGTTATTATTCAAGTGCTTTCATTCAAGCTAACTGGAAAAAGAGTTTTTATGATGGCGCCTCTACATCACCATTATGAAAAGAAAGGATGGGCCGAATCAACAGTTGTAATTAGATTTTGGATAATATCAATAATTCTTGCACTAATAGGTTTAGCTACACTTAAACTAAGATAGTCAATGTTAGCTTTACAAAAATATCAAAATAAAAAAATTGCAATTTATGGAATGGGTTTAACAGGACGCTCTGCTGCAAAAATACTTCGAAAGTCAAAATCAAAAATTCTATGCTGGGATGATAGCGAAAAAACAAGAAAAAAATTAAAAAAATTAAATTTTCCAATCAGAAAATTTTGGAACGATAGAAATTTAGTAGATATTATACTAATTAGTCCGGGCATAGATATTAATCAATCTAAAATAAGTGGCTTTTTAAAAAGAAATACAGAAAAAATAATTACTGATCTAGATCTGTTTTTTGAACTTAACAAAAGTCGATTAATTATATCAATAACAGGTACTAATGGAAAATCAACAACTTGTAAAATAATTGAAAAAATTTTAAAAACAGCAAATCTTAAAGTAAAAACGATCGGAAATATTGGGAAGCCTGTTTTATCAACAAATTTTTCAGATAAAAAAAATATTTTTATTTTAGAAGCCTCATCTTACCAGCTTCAGTATTCAAAACTATTTCGATCTAAACACGCGGCAATACTAAATATTTCACCTGATCATATAGAAAGACATAAAAATATTAAAAATTATATAAAAGTAAAAACAAAAATTTTTTTGGCACAGAAAAAAAATGACTATTCTTATATTAATCTAAGAAGTAAATACTATAAATTAATTAAAAATATATTTAAAAAAAATCATTTAAAATCGAAACTAATTTCAATTGATAGATCAAATTTAGATTTTTTATTAAAAAAAATAAATAATAAGTATTTTAAGAGCAATGGTAATATTGAAAATTTATCTTTTGCATATAAAATTGCAAAAAATTTAAGAATAAAAGACAAAACTATAATTAAAGCAATAAATGAATTCAAAGGTCTCCCTCATAGGCAAGAAATTATATTTTCAAGCAAAAAATTATTATGTGTAAACGATTCCAAAGCTACCAGTTTTGATGCAAGCCTACAATCGTTATTAAATTACAATAAGATTTATTGGATAGTTGGAGGAATACCCAAGGATAAAGATAAATTTAATTTAAAAAGCGTTAAAAAAAAAATAGTTAGAGCTTATATTATAGGTAAAAATGCCGCTTTTTTTAAAAAACAATTAAAAAATAAAGTTTTTTACAGTGTTTCAAAAAACTTAAAAAATGCAATCAATGACATCTACAAAGATATTAGATTGGACAAAAATAGCCAAAGTACAATTTTACTAAGTCCTGCGGGTGCCTCATTTGATCAGTTTGATAATTTTGAGAAACGTGGTTCTTTTTTTAAAAAATTAATCCAAAAAAAATTAAAAAAACCCAATGTTTATTTTTAGTAGAGAAAACACAGGCGTAATAGCTAAATGGTGGAGAAATGTTGATAAACAAATGTTATTTTTGTTTATATTTCTTTTTTTATTGGGTTTATTTTTTTCCTTTTCTTCCACATCCTCAGTTGTTGCAGAAAAAATGAATAAAGAAACATATTTCTTTTTTACTAGACATTTACTTTTTGTAATAATTTCTCTTTTTTTATTAGTTTTTATTTCTGTTCAAAACAAAAAAAATATAATTAAATTTTTGTTACCAATATTTTTAATTTCTTTTATATTTCTTTTTTTAGTTCCTTTGATTGGAGTTGAGGTTAAAGGATCCAAGAGGTGGCTTGATTTAATAATTATTCCAAGATTTCAACCTATTGAATTAGTAAAACCATTATTTGTACTTTTTGCAGCCAAAATTATTGTTCTAGATAATAAAATTAAAATTTATAATAGATATCTATATTCATTTTTGATACTTGGAATCATAGTAATTCTATTAATTAATCAACCAGACTTAGGACAAACTTTATTATTAATTGCAACGTGGATAACAATGATTTTTGTCTCAGGATTTAATATGATTCTTTTAAGCGGCTTGGGCCTAGTCGCAATATTATTAATTGGACTTTTAATATATTTTCTTCCTGATAAGTTTGGCTATGTTTTTATAAGAATAAAAACATTTTTAGACCCACAAGCAGGAGACAATTTTCAATCTCAAAAAGCTCTTGATGCAATAAAACAAGGAGGGCTAACGGGTCAAGGTATGGGAGAGGGAGTTTTAAAAGATGAAGTTCCCGAAGCACACACAGATTATATAATAGCAATTATTTCCGAAGAATTTGGAGCATTGTTTGTGCTTGCTGTTGTAATTTTGTTTTTGTTTGTTGGTTATAAAGTATTAGTCAAAGTTTATTATGAACAAAATGAATTTCTAAAGTTATCACTTGTAGGTTTAGCTTCCCTTCTGCTTATACAAACTTTTATTCACATTGGAGTGAATACTAGGTTGCTTCCTACCACAGGTATGACACTCCCGTTCCTAAGCTATGGAGGTTCATCCTTAGTTGGAAGTTCAATAATAGCTGGTATAATTTTAAACTTTACCAGAAAAGATTCATTAAGGCTTTTTGAAGATGAATAAAAAAATTATTTTTACCTCAGGTGGAACAGGCGGGCATCTATTTCCAGCTGTTAATTTAATGAAATACTTTTCAAAAAAAGAATATAAAGTTTTATTAGTTACTGATATTAGAGGCAAAAATCTACTTAAAGAATTAAGTTTTGATACTTATATAATTAATACTGATACTCCATTAAATAAAGCTTTTTTTAGAAAAATCTTTCCTCTTTTAAAAATATTTTTATCGATAATAAAATCATTTATAATTTTAAAAAAAGAAAAACCATGCTTAATTTTTGGATTTGGCGGTTATGTTTCTTTCCCAATTTCATTTGTAAGTAAATTTTTAAAAATTCCACTCGTGATTTATGAAAACAATTTAGTTTTAGGAAGAAGCAACAAACATTTGATTCAGATTTCAAAGAAAGTTCTTATAGGAACAGCAGTTCCATCAAACTTTCCTCAAAAGTATAAATATAAG
>MDTE01161944.1_pt1 | contig 12519 bp, 15 predicted proteins | sample 811231 | NCBI WGS metagenome assembly MDTE01 (sample SAMN05326651, study PRJNA326480) | marine metagenome | isolation source: seawater | place: Indian Ocean: Red Sea | collected 2010
AATACATAGCACCCATAATTAAGAAAAAGGGCATTGCTGGAAATGTCGCAGCAAAAATAAACTTCGCAAATAAAGTTGACACTATTGAACTAACTGTTCTTGCTAACTTTCTGACTATATCAAGTAGTTCCTTTACTATATATGAAAGCCAATTATTATTAATAAATCCTGGTCTTAAATTTTTAATATCCTGATCATCTTTCAAATCGTTACCCATGGCAGCTTCTAGTTCCTCATTTGCTTTATTATCGCCTCCTTCTGCTTCACCTTCAGCTCCACCTTCAGCTTCATCTTCAGCTTCACCTTCAGCTCCACCTTCAGCTCCACCTTCAGCTCCACCTTCAGCATTACCATTAGCCTGTTTATTATTAGCCTGTTGACCATTAGCCTGTTGACCATTAGCCTGTTGACCATTAGCCTGTTTATCATTAGCCTGTTGACCATTAGCCTGTTTATCATTAGCCTGTTGACCCTTAGCCGGTTCAGCATTAGCTTCAGCATTACCATTACCCTGTTGACCATTACCATTACCCTTTTGACTATTCATACCCCCTACTTGGTCATTTAATTCAGGTATGTCTGCGGTGTCAAAGTAAATAATTATTTTCAACCAAACTATAACAAGTTGTATCCATGTCATTTTAGAGAAATTTTTAGGAATTTCTATCATATAATTATTTAATATTTTATAAAAAATATATATTTTATATTTAATGAATAAATCTCTATTTCTTTTGGTTTTTGTTATAGCAGTTATAATATTATGTCTATATGACGTAATGTCAAATAAAAATAAATTTAGAGTATCACTTCTTTTTGATGGAATAATTAATAAACTAGTAATTTTGGCAATAATTATACTAGTTATTATGGAAGATGTCAGAATAGGAATTGTTCTTTTGATGGCATTCTTTGTTGTGCACATTCGTCTTCTAAACACAGAACAGCAGTTGGTAGAAGGTTTCGAGGATTATTTTTCGTCTATTTAATTTAATATTATCTAAGTATATTTTAAGCATGGTTATTCATCCGTGGGTTTTGTATGCGCTATTAAATGCGTTCTTTACAAGTTTTGGAGTTACAAATTTTAGATATCTCTCTAAAATTTCAGATAATGTCACAATTACTCTAGCTCAATGTTTGGTGTTAACAGGAGTAATTGCTCTGGTATATCTTCTTTTTAATCGTCAAAAAACCTTAGAATATAATAGAGTTGTTGATTCAAAGAAACTTGCTATACATATGGCACTCTTTGTTATTTTTATTATAACAACCAGATATCTTTTCATAAAATCTGTTCAGACATGTCCTAACATAGGATACACCCATATGATAGTTAATATGAATGCTATAATTTCATTAATAATTGCCTACTTTATTTTTGGACAGAAAATAAATATTATGACCTTTGTAGGTATTTGCCTTTGTATACTGGGGCTAATTACTATAATAAGATATTCCTAATCAAATACAGAAAAAATATATTTGTTTAATTTAAGTATGTTTGGTTTAAACCTTAATAACACTATTAAAAATTTAAATTCTTCAAAGTATTTTGCCGGTCTTATGATCCTTTTCTTAAATTTAAGTTCTAGATATCTTGCTCTCGAATTATCTGAAACACAAGAACAGCTTTTGAGCAACAAAATTATTCGTAGATTTATTATATTTACGGTTGTATTTGTCTCTACAAGAGATATTTGGGTATCTATGATAATTACTGCTATATTCATAATTTTAGTTAGCGGTCTCTTCAACGAAAATAGCAAATATTGTATAATGACTAAACCTGTAATGAAACAAGTTACTCTGGATGATTTTAATGAAGCACAAAAGATAATAAAACTCTACGAGATGCAGAAAAAAGCAGGAGTTAAAAATTCAAAAAGAAAATAAATGGTATATTTAATTAAACTATGATCGCTGATCTTGTTTTGAGCTTACAAAATGGTTATGAAAATAGAGGATTAATTATGCCTCATCTTTACAAATATAATTATTACGATTGTTGTATCAAGGTTGGAAATGATATAGTGCCACAAAAAGCCTTTATTAACAATCAAATAAAAAATTTTAACATAATTCCTGTAATTATTGTTAAATGTGTGCCTTGTTTAATAGGAGTAAATTCGATTATTGATGTAGATATATATAAAGAAGAATTGGATTTAATTAAACCTTTTATTGATATACATCAGTTTATATATATGACATCTAATGCCTGTATAAAATACAGAGGTATAACCTATTTTTTAAATGATCTAGATCCATCTAGAATTTTGAACATTTTAGGATTTATGCCAAATTTAATAAATTATGATGAATTTATAAGAAAGCATAAACATCCATTTATTGATTGTGCAGGAGGATATTTCTATTTAAGTGGAGCCCCATTCAATCAATTCAGAGAGCTTGAAATTACTCAATCTAACCAAGCTTTGACAGTTCTGAATCCTAGAATTATAGGTAATATAATTGGTGTTTTAAATCTATTTGAAGTTTTTAAAAGCTATGAAGGGTCTAATAACGAGATACTATATAAATACTTCAATGATAGATATCAAAAGTTTGAGCAAATACTTTATCATGACTTTCTTTTAAGTTATAGATGGTTAAATCTCGATAAAGTTAATTTAGCAGTAAAGAGAAATGGTATCAACATTATCTGTTGTTATGGGATAAATTTGATAGAAGGTTTGGATGAGTTTTCACTAATTATGAATGATAATGAAACTAAAATTAATGATGTTAAAAATTCAATTAATGAAATAAAAAATAAAATAATAGACTATTTCAAATTTAATTCACAAATAACTGAAATTTTATTTTTTTAAGCTATAGCAAGTATAAAAAAGAATAAAAACCACATTGAATATGAAACTGCTCTAAATTCCATTTTTTTTGCTTTTTTCTTCTTTCTACACATCCTACATTTACAATTTTCAGGATGAATTGATGGATAAATTCTATTATTTCTTAATCCTGCCATTAATTAATTTTATAAAATCTTTTTTAAATGAAAGTTTACTTTAATAAGTAATTAATTAAAATTGAAACATTATTTTAATAAAAAATTTTTAATATTTTAAAATGTCTAATAAAGCTGAGGTATCGAACACTTATAGAATAACTGCTAAATTTAAAAAATCTACTTACGAGGAAGAACACTGGTTTAATACTGTAAACGGTAAAAGAGTTGAGCTGCACATTACTACTTGTTATCGCTGGGGCTCATGTGCTATTAATTTAACAGATACACAAAAAAATTTAATATTAAAAAAGGACAGTATTTTACTTAATGAATACGACTATGAATTTGAAGAAATGTGGGATGGAGATAGTAAATCCATAGAAATACAGAATGAAGATAACTATTCAAATGAAGAAATAAAAGAAATTTATAAAACAATGTATAATGATGAAGATGAAGATTTAGATGAAGATTTTATGGAATCTAATGGATGGATCTTAGATGAGACCTTTCACGGTTTAAGCTCCCCTTGTGATCTGGAATTAATAACTTAAATATCTAAATCAAGTGATCGGTGCTTTCTTGTTCCACTGGCAGTTTCGACTTCACTTTCGCTAAATCCTGAATTTAAGTCAACATTTACGTTTTGGTTTGAAGACATATTATTTAATATATCGGAGATATCTGGAGGACCATCCATTTCTCTTCTGGGTGCTCTTTGTTGAGGAGGAGGTGTAGGTCTTGAGCCTCCACCCATTCCTCCTCCTAAGACATCTCCCATTAAGTTTCCAAATCCAGCATTTTCACCCCCCATTGAACCCATTGAGTTTGCTGCGGCTTTAGCGAACTGAGACATAAGGTCTGGATTTTGTCGCATGACATCACCCATACCTGGAATTGCTGACTTGAACATTGTATTTGTAAGATGGAACATAAAACCACTACCACCAACCATAAGAAGTAGTTTGAGTTCAGGTGCCATTTGTGATGTTCCCTTATATTTTTCGTGGAGCTCCTCAAACACATCATCGTAATCATTTATGTTTTCGTGAATGCTTTCACCCCATCCATCTAATTTTAAGTCTAGTGGATCAAATTTATTATTCAAAAATTCAATTGCAGTAATAAATGCTACTAACATTTTCCGTTGAAACTTAATACTCTGATCACACTCGCGCTGACGACTTAATCTATCAAATTCCGCTTTTACTTCTTTATAGTCAGATTCCATTGTAAATCTTTTATGTGGCTGCATTCCTCGCTTTTCCATTCTTTCAAGAAGGCGAATGTATTCCGCTTTTTCTTTTTGTAATTCTTCATATGTTTTCTGAGGTTCTGGTTCTACATAGGCGGTTGGTTGAGGAGATACTCTGTTTTGATTAGATTGATTGTCTGTATTACCGTTTGAATTATCATTTAGAAGAGTTTCTAAATTTAAATCAAGGTCTTTTAATTCATCTGATTGTGAATTCAAATCAACTGTAGAAGAGATGTTCTGTGTTCCAGTATTAAAACTTGAACTGGTGTTTAAATTTGTTGATGGAATATCTGTAATTCCTATATCACTTAAATCTAGTTCTTTTTCTATACTGAGATCTGAGGTAGAGGATTGTTTGGGTGCTGAAAAACTTGTATTATTTTCTAGAGAGATTGAAATAGGAGGAGATGGTGTTCTGGGTTTAATTGGTTCTGATGGACGAAATTCTTCAACCGGTTTTGGAGATTCACCTCCTGCTTTACTTTTATTAATTAGTAGGTCTAATCCAATATCTACATCCTTTTTTTCACGGATCACGTTAAGCTCTCCTGTTGATGGAGAACTATTATTAAAATTAAAAGTTTTATGGCTGTCTTTTTCGAGTTCGAGATTTATCTCTTCCATAATTTATATAGGTATAGAAACTTATTTCTTTAATATAACGCACTTACAATTATTTTTATTTAAAGTATTAAATATTTATTTTAAAAATTACTTGAAACATTTATTTTTATTTTAACCACATTATGGAAAGTTTTCTAAATATTCCAGAATATGATAATTCATGTGAAGAAATTACTATAAATTTTAAAAATAGTAAAGAAGATAAAGAACAACTCCAAACTGTTCAGATTGAACTGACATGCGACAAATCAGAAGATGTAGATAAAATGGCTAGAGAATATACGTTTGATGTAGATTATCCTCCAACAAGTTTAAAAAGACATAGACATACAAAATTTGGTAATCACACTTATGATCCTAGTGCTGGTGAAAAAAAAGAATTTCTTAAAAAGTTAATTCCTACACTTCCTAAAAAACCGTTAACTAAGCCTATAAAAGCTGAATTATATTTTTATGAACTGCGTCCAAAATCTCACTACAGGACTGGAAAATATGCTGGAGAACTGAAACCAACAGCTCCTAAATATAATGTAGTAAAAAAGGATATAGATAACTTTGTTAAATTTGTATTTGACACATTGAATAAACATCTTTATAACGATGACTCGCAGATATATGAATTAATTTGTGGTAAATATTATTCGGAAAGAGAATACGCATATATTAAGGGCAAATTTTCTGAAATAGAAGAATAGTCGTAAATAAAAGTATATTACAAATTAGAAGGGTGTCTCTTTCCATCTATTTTGACATATGTAAATAAGCCATCAGTGACCTCTATCTCACCATTTTCAAATCTGTCTACAAATGCTTTTATATTTACTGTAAGTGAGGTGTTTCCTATTTTTTCTATTTTTGTATATATTTTAACTAAGTCGCCTTTTGAAACATGTTTTTTGAACTTCATTTTATCTATTGCTACAGTTACAAATCTACTGTTTTGAAATTTCTTACATTCAATTACTCCTGCTAAGTCCATTTGTGAAAGTAACCAACCGCCAAAAATATCACCATCATTATTAATATTTTCAGGAGTTGCTAAGATGCTTATTGACAAGTTCATTAAAATCTTTTATTGTTAACTACTTAACTGATTTTTGATAATATAATATATTCTATTTATATTCTTTTATATTTATATGGGACAAAATGTTGATCACGATATAGAACAATTTTGGTTAGGTTTTAAAACAAGTATGATAAATTTTTATAAGGGGAAAGATATCAAAAGACCTATAAGTGAGTGGTGTGATAATTTGAACGCACTGCAGAGTTTAAAAGAGTATGAGGAAATAGAGAGTTGTATAACTAAATATATTTCCCTTTATGCGATAGATTTAATGCGCACCAATAATTATTATGCTGTGGGAATTTTGAATACAAATATTAAACGTTGGGATAAAATAAGTCAAAAATATAAAATTTTTGATGGTCGAGATAAGACAAATAAAGGTTGTAATCTAATTACTACTTTACTTAGTATTTACACTTTATTAAAGGAAAAAAATAAACCTGAACAAGTATTGTTTGATCAACTAGAACTATTTATCTTTTTTGGTAACTTTCGTGGTTTAATAGAATTTGCTCGTGATCACAAAGTGCCATCTATAATTGACAAATTACTTAAATATGATCCTAGTATTTTTGAACAAGTTAAGGATGTTTTTTGGTTAGATAATTCAATTAAATATCCTATTTCCGCACAGAAAATTTTTAAGCATATAAATTTAAATGAATTTAAATAAATATTAATAAATAAATAAAAGGTTGCTAAAGCCTACCAAATGTTTCTAAAGCCTACCAAATGTTGCTAAAGCCTACAAAAGGTTGCTAAAGCCTACCAAAGGTTGCTAAAGCCTACCAAAGGTCGCCAAGTGTTTTAGTATAAAATGAATCTGGCAAATTAGTTAATTTTAAAGCATACCTAACATATTCTCCTTCATTTCTAACTAAAATAATTTCGTTTCTATCTCTTGGACCATATTTATCCTCAGTTTGTTTTATTTTTATTAAGAAAAATTTATTTTTAATAGTTTTTAGAACACTGGAAAAATCATTAAGAAAAGGATTTTTGTTTGAAATGTGTCCTCTTGTTTCTTGTAGTGGTTTATTCCAAACAAAAAGCTCTACCTTTTCTAAATATTTTTGTGCAGTGCTACTTAATTTTTTAAAATCTACAGCGCTATCAATATCATCAAACACAATTGGTTTATAAGCAAAGTCTAATTCATATAATTCATTATTTACTTTTTCTGATAATTTTACTAATTTTGCTTCAGTTACTTTTGCTTTAGTTATTTTTGCTTTTAATGTTTGTTTATAGCAGCATTTAGTGCCATCAGGTCGGCGTTTTATAGTCATACCTTTTTTACAAGGAGGTGATGGATTTCTATTATTACATTTACCTGTAGGCTTAGCTGCTACTTCAACTTTAGGTTTTGGAGTTGTAGTCACTTCAGGAACTGTAACAACTTTAGGTTTTGCTTCTACAACAGGTTTTTTTTTTAACAATACTATTGGTTTATTATTGTTTGAGTTATTCACATTTGTTTGTTTTGGTTTCACTGTAAACTTATATTTTTTTACTACTGACTTAGTTGTCACAGGTGTATTTACTTTTTTTGTTTTTGGAGCAACACCAACCCCTTTATAACAGCAAATAGAGCCATTGGGGCGTGCCTTTTCATGCATTCCAATAGGACAAGGAGGTGATGGATTTCTTTTATTACAATTTGCTTTAGCAGGAGGAGTTTCGACTTTTTTAGGGAGAGTTTCGACTTTTTTAGAAGGAGGCTGGGTTTTAGGTTTAGGAGGTGCACCACTTTCATATTCAAATTCTTCTATTTTACTAGATATAATTCCATAACTAACACCTTTTGCTTCATGTCTAGTCTTTCTAGGATTATTAACTTTTTTAAAAAATTCCTTATCTGTTATTACATAATCAAATGATTTTTTTAATAGGCGTGTTATTGTAGCTGGCACTTCAATATTGATTATTGGATCTCCTTCTGGTTCATAATTGGTAATACGCATTCTTATTAAAACAACATCACCCTTTTTAAGATCTTCTTTTTTATAGCGTTTCTTTCCTTCCATTTTTGGGTCCTGTCCACGAATACGATGAACATATCCTGTGTGACCAAAACGATTATTAACAACTCCCATAAAAGTCTTACTATGACCATTACCTGGATTAGAAGGACCTTTATAATTAGATAAATTAACGCTTGGACTATCAGAATAAGCACTTTGTATACAATCACATCCTAAAATAGCGTGTGTTAACTCATGTTCAAATATAAGAAGCATACACTTCAAAAGACTTTTACAACTTACTTCATTTACAGTTCGATTAATACGTTCCATTTCAAACGCATTTTTAAGAACCTTTGTGCTTAATTTTATAGTAAATACCTTTCCCTTTCTCCAGCATTTTCCACCTACAGAGGTGCATCTATTTTCCATACAAGCTGTTAAACAGCATTTATTTTCACGAAAACGTGCCATTAATTCATTCTCAAAAAAATGTTCATCTATAAGAGATATTATATATTCAAACATTCTACCAGTAAATACTTGGTTTATATTTTTTGTTGTTAATTTTAGCCCTTCATCTTTAATTCTCTTCTCGATTAAATCAATTACTAAGGCTCTTCGTCTCTCTATTTGACTTGCTGATAATTTACCAGCAATGCCAGCAAATTTCTTACAAAATTCTTGGTCTAACATATATAATATGCATTCAAAAAATAAAAATTATATTACAAATTAAATTTATGTTAACTTAGACAAGTTCACTAAAGTTAGCCGGTAGTTCTTGAACTGATGTAGCGTAATACTGTTCAATTTCTTCCATTTTTTTAATATCATAACTTGTTAAAAAGTTAATTGCGGTTCCCTTTCTACCAAAGCGACCACTTCTTCCTATACGATGAATATAACTTTCAATATTGTTTGGAAGATCATAATTAATTACAAGTGAAACTTGCTGAACATCAATGCCTCTAGAAAGTAAATCAGTAGAAATAAGCACACGGCAAGAACCATTTCTAAAATCCTGCATAATTTTGTTTCTGTCATCCTGTGTCATCTCTCCATGAATACATTCAACAGAGAAATCGGATTCAACAAGCTGTCTAGTAAGTTGGTCTACTGTCCTACGAGCATTACAATAAATAATAGTCTGAGAAATCGAGCAAGCGGAATAGATATCACATAGAGTTGCAAACTTATATTCGCTCTTTTCCAGATTAATGTAAAATTGTCGAATACCTTCAAGAGTTAATTCTTCATTTTTTACCAAAATCTTTACAGGTTCTCGCATAAAACACTTTGTCAACTTGAAAAACTCTGGGGTCATTGTAGCACTAAAAAGTCCAACCTGAATATCATTTGGAAGAAATCTGAAGATATCGTAAATCTGATTTGAGAAAATCTTTGAAAGCATTTCATCAGCCTCGTCAATTACAAGCATTCGTAGTGTTCTTGTATGAAGCGCCTTCTTATTAATCATATCTAGAACACGTCCAGGAGTTCCAATTACAATCTGTGGGTTTTTAAGTAAATCATCAATGTTATCTTTAATTAACGTGCCTCCTACGCATAAGTTATAGGTTAAATTCATATATTGTCCAAGACCATTCATAACATTATGAATTTGTAGTGCTAGTTCACGAGTATGAGCAAGCACTAGTCCTTGGGTCTGCTGTAGCTTATCGTCAATTCTATTCAAAAGACCAATTGAGAATGTAGCGGTCTTACCAGTTCCAGATTGTGCCTGAGCAATAACATCGTGTCCATGAATGACAGGCAAGATAGCTGTTTGCTGAATAGCACTGGGTTTTTCATAACCCATCGCATAGACACCTCTTAGGAGGTTTTCCTTAAGATCAAAATCGTCGAATGATGTAGTAAAAGTATTGTTATAATCTAAGTTAGGTTTTTCTATTGTATCTTTCTTACGCTCTTCCATACTTGGAGGAACATACTTTTGAGTAGGTGTATCGTTTGTGGAAAGTTGTTCGGTCATGTTTATTAATATGATATATACGTTATGTTGTCTTAAATCAATTTTTTTTTATTTAGAAATTTATTTGAATATATGAAATAAAGATAAAAACCAATTTATAAAGAAACTATATAATTACTATATGGAAACTCAAGAATTAGATTATACAATTGATACAATTTTATTAAACTTAAAGATGTTATCACAAATAAATCCAAACGATAAGTTATACACTGAAAATGGTCAAATAAAAATAGATACACCTACATTAATGCAGGGTATTTACAGATGGATGAATGAATATTCTCGTGAAAGAACGATGAATGATCTCGATAAATTAATAAGCGAAACATTAAAATATGTTAATATAAATATAAAAAAAGAGAGTAGAACTGAGGAAGATAATCGCAATTGTCAAAAAATTTTAGTTGAGATTTCTAAATCACTTACTGGAATACAAAATTTAAAAATCACTTACAAAGACGATACCTATATTCAATCAAAACTGGATGTTATAAATGAAAAAACCCTTGAGATCAAAAATGAATTATCTAGACAACTACAAGTTTCTTGATTTATTCTAATTACCTTCTACGGGAAGCATTTCATTTTGTTCATTATATATAGCATACCCTCCCATTTGGCTTATAAGTGGAGGTTTACATGCTCTACTGTATAAAAGGTTCATTATAGGCATAAGCCTTTTGTTTCTTAATACTGTGTCATTTTCCCAAGACATAGTTCCAGCTCCTGGATATCTATTTGTGTGAGTATTTACTTTTGATGCTAATGTAGCAAAGTCTAATGCTGAAATATCAAAAGGTTTGTTTTTTGGGTATAAACCATATTTTTGATGACGATGTGCCGAAAAGTTTTCGGTATTATTATCTTTAAGAATTAATACAATCAAAATAATTGCCAGTATTGATAAAACAATAATGCTAGAAATTTGAAGATTTTGTTTATTCATATTAATATATACTTACAAATTTTTAAAAACAAAATAAAATTATAATTATCTAGTCAGCAAATAATATTTTTGCTAAAATACTACAAATTCTGAAAACATTGTTCGCAAGCAACCGCATGCCCACATTCGCCAAAAAAACGCGTTACTGGAGCTTCTAGACAAATCTTACACTTGTCCTCTAAACCATACGCCCTAATAATTTTATCACTACTATTAGAAGTTCTACAAATAGGACACTCGAATAATACTTTATCAGAATTAGGCTCTTGTTCTGGTTCGTCGAAAAAATTTACCTTGCCTATTTCGGTTAAATTCAAAATGAATTTTGTTAGTATAGGACGGTTATCTGTATCTATTCCATATTGCCCCCAAGAATCTTGATGCATAAATAGGCATTGTATTTCATTTGATCGTTTTCTGACATAAAGGTGTGAGCCTATACCACTATATAGTATTGTGTAGATATTGTCTTCTGCCTCAAGCATTTTCTGAGTAGAAAAATGTGCTAAGTCTGGCATATCTCCAAACTGACTATTATAGTGATCAAAGTCCTGAATTATACAGTCTCTTTCGCTATGTCGTTTACCACATTTAGAACAAATATGAGCTTGTGAAGTATGACTTTTTCTGTGTCTATTATGATCACTACAAAGTGTGCACCATTTGTTTTCAGGTAAGATTTCGTAGTAAAAATTTCTAAGTTGACTAATTTTGGTGTTATTTCCACATTCCATCTGTCCGTGACCAAATTTACCACATATTCCACATTGATGTGAAACTGTTGTGTGGGTGTGAGGATATCTGCAGTTCGCTACTTTACAGAGAGGCATCTGTATGAGTTTCTAGTATATCTATAAGTAAACTAGAAATCAATTTTAAGTTAAAGATTTTTTATAGAAATATCTAAAATTAAATAAATTATTTACTTTTAAAATTAATTAATAACTCTCTAAAAACACCACAATCAAAGATCCACCAATAAAAATAGGAAACATCCAATTTAAATTATCAACCCAATCTTTCCAAATTTTGCTAATATTTTTCGTTTTTAAAGAGTTTAAAAAATTTATTTTAAGCGACCCTTTTATTACCATCTCTTTTCTATATTTATATAATTCAACAATATTTGTCATATATATCAAAGTTGATATGAAAAAATATATTAGAAACTTGTCAAAACAATTTATGTTGAAATAATCAATACTAATGATAAAGTATATAAATGACCATAAATTGTATTCCATAGAATATTGATACCAACCATCAAATTTTAATAATGAAAACCAAGCAACCATTTCTGCGATAACAATTAAAAACATAAGCTCGGGTTTGTTAAATTTTAGGGTATAATGGAAAATAAGGCTTGTTTCTCCTATTGTTGCTATTACTCTATCACTAAATTTGCTGAACAAAATATTATCTGCATAAGAAAATCTCTCATTTATATTAGTATTCCAATCTGCTATAAAAACACTTCTCCAAAACAATGATAAACAATATAAAAATAAATAATAATTATATTTTTGTATATTGATAAATACATATAAACATGATAAAAATGTATGTAATCTAAATATAAAAAACATATTATGAATATTATTACTAATTACTAATAACTTTAGATTGATTAGGATAAATATAATAGTAAAAATATAATTAGAGTTTAAATAACTTACTATTTTTTA
>MDTE01080621.1_pt1 | contig 12518 bp, 12 predicted proteins | sample 811231 | NCBI WGS metagenome assembly MDTE01 (sample SAMN05326651, study PRJNA326480) | marine metagenome | isolation source: seawater | place: Indian Ocean: Red Sea | collected 2010
CATATGCCGCACTACAGGAGGGAGTACCTTTTCTCAATGGTGCACCGAACTTGACGGTGGATGTTCCGGCAATGGTGGAGTTGGCCAAGCAAAAGGGCGTGCCGATTGGCGGCAAAGATTTCAAGACCGGTCAGACGCTGATGAAGACCCTTTTGGCACCAGGTCTCAAGGCGCGGATGATCGGTGTACAGGGTTGGTTTTCGACCAATATCCTCGGCAATCGCGACGGCGAGGTACTCGACGACCCCGATTCGTTCAAGACCAAGGAGGTCAGCAAGCTCGATGTCCTAGAATTCATCCTCCAGCCCGAGCTCTACCCCGAACTCTATGGCGATATTTACCACAAAGTACGGATCAACTACTACCCGCCGCGTGGCGACGAGAAGGAGGGTTGGGACAATATCGACATTTTCGGCTGGCTGGGGATGCCGATGCAGATCAAAGTGGACTTCCTCTGTCGCGACTCCATCTTGGCCGCGCCGCTGGTATTGGATTTGGTGCTCTTTACCGACTTGGCACAGCGCGCGGGAATGTCGGGTATTCAGGAATGGCTCTCATTTTATTTCAAGAGTCCGATGACTGCGCCCGAACTCTATCCTGAACACGACCTCTTCATCCAGTTGATGAAGCTCAAGAATACGTTGCGCTACCTGCAGGGTGAGGAGTTGATTACCCATCTGGGACAGGAGTATTACGACTAAAGGAGAATTCGAGGTGCGAAATAGTTGCACTGCGTTTTCTTAGCGCTTAGTACCCTAGTAAAGAGCTCCGGTTGCCAGCGAGTAGCCGGAGCTCTTTACTAGGTGTTTATGAGGGCCAGGTCTCAGAGTTGCTCGGCTAACTCCTCCGCCGGATAGGTGAGGATCTCGGCGAGAGTCGGATGGTAGTGGGGGATCCTGGCCAGATCCCCTACCGAGCCGCGGAAGTACATCACGGCAATCAGCTCATGGATTAATTCGCTGGCTTCGGGGCCGACAATATGTGCTCCGATAATCTCGCCGCTTCGCGGGTCGCAGAGGATCTTCACATGGCCATGGGTTTCTCCCATGGTCATTGATTTGCCGTGGTCGTCGAAGGGGTAGCTGGCGACGAGGTAGGGGATGTTTTTCCGCTGGCAATCCTTCTCGTACAGGCCGACGCTGGCGACCTGCGGTTCGGTGAAGATCGCTTGAGCGTTGAGGCGTTTGTCAAAACGGTGTTCGGGACGGTCGGGGTGGGTGGCGTTATGGGCGGCGATCTCGCCCTGCTCGATGGCGATGTGTACTATTTCCTGTTCGCCATTGACGTCTCCGACGGCGTATATATGAGGTTGGCTGGTGCGCATCGCGCTATCGACAGCGATGCGTCCGTGATCGATTTCGACTCCGGCGTTGTCCAGGCCCAGCCCATCGATATTCGGACGGCGGCCCAGCGTTTGAAGGATCAACTCGCCGCTTAGCGTCTTTTCTGCTCCGTCTTGGGAGAAATGTGCGATTCGACCCTGGTCTTGCTGCGTAAATTTGTGCAGCTTGGTTCCGGTGTAGACCTCCATGCCCTCCTCGCGGAAGCGCGCCTCCACGGGGCGGGCCAGATCCTCGTCACCGGAGGAGAGGATATGCGGGCTGCGCTGGATGAGTTTTACCTGAGTACCGATGCGCTGGAAGAATTGGGCCAGTTCGACGGCAACGGCACCGCCGCCGAGGACGATCATACTTTCGGGTTGTTCGCGCAATTCGAATGCGTCGTCGCTGGTGATATAGCCGACCTGATCCAGACCTGGGATTGCGATGTGCTGTACTGTCGAGCCGGTGGCGATGATAAAGTGTTCGGCCTCGAGGACCTTGTCGCCGATCTGAAGCGTCTGTGGCGAGAGGAAGCGGGCGCGTTCTTCGTAGAGCGTGAAGCGTCCATCGTGCAATTGCTCGCGCCGATACTCGGCAAAATCGCTAATCAGTTTTGTTTTTCGCTCGAGAATCGCCGCGAGATTTGCTTGGACTTCGACTGCTGCCAGGCCGAATTCAGTCGCGCGGTTGAGGTGGGCGGCTATTTCGGCCGAGCGCAAGATCGCCTTGCTGGGCATGCAGCCGCGCAGGATGCACAGACCTCCCCAGGGACCGTGGTCGATGACGGCAACATCGGCCCCGGCTTCGTGCGCGGTGCGCGCTGCAGCGTATCCGGCCGAGCCGCCGCCGATGATTGCGATATCGTGTTTGATGGTTGTCATAGCGGATTCTTATCCTGTTCTTGAGATTTGAGGCTTCGATTTGGTTATAGCGCACTTGATACGCGTCAGTTGGATCTGCTTTGTGCTTGCCTTTCCCGTTTGGGGCGAGGGTACCGCATATACTATGCGCGGATTCGATCCGCGCATCCAGCGCAACGTGGATTTGATCTACAATCTGCGCTTCGCCGAGGCCGAGCGCCAATTCAAAGCCGTGATCGAGGCCGAGCCGGACAATCCTCTCGGTTATTTTTTTTTGGCGATGGTCGATTGGTGGCGCGTGCTCATAGACCTCGATGATGAGACGCACGATGAGGTTTTCTACGCGCGATTGCACGAGTGCATCGAGGTCTGTGATCGGCGGCTCGAAAAAGATCCCATGAACTTCGAAGCGATCCTTTTCAAAGGTGGAGCAATCGGTTTTCGCGGGCGCCTGCGCGGTGATAGGAGCCAGTATCTAAGGGCTGCCCGCGATGGTTTGCGTTCTCTGCCGCTTTTGCAAAAAAGCCGCCAGCTCGAGCCGACCAACAAGGATATCCTTTTCGGTCAGGGTATTTACCACTATTTCGCCGAGGCCATGCCCGAGCGCTATCCGGCCATTCGTCCGATCATGTTTTTCTTGCCCGATGGCGATCGCGAATTAGGTCTCAGGCAGTTGGAGCAGGTTGCCCGCGAAGGGGTCTATGCCCGCACCGAAGCGATCTATTTTCTGGCCCAGATCTACCGCGTCTTTGAGCAGGACAAGCCCAGGGCTCTCCCCTATTTCGAGGAGCTCTATGCTCGCTATCCGGCCAACGCACTATTTCATCGCTACACGGCGCGGTTACAGGTAGAATTGGGGCGCTGGCACCTGGGGGTGCCACTGTACGAAGAGTATCTGCGTCGCGCTCAGGTCGGCCAGACCGGTTATCATCGCTACGGACGCCTCGAGGCCCATTTTTATCTTGGCAAGTACGAATTTTTAAAGCGTCGCTATGGCGAGGCGGCGGCTCATTTTGCGGCGACGGATAGTCTCAGCGCTTTTTCTGGGCGCCAGCACGACCAGGCTTATAGAGCACTGGCCAATTTGTTTTTAGGGCAGGCCTATGATTTGCAGGGGCGGCGTTCTGAGGCGGTGTTGTGCTACGAGCAGGTGCGGAAACTGCCCGATTATGCCGAGAGTCACGTGCGAGCTGCGCGCTTGTTGCGGGTGCCCGCGGGCGCTGACGGGCAATGACGGGGTGACGCGCTCGTTTCAGGACGGCCCCTGGAGTTTTTTCATTCCGGTTCTTCCAGCTTGGTCATTTCCTCGTGATAGACCCGCATTAAATCCGGGTAGGTGATATAGCCCAGAAGTTCATTTTTCCCCTCGTCCAGAGTACGCACCACTGGGAGCTTGTCGTAGCTCGAGTCGAGTAGCTTCTGCAGTGCCTGGTGCAAATTGTCCTCTTCATGGATTGGATGGACATTGTCGATGACCATGTCTTCAATGAGGATCAGATTGCGCAGCAATTCGTCTTCGGGGAGATCGATATCATCGAGGCTGATCATACCGCGCAGGGTGCCGTTGGCGGTGATGACGACGAAGTGCAGATGTCCGAGCTTTTTGCTCAGAGCGTTCAGGGAGAAGTAGGCGAGCTGGTTGCTGACTATGGCTTCGGAAGCGCTGGCCAGACGGGGTAGAACGTTACTCACCTGAAGGTTCTGCAAGACATTGACGGTCAGGTTTTTCAGGTGGGCGGGAGAATGGAATTTATTTTGAACCTGGTTCCTGTAGATCGAATAATTGCGGGTGGAGATCAGGGCCAGAGCGCTGACTACCATCAGCGGCGGTAGCAGATGATAGGAACCACTCATTTCGCTGACGATGATCAGGGCTGCTAGGGGGGTGTTGGCCACAGCGCCGAAAAAGGAGGCCATGCCGACGACGATATAGGCTGCCGGCTGAAGGGGGATATGGGGGAAGTACTGCTGGGCGAAAAGACCCACCGCACCTCCGAGCATGCCGCCGATAAAAAGCGAAGGTCCGAAGACTCCGCCCGAACCACCGCTGGAGATGGTACAGCTGGAGGCCAGTATTTTGAGTATGACCAGCACTAGGAATGTCCGGATACCGAGTTCGCCATCGAGACCTTGCTGGAGGATGCCGAAGCCCGAGCCTAGGACGCGCGGATCGATAAAGGCCAGCAGGCCGACCACTAAACCTCCGCAGCAGACGATTCCGTAGCGGGGCAGAGGTAAGCGGTCGAAAAAATTGCGTGCGAGATGCAGCGTTTTGACATAGAGGATGCCGACCAGTGCGCAGGCAAAACCCAGGATCAGATAAAAAATCAATTCGCGCAAATCGGTAAAGAGCAGGTCGGGCAGGGTGAAGAGGTGTGCGAAGCCGAAGATCGCCATGTAGAGCGAGTAGGCGACGAAAGAGCTGATGACGCAGGGGATGAGCGCATCGCTTTCGAAGTCGTCGCGGTAGAGGACTTCAACGCTGGTGATGGCTGCGCCCAAGGGAGCGTGAAAAATAGCGCCCAGTCCCCCAGCCGTGCCGGCCAGCAGCAGGATTCGCCGCTGGATGACTGAGAGTTTCAGCTTTTCGCCGATCCAGGATCCCAGACTTGCCCCGATTTGCACTAGCGGTCCCTGGCTCCCGGCCGCGCCGCCGGAAGCCAGGGTGATAATGGTCGTCAGTGCTTTGACCGGGGCGACTTTGGGACGGATTTGACCGCGCTGGTTGTGGAAGGCATCGATCATTGCTTCGGTCCCGGCCCCTTGGGTTTCGGGAGCGAGGCGGTGAGTCAGGTAGCCACCGACCAATCCGCCCAGTGCCGGCAGTAGGAGCAGGATCCACAGATGCTCGCCGTAGGCGGGTGTAGCGAGAAAGGAAAAATCCAAGAGGATTTCGCCCCCGGGATGGTGCTGCCGGTATCCAGCGAGGTTCTCGATCAACAGAAATTTGGCTAGTTCGAGACCATAGGTGAAAGCTACGGCGACCGCACCGGAGACCAGGCCGACGAGTACGCTGTAGAGATAGATACGGGAGACCCATTCGAAACCGAGCCAGGTGCGGAAAAGGCGGGGGGTGGATTCTTTGTGCCCTGGGTCGGTATCAGGCATTGGCGGTGGGTTGGCAGCGAGAGCCCGCTCGTTGCCATTGGCGCAGGACCTCGAAGCAGAGGACGGCGCTGGCGGCAGCGACATTGAGACTGTTCTTATAGCCGTACATGGGAATTTCGACCAGTTCTTCACAGTGCTCGAGCGTCTCGCGCTCGATGCCTAGGGCCTCGTTGCCGACGATCAGGGCCAGGGGATGTGGGTACTCGGGCTCGGTGTAGCAGTGGCTTTGCGAGGTCGTTTCCAGTGCCCACACCGGCACGTTGCGAGCGCGCAGATCTTCGATGGCTTCCAGGGTCGTAGAGAAGTGACGGGTCTCGATGTACTCCACGGTGCCAAGAGCGGTTTTATCGAGTTTGGGATGGGGAGGGTGGGCGGTATAGCCACAGGTGTAGATCGCCTGGAGGCGAGCCGCGTCGGCAGTGCGAAAGATCGAGCCGACATTGAAGGCGCTGCGCAAATTGTCGAGTACCAGATAGAGCGGGTGTTTGGGCAGCCGGGCGTACTCGTCTAGAGGGATTGCGGCGTCGAAGTTGCGAACCTCGAAGCTGGTTTCCTTGCCGTAGTTGCCTGGTTGGAGTTTCACCCGATCTCCCCTGGAGCAACGGGTCTCTGCTCGGCGGCAGATCGTTGCGCAGCGGCTATTGCGACCATGGTTTCTCGCACATTTACCGCGCTAACTGCCAGCTCGGCATGGCCCGAGAGTGCATCGGCGATGTTTTCGTAGTAGGATCGCCAGCGTCCTGGTGCGGTCTCGATGACGGTCTCCGCCGTTCGGCCAGCTGCTGGTCTATAGAGTCGGGCGAAGTGCTCGGGAATTTCTTCGGCATCGTCGATCGCGCCGGCGATCATCGCCTTTTCTTGCGGATCGAGTCCTTCTTTGACCAGCGCAGCTTCGGTTCCCAGCACGTACCAGCGCGGTTTGGGTTTGCGGGCTAGTGACGAGGTTTCGACCCGGGCCTCGATGCCATTTTGAAAGCGGAGTACGGCCAGAGCATGGGCCTCGACGTCGAGGCCGAGTGGGTCGCCGGAGTGGAAGGTAGCGTAGACCTGCTCGAGCGGCGCGTCGACTAACTGTAGAGCCTGGTCGACCATGTGGGCTCCCAGATCGAGGAATTTGCCGCCGCCGTGCTCTGCTTCGCTGCGCCAGCCGCGCGGTTTGCCGTGTTGACCCCAGAACATCTCGATCAGAAACGGATCGCCGAGCAATCCGGCGGCGATGATCTCTTTTACGGCCAGAAAATCCCCGTCCCAGCGCCGGTTCTGAAAGACGCTGAGCAGGCGGTCGTGTTGCTGACTGGCGGCGATCATCTGGTCGGCCTCGGAAAGACTGAGGCACATCGGTTTGTCGGTGACCACGTGTTTGCCGGCCTCCATGGCCTGGATCGCGTGGGAGGCGTGGAGATCGTTGGGGGTGGCTAGGACCATTAGGTCCACGGCCGAGTCGGCGAGTGCATCGTTGAAATCGGCGAAGGTTTTTATGCCCAGGTCGCGTTCGATTTCCGCGCGGGTCTCGGAGCGACTGCTGACTATGCCGTAGAGATTGAGTCCAGTGGTCAGGCCGACCAGATAGGCGTGGAAGCAGCGACCGGCAAAGCCGTAGCCGACGACGACAACATTGGGTTTTTGCATGGCAAATACCTGCACAATGGACGTTTTGATGGCGCTTGGGCGGGTTCTTATATTAAGTCCTGTCAAAGGTTTGGGCAAGTTTGCAGCTTTTCCAAAGAGGAATTGATGCGGATTCGGATCGCTTGGGATTCAGGGGCTGTCGAAGCGGTTTTGGAGCCGACGCCTAGCGCGCAGAAAATATGGGAGGTGCTGCCCTGTACTACTGTGGCCAGCACTTGGGGTGAGGAGGTCTACTTCGAGTTGCCGGTGTGTGTAGAAGTGGAACCCGATGCTCGTCAGGTCGTCGAAGAAGGCACACTTTGCTTCTGGGTGGAAGGGCGTTCGTTGGTGTTGCCCTATGGTCCGACGCCGATCTCGCAGGGCGATGAATGTCGGCTGATCGCTCCGGTCAACGTCCTCGGGCGGATCGAAGGCGATTCGCGGGTTTTGTCCGCGGTGCAGGTGGGTGCACCGATTCGTGTCGAACGCATCGACTAGATTTTTTTGCTGCCAGTGACACTTTGCTCCGGTTGTGGTGTTGTATTAGAACACCCGGTCGATCTGGCGGATTTTGGGCGAGAGCATCGGAGCCTTTTCTCGGATGAACGGGATTGAGTATGAAGGGATCGCGTCAGCGCAATTGCATCAGATGGGTCATGGGGCTGAGCATCGTCCTGCTCTTTCTGCTGAGCGGTTGCGGAGCGGCTTATTCAGGCGCTATGGCCCGTTCGCTGAATCGGCTGCAAGAAGGTGATTACCCGGGTGCCTTGGGCAAGCTCGAAAAGCCCGATGGCCGGACGAACAAGTTGCTCTACCATCTGGAAAAGGGGTTGATTTTGCACTATCAGGGCCAGTATGCGGCATCCAACCTGGAATTCGAACGGGCCGAGCGGCTGAGCGATCTGCTCTATACCCGATCGGTCTCGCGCGAAGTCGCGGCTCTGCTCTCCAACGACGCGGTCATCGCCTACCGGGGTGAGGAGTTCGAACTGGCGTTGGTCCACTATTACCGGGCGATGAACTACGAGCGGCTGGGCGATAGGCAAGCGGCTTTAGTCGAATGCCGAAAAGCCAATTTGAAACTCGAGAATTACGCGCAGCGGGCCGAGTACCAGCTCAGTTATGAGAACGATGCTTTTTTGCAGTATATGACCGGTCTGTTCTTCGAGGCCGAGGGCGAGTTGAACGACGCCTATATCTCCTACCGCGATGCCTTGAAGGGCTATCGCGCCTACGCCGATGCCTTTGATCTGCCGGTTCCGCGGATGTTGCTCTGCGATCTGGCACGGCTGGCTGGAAGCCTGGGTTATGAGGACGAGGTGCAGGAGTATGTCGAGCGCTACCGGTTGCACCCCGAGGAACTTCAACCCGTACCCGGTGGCGAACTGGTGGTTTTTGTCGAGAATGGCTTTGTGCCTCGCAAGCATGAGGTCGAATACCGGGTGCCGATCATGGATGACGAGCAGAAAACGGCAGTGTGGACGGTGTCGGAGCGAGCCGTCTACCGCTATCACCATCCGCGGGTCTATCGTCGGGGACGGGTGGATTACTGGCTCAAAGTGGCGCTGCCCGAGTATCGGGAAGTGTCTTCGCCAGTTGCAGGGGTGCGATTGCGCGTGAGCGGGCAGAGCGCGATGGGGGTTCGAGCCGAAGATCTGGACGCGATCGCGCAGCGGACCTTCGCGCAGAAATTCGATACGATTCTCTTGCGGGCCGTAGCGCGGAACCTGGCCAAGTATGTGGCTTCTAAGAGTGTGGAGCAGGCTTTTACCGCCGATGATGACGACAAAAAAGACGGACACGGCTGGGTCAAAGAAGGATTGGGTGAAGTATTGGGAGGGTTGGTCAATCTCTTCGGAATGGCGACCGAGGCGGCCGACACCCGCAGTTGGCTTTCGCTGCCCCGTGCGATTCGCATTGCGCGGCTGGCGGTGGAGCCAGGTATGACCGCTCCAACTCTGGAGTTCGTTGACGATCGGGGACAGATTTTAGCTGTAGAGTCGCTGCCTGCTGTGGCTGTGGCGGCTGGAGAGAAGGTTTTTCTGAACTTTCGCACCTTTCGCTGAGGAGCACCAAGCCATGTATGCCAAACTATGGATCCTCTCGCTGGCGCTCGCCTTGCCGACGATGGCAGAGCAGAGTTCGTCAGCCTCGGGCCAGGTCATCGATCCGTTGGCCAGAGGCGAGATTTTCAACATCGTCGACTGGGACGGTGGCTCATTTCCAAGGCGTTACGAGCGCTCGGCCCAGCTACCGATGAGTCTGGAGGATGTGGGCAAGCTGAGCGCGAGCAAATTTAGCGACTCCGCGATTATCAAAATGCTCGAAGAGCGTCGTTGTGTCTGTGATGCCTCAGTGGACGCCCTGGTGACGCTGAAGGAAGCAGGTGTTTCGGAAAAGGTGATCCAGGCGGTGTCGTTGCACTCGTTGCCACCCAATCGCTCTTTGGGGTTGACCATTGCGATCGACTTCGAGGGATTGGGCGGCGAAGCAGCAGTGTCGACTGAAGCGCGCCAGGGGTATCTCTATCTGATTGTGCCCGACGGTGGCAGGGAACGGATCTTTGTCGGCAACCTGCAGGCTATTCTCGCCGGCAACTGGCAGCGCGATGCGCTCATTGACAATACCGACCTGCTGCTGCCCAAGAAAGTGCGGCGGGTGATTTTTGCCGCCGAGGTTCCGCTCAAGACCTACGGCCCGAAGAAAGCGTTGGTTTTCACTTCGACCAAACCGGATATTTATACCGCGGCCGATATTCCCGAGGCCGACCGGGCAGGGGTACAGGAGTTCCACTTCGAGTATCCGACCTCCTCGCTGGAGCATATCTGCAATCTGCAGGTGCTCTATAGACAGGACGCGATCTTGGCCAATCGCTGGCATTTAGAACGCACGCATTTTCAGTGTGAATGGGATTGAGAGGAAAGGAGTTTAAGCGATGAGACCTTGTATTTTCGCCATAGTCGCCCTGGTGCTGGGACTTGGTCTTGGGGCCTGCGGTGGCCCTAAAGCCTTCACCAGAGGTGTGTACGGGGATCCAGAAGAGATCTCGATGCTCGACGATAAGTGGAATCAGAACGATATGCAACTGGTCGCCAAGAAGGCGATTAGCTCGATGGAAACTTGGGTCGGCGCTCAGGCGCTGGCCGAGAAGCCGGTGGTTATTCTCGAGATGCCGCGCAATAAGACCACTGAGCATATCGATCTGCAGGCGCTTTACGATCATATCAAAACCGCTCTGATACAGAGCGGAGACTTTACCTTTCTCGACAAGGCGGCGCGCCGGGAGATCGCCAAGGAGTACGAATACCAGGGATCTGGCTATGTGCGTCCGGATGAAGCTCAGGGGCCGGGCAATCAGCGCGGCGCCCGTTTCTTGCTCGGCGGGGTGATCACCTCGACGGTCCAACAAGTAGGAAATAAGAAGGTCGTTTACTACAAAGCGACCTTCGAATTGACCGATATTGCGACGACCGAGATTGTCTGGACCGATCAAAAGGAAATCACCAAGCATTTCAAAATGAAGAGTATCGGATTCTGAGAAAGGGGCGCGAAGCATGAGACGGATGATCCTGATTGCAATCTTGGCATTGGCCGCAGGAGTCGGTGCCGAATCCGGTCCCCAGACCTTTTATGCCAGGGATTCGATAGCTCCGGGACGTACCGATGGGCCCGAAGGTAGCGAGTACGGCAAAGGTGGCTATTGGCATAATGCCCAATACGGCCGTTTCTACACCGAGGGCTTTTTGGGGGCGGCGCAGGTGGATATTGGAGGAGTGGGCCTCGACGGTGTTGGGTCTTCGCAGACCGATCTAATATCCGGCCTCAACGTCGGCTATGCGATGGAGGACTGGCTGGCTTTTCAGCTGGGTTTTGCCCAGATCTCAGACCAGAAGATCCGTCTTTACTCGGGCGGAGTCCGCTCGGCTTATACTACAGAACCTTTCAATTACTTTCTATCGCTTGATGCCGAACTCTACTCGCCCGATCGGGGCGAGAGTCGTTTCGGAATCGTGCCGGGTGCGGGAGTCGAAGTAATCTTGCATCGGCATTTGCGAGTAGGGCTGCGTTTCCAGCACGATTTTATATTTGCCGACGAGACCATCGGCATCAATCGCTTTACGGCAAAAGTGCAGCTCGATTTTTAAAGGAGATCTGAGCACTAAGCTTCCGGCGACCTTGGCGCGCTATCGGTTGCGCAGGGGAAGGGGGATCGTGCATCGCGCAGGCTCAGATTGTGTCGACAAAGTACTGGTGCACGCTCAGATCGTTGGTCAACTCCGGGTGGAACGAGGCGACAATGGTATGGCCCTGTCTGGCCATGACCACGTCGCCGCGACAGGTCGCGAGTGCTTCGACGCTCTCACCCAGTCGCGCGATTCGTGGCGCGCGGATAAAGATCATGGGTATTTCGAGTGAGTGCCCATCGACCCCGAAGATCCCCGTACCCTCGAAACTATCGACCTGACGCCCATAGCTGTTGCGCTCGACATCGATATCGATGAGGTCGAGTGATGGCTGGGGTGGGTTGGCGACGTTCTTGGCCAGGAGGATCATCCCGGCGCAAGTACCGAAGACTGGCTTGGTTGCGGCGAATTGGCGTAGTGGCTCCCAGAAGGCCCAGGAATCCATCAGCTTGATCAGTGTAGTGCTCTCACCGCCGGGGAAGATCAGGCCATCGATACTAGCTAGTTGCTCGGGTTTTTTGATGATGCAGGAGCAAATCCCCAGCGCGTCCAGGATCTTGCCGTGCGCTGCGTAGTCGCCTTGTAGCCCTAAAATTCCGACCGTCATCGTTCGTGTCGCTCCATAAAGGTATTGCCCCGTCTCTGGGTAAAGAGAGACGGGGCAATATTGTATTGTTGGCTATCGCGCGCCGCCTACCAGCCTCGAGTTTGCAGTTTGTCCTTTTCGTCGAGGGTGTCGATGTTGATCCCGACCATGGCCTCGCCCAGGTTTTCCGAGACGCGAATCAGGACATCGGGGTCTTCGTAGTGCGTTGTCGCTTCGACGATGGCCTTGGCGCGGATGGCCGGATCGCCCGATTTGAAAATACCTGAGCCGACGAAGACGGCCTCGGCTCCCAACTGCATCATTAATGAGGCATCGGCCGGGGTGGCAACGCCGCCAGCGGCAAAATTAGGCACCGGCAACTTGCCGTGTTCGGCGACGTAGCAGACCAGTTCATAGGGGGCGCCCAAATCTTTGGCTGCGGTCATCAATTGCTCGGGGCGCAGGGTGGTCAGGCGGCGCATCTCATCGGTGACGGAGCGCATATGACGCACGGCCTCGACGATATTGCCTGAGCCGGCTTCGCCTTTGGTGCGGATCATTGCCGCGCCTTCGCCGATCCGACGCAGGGCCTCGCCGAGATTGCGGCAGCCGCAGACGAAGGGCACTTCAAAAGCGAGTTTGTCGATGTGGTAGTGCTCATCGGCTGGTGTGAGGACTTCGCTCTCGTCGACATAGTCGATGCCCAGGGCCTGGAGCATCTGTGCTTCGGCGAAGTGGCCGATCCGGCACTTGGCCATCACCGGGATTGAAGTGACCTCCATGATCTCACGCAGCTTTTCGATGCTGGACATCCGCGATACACCTCCCTCGGCACGGATATCGGCGGGCA
>MDTE01102562.1_pt1 | contig 12517 bp, 8 predicted proteins | sample 811231 | NCBI WGS metagenome assembly MDTE01 (sample SAMN05326651, study PRJNA326480) | marine metagenome | isolation source: seawater | place: Indian Ocean: Red Sea | collected 2010
GTCTTCTGGGGATATTCCCATTATATTATATTCACCAAACTCTGTTTTAATATTTACTTTATAATTATTTTCTATGTTAAAGGTTAGTTCTTCGTTTTTTAAAGAAGATGTTATACTAAATATTTTTGAAATAGGAATAGCTGTATTAATAGGGTCTGATATTTTTGCGTCTAATAAAAACTCAATAGAAACCTCTAAGTTTGTAGATCTAACAGAAAGTTTTCCTCCGTCTGAAGTAAAAAGAACTGTAGATAAAACAGGTAAAGTTGACCTTAAAGGGATAACCTTGTTTAAAACTTTCAAAGCTTCGTTTAAAACTGCGTTATTAATTTGAAATTCCATACACATAAAATATTAACAATTATTAATATATAAAATATAATACTATAAATAAGTTTTTATTATTATACCTGTTGATACTGTTAAAAAAGTAAAAACAAAAACTTTATAGATTAAAAAAATAGCACAAAAAAAGAAATCTAATAAGAAAACACTTTATGTTGATAAGTATGTTGGTGAAAAAATAAAAAAACTAATTAAAAACTTTTATGTAAACTTTGTTTTTATTTTCCACATACCAATTTTTTAAAAAAAGATTAAACTTGTTTTCTAAAGCCAACCCCTCTACAAAACCCCAATACTCATACATGTCAGGAGTCTTTGGTTCAACCAAAGAATCTAGGCGGACAAAAAAGAAAGACCCTCCTTTTAAAGAAAAAACATCTGAATATGTTTTTTTATCAGAAAGCCCGTTTAAAGAAGTTAAAACATTTGTGTTTATTATGTTTTCAGGGGCAAAAGAAAAAACCCCCGAAAGCTCACCAAAAGAAGCATCTGTCTTTAAAAGAGAATCACAAAAACCATCCCCTTTTTTCAAACAAGACTCTTTTAAAGAGACAAGACTTTCTTTTAAAAAATTAAAATCCTCATCTGTTTCTTTTATTTCAAAAAGAATATGGCTTGCATTTATTTTTTCACCCAAACGATCATTAAGTCTAATAATATGAAAACCTAAAGGAGATAAAACAGGGCGGCTAACCTCCCCTTCTTTTAAAGAAAAAGCAACCTCTTCAAACTCCTGAACAAAAGTTCCCCTTCTAAAATAATTTAAATCTCCCCCTGAAAAAAGAGAATAAAAACCTTCAAAAGAAGCCCCTTGAGAAATTTTAGAAAAAACATCTAAAGCTTTTTCTTTAGCCCTCTTAACAGAGTTACCAGAAGACAAAAGGTTTTTATGAAAACAAGAATAAGAATATAGTTTTGGAGTTAAAGGCAAAGAGTCTTTGTAGGTTAAATAAAAAGCACGAACCTCTTCCTCAGAAACCCCAACATAAGACATAAGTTTTCTTTTAAACATATCTGATAAAAACATATTATAAGCCTCTTCTTCAAGATGTGTTTTTATATCCCTATAATCAAGTCCAAAATAATCCTCTAAAGCCCCAACAGAGCCAAGCTGGTTTTTAAAAAACAAAAGCCTCTCTCCAACAACAGCGTCAACCTGAGAAGGGTCTACAGAAAGCAAAGTATCTTTCTTTGCAAAATAAGCAAAAACCTCCTGTTCTATAAGATAGTTTAAAATGTCTTTTTTTAGAGAGTCTAAATTTTGATTTACACCAGAGGCTTGCATATAAGCAGCAACCTGTTCATTAACAGAGCTTTCTAAAATAGGCTTTTCTCCAACAACAGCCACAACACGGTCGTTGGAAAAAAGGAAGTAAAAAGAAAATAAAAAACTAAAAAAGAGAATCATTTACGATAATATTAAAATCCCCATAAAAAGAAGATATTTTGTTTTGTTTTTCAACCTCTTGTTTTTGTCTATAAACCAAAGAAGAGGCCCGCGTATAAACCTTGTCAAAAGGAATAAACCCTTCAGGAAAAACTTTTGAAATTAAAAAGAAAGAAAAAGAACCGTCTTTGTTTTCAACAATATCACCAACAAACCCCTCTTTTAAAGAGGTTTCAAAGTAAGTATTAAGCTTTCCCCCTTCAAAAGAAGCTTCAACAGGGCCAATTAATCCTTGTTTTTCACTATCCCAACTTAAAGAAAACTCTTTTGCCAAACCTTCAAAAGAAGCTCCTTCAATATATAAACCAAGAAGCCTATCTGCTAAAGACCAACTATCCACACGAACCTCTTGAAGCTTTAAACTTCTAGCGGTTTTATATTTTTCCTTCTTATGTAAATCATAATATTTTTTAACCTCTAAAGAATCAGGAGGGGGAACAGAGTTAACAAGGTTTTTAAAAAACAAAGCATACAACAAATCTTTTTTATAAGACAAAAGTCCTTTTAAATAAAGTTCTTTTTTATCATACCCTTTTAAAACCCCATAATCATAAGCGGCTTTTTGAAGCAATAAAGTCCTTAAAGTTTTATAGAAAGAATCTATTGTTGTTATTGTTGGGCGGTTAGACGGAGGGTAAGACTCGAGTTGAGAAACAAACCAATTAACCCCCAACCCTTTATTATTATAAACACAAACAACCCCGTCGTTTTTTGTTGTTTTTAAAACAGAAACCAAATCACCTTTTGATTTTTTTAAATCAAAAGAAAAAGAGTTAAAAAGAGAGGTTATTAAAGAATCATTAAAAACCACCCCTTTTTCACTTAACACAAGAGAATCATAATAAGAAGAAAGCTCTCTTAAAACCCCAATATCCCTAGAAGAGGAACGTAACAACACTTGATCCAAGTATTCATCGTTGTTTAAAAAAGAATAAGAAGAAGGCCTGACGTCTTCAATATAAACCAAATGATAACCAAAATCAGTTTCTACCGGGCCAACAACAGAACCAACAGGAGAGTTAAAAACAAACTCTTCAAAAACAGGCACGGTCGAACCCCAAGAAACCCAACCAAGGCGCCCACCATTTCTGTTTGCTGCTCCGTCATCAGAATAAACTCGAGAGGCTTTCTCAAAAAAATCAAAAGACAAGGTATCTAAAAGAGTTAAAGATAAAGATAAAGCCTCTTCTTTGCTTCTTTCAACAGGAACATTTAAAGAGCTACCACTATGCCCAATTAAAATATGATGAATAAGGCGATCTTCTTTTAAAAAACGCTCTCCTAAAAAAACACGAGAAGAGTCTGCCGATAAACGAGCAATCTCTATTTGATAAACATAATTAACCAACAACTGGTGAGAACGATTAAAAACCTTCTCATAAAAAGAGGGAGAAGAGGTTAGACCTTGGTTTAAACTGCTAAAATAAGCGGACTCCCTAATAATAAAATCATCAACCATTTTCTGCTTCTTTTCTTTAGAAGAACGAACCCACTCACCCATACCATAAAAAGAATACATATCTGACTCTTTATAATATGAGTCCCCAATTTTAAACAACCACTCATCAGAAAAGAGAAGAGATAAAAAACAATAAAAATATAAACTATAACGCATGGTGTAATCTATTATAAATTTTATCAAAAATAATAAAAAAATTATTATCTAAACAAGGAACCTTAAAACCTTCTCCTCCTTCAATAAAAACAAAACCAAGATCTGATAAAGAGTTAATTAAAACAGAGCTCTTTTTTTCCCAAAAAGAAACAACAGGAAAAACAACAATATAATTGTCTTTTAAAGCAACTTTAGAAAAAAACAAAACCTGAGAGAGTAAAAAAACCCGCCTTAACCCAACAAGGTTTTTTAATTCCAACGGAAACCTTCCAAATAAATTGCGGGTTTTTTTTAAAAAACCCTCAAAAGACTCTAAAGAGGTTTGAGAAAGCTCTTTATAAAACCAAACACGCATTTTAACACTAGGTAAAAAACTTGAAGGAATAAAAGCGGAAGACTCACAAGAAACAAAAGGGAGGGGGGCAACGTCTTTTTTATGATAAGTGGCCACAAGGTCTTTTAAAATTTTTGAATAGAGGTCAACCCCAACAATCTCTCCTCCACTTTGTTTCAAACCAAACAAATCACCAGACCCTCTAATATTTAAATCTTCCATAGAAACAGAATAACACGAACCTAAAGCAGAGTTTTTTTCAATACTTTTAAGGCGTCTTTTTGAAACACTAGAAAGGACTTTCTTTTTAGGAACCAACAAATAAGCAAAAGAAGACCTAAAAGAGCGCCCAACGCGCCCCCTAATTTGATATAACTGAGAAACCCCAAAAAGCTGAGAATTGTTTACAATAACAGTATTTACATTGGGAAGATCAATACCGCACTCCACAATGGAAGAGGCTATTAAAATAGAGGTTTTTTTGGAAACAAAATCACCCATTTTTTTTTCAATTTTTGAAGGGGGCTCTTGTCCGTGTAGGGACCCTATAGAACAACCAGGAAAAAGATCTTTTATAAAAGAAACAACCCCAGGCATAGTTTTAACGTTATTGTGAACAAACAACGCCTGCCCCCCGCGAGAAAGCTCAAAAGACAAAGCCCTTTTTATCGTTTTTTTTGAAAAATAATCAACATATGTTTTTGTTGGCTGCTTAAAAGAAGGGGGGGTGGATAAAACAGACAACCCTTTAAACTCTGACAGGGCAAGTTTAAGGGTTCGAGGAATAGGGGTTGCAGACATATATAACATATTTACCTTAGGATTAACCTCTTTAATAAAGTCTTTTTGTTTAACCCCAAAACGATGTTCGTCATCAACAACAACCAAAGAGGCTTTTTTTAAACACGACTCGTTATTTATAATAGAATGAGTTCCAACCAAAACATCAATTTTGTTTTCTAAAAACTGAGAAAAGATTTTTTTATGATCAGATTTTTTTACAAACCGTGAAACATACCCAACAGACAACCCATAACGAGACAACCTATCTAAAAAAGAACCATAAAGCTGTTTCGCCAAAACCGTTGTGGGCGCCAAAACAAGAGAGCTAAACCCGTTAATTCCTGCAACAAAAACAGACCGGATAGCAACCTCTGTTTTCCCAAAACCAACATCCCCACACAACAATCGATCCATAGGAAAAGAAGAAAGAAGGTCTTTTTTTATTTCACCCCAAGACTTTTTTTGGTCTATAGTGTCTTTAAAAACAAACCCTTTTAAAAAAGAAGACTCTAACTCTTTATCTAAATAATAAACATCAGACAAAACCTTTTGTCTTTCAACGTGAGCGCGAACCAAGCGCTCAACAAAAACAGAAGAATCTTTTTTTACCCGGGCCACCTTTTTTTTCCACGCCCCCCCAGAACCAATTCGAGCCAAAGAGCAACCAAACTCCGCGCGCTTAAAAAAAGAAATCTTATTAAAATATTTAGGAAAAACGTTAATTTTTCCACCAGCAAAACCTAAAACCAAACACTCTCCTTCAACCATATCCTTAAGACCTAAATACTGACCCACACCAAAGTCTTCATGAATCAAATAATCCCCCACCGACAAACTTGAAAAATCAACATAAACATCTGAAAGGAGAGAAGGGGTGGTTTCTTTTTGTTGCAACCATTTTGGAATATAGGTTTTAGACTTATACTGATAACCAACCAAACACAAACTATCCTCCTGTTCAAAAGAGCCCTTAAAAGAAGAACACTCTAAAGGGGATAAAGGTTTAAAAACGTTTTTATAAAAAAAATCAGGAGACAGGGAGTTAAAAAGAACCTTGTTTTTATAAATAAAACACCTTGAAAAAGAACTTTTAAAAAAAGAAGAAATTGTTTTTAACTGTTTTTCCAAACAACTTTTCACCAAAACAAAAGACTCTAAAGACCGGACCGTTAATTGGGAAGAAACATCAAAATAAAAAAGATCTAAACAGGGCCCATCAAAAACAGCCCGAACCCCCAACGAAGAATCAAAAGGAAAAAAATCGACAACAAAACCGCGAACCGCAAAATCACCAGGAGAACCAACATAATCTCTTTTTTTATATTTTAAGAGAGACATCCAAGACACAAGAGAGTTATAAGACGTGTTTTTATCAACAACAACCTCTTCTTTGATAGAGTGTTTAGGAAAAACCTCCTTTTCATATAAGGAAAACGGAACCAAAACAAACTGGTGATTTGAAAAACCAGAAGACAAAGAAGACAAAAAGCGCTCCCTCTCAACACCAGACCACCCAGAAAAACCAGAAGGGGAGGAGGGCCCCGCTAACAAATCTTTATTGATAAAAACACCTCTCCCCTCCAAGAGCAAAGAAAGGTTGTCGGGACAATCAACTAAAGAGTCTTCAAAAACAATTAAGGTTTTTTCGCCAACGGAGGGCAAAAAAAGAGGAAGCAACCTATAATCAAAACCTTCAACCCCAAAAGAATCTCGCCTAGATAGTTTGTTTTGAATTTCGCGTTTCACGTGAAACCACCCTATTTAGCGGAGGAAAGAAAAACACACAAAGAGGAAATGTCTGCGCTTGTAACCCCGTCAATTCTTGCCGCCTGCCCAACTGTTTCTGGGCGAACCAGAGACAACTTTTCTTGAGCCTCTGCCCCTAAATTAGAAATTATATTATAATCTGTTTTTTTAGGAATAAAAGCCCCCTCTAAATCCTTCATTTTTAAAACCCTCCTTTTTTCAATATTAACATATCCTTCATATTTAATATCTGCTTGTAGTTGCAATAAAGAGGCTTTTTCAACAACAGAGTTGTGTTTAAAATGGTCAAAGATAGAGACCTTAGGTCTTTTTAGGTAATCTTTAAAAGAAAGGGTTTTTTTATCTTTTTTTATAGAAATCTTTTCAGCTTTTTTGCAATAACGATCATATATAGTTTTATAATTTAAATAAGAAGAATAAAACTGTTTATCAACAACGCCAAACGCATACCCTTGTTCAGTTAGCCGAGAGTAAACATTGTCTGGTCTTAAAGATAGGCGATATTCTGCCCGCGAGGTAAACATTCTATAAGGTTCATTTATAGACTTTGTAATTAAATCATCAATTAATACCCCAATATAGCCATCAGACCTTAGCAAAGAAAAAGGAGGGGTTTTTTTAATATAAGAAGCAACCCCCATCCCAGCAACAAGGCCTTGGGCTGCAGCCTCCTCATAGCCGGAAGTTCCGTTAATTTGTCCTGCAAAAAACAACCCCCCAATAGCCTTGCTCTCTAAAGTTTGTTTTAATTGGTATGTTGGAAAATAATCATACTCTATTGCATAACCAGGCCGTATAAGCTCTATGTTTTTAAAAGCTTTAATCGTTTTCAAAGCTTTTATTTGAACATCCTCTGGCATGCTTGTGGAAAAGCCGCTTAAATATATTTGATCAGAACCAAGCCACTCTGGCTCTAAAAACAAAGTGTGTGAAGGGTTTTTAGAAAAACGAACCACCTTATCTTCTATGCTTGGACAATAGCGAGGACCAATAGCATCAATTTTCCCTGAATACATTGGAGAAAGAGAAAGACTGTCTTTTAATATAGAATGACAATCAAGGTTGGTTTGTACAGAAAAAGAATCAATATTAGTAGAATTAAGAGAAGACCTGAAAATTGAAAACGGGGAAGGGTTTTTGTCTGGCAAGGAAGAAGAACATCTTTTCCAATCAATAGACTTTTTTAATAGCCGTGGAGGGGTTCCTGTTTTTAATCTAGAAGAAGAAAACCCATGGCTGATTAAACACTCTGTTAAACCTTTAGAGGATTTTTCTCCAATTCTTCCAGCCTTAAAAGAAGAAGGTCCAATGTGAATTAATCCATTCATAAATGTGCCTGCCGTGATAAGTAAAGCATCACAAGAAAAAGACTCCCCAGACCTTAAAAAGATAGAGGAAATACCCCCTTTTTTCACATCAAATGAAACAACCTCCCCCTCTAAAAGGGAAATGTTTTTATCTTTCTTTATTAAAGATGAAATAACTTGAGGATACTTTTTTTTATCTGTTTGTATTCTTAAAGAGTGCACAGCGGGCCCCTTAGAAAGGTTTAAGGTTTTATATTGTATGGCAGAAAAATCGGAAGCCAAAGGCATCACTCCTCCCAGCGCATCAATTTCTTTTACAAGGTGGCTTTTTGCAAGCCCCCCAACAGCAGGATTGCACGATAAGCGCCCAACGGCGGCAAGGTCCATACTTATAATTGTTGATTTAAGACCTAGGCGCGACAAAGCAAAGGCCGCCTCTATTCCCGCGTGCCCCCCTCCTGCAATAAATATTTTTTTACCTTTCATTTTCCAACACAAAATTCAGCGAAAATATTGTTTAAAATATCCTCATTATAAACTTCTCCAACAACCTCTTTCATCTCTTCTAACGAAGCGCGAAGCAAACAAACGGTTTGCACTAAATCATTAGAAGAAAACTCTTTATATGCAACCGCTAGCGAGCCTTTTGCCCTTTCAAGTAACTGCACCTGTCTTGCAGAGCAGTTTATTCTGTTTTCAGGAAAAAAATCGGTTTTTATTATTGTTGACAACGATGTTAACAACTTTTTAATATTTTTATTTTTTAATGAAGAGATTTGAATGCATTTTTTCAAATTTATTTTTTTATTAATATCAGACTTTGAGGCTACAAACACACCTCTTTTTATATTAATTGAAAGCTCTTTAACAAAGTCTAAGGGGTTTTTTTCGTCTAAAACGACAACGATATCACTTATCTTGATTTCTTCCTTTGTTTTTTTAATACCTAAAACATCTAAACTGTCCTTTCCTTTCCAATACCCTGCGGTATCTACTAAAATAACAGGTATTCCACTAATTTCTATTAAGGCCTCTATAGAGTCTCGAGTTGTTCCTTTTTGAGCCGACACAATTGCCCTGTCCTCTCCCAACAAGGTGTTAAAAAGGGTAGACTTTCCAGCATTTGGAGGGCCAATAATAGCCATACGAATTCCAGCACTTATTTTTTTACCAGCTAAAGATCCTATAAGAATCTCATCGATTTGTAATAGAATTTTTTTAATAGAACTTTTTAAAACACTTTCTTTTGTGGGAACAAGCTCTCCCTCTACAAAATCTAATTCATGCTCTATAAAGGTTATTAAGTCAGTTATCTGTTTTTTTGTTTTTTGTAATTTAGACTTAGTTCTTCCCTCAAGCCCCATTAAGCCTAAATTAACTTCCTCATCTGATTTAGAGCTTATAATTTGATTTATAGACTCTACCTGTGTTAAGTCTATTTTTCCATTTAAAAAGGCTCTTTTTGAAAACTCTCCAGCCTCTGCATAGCGACACCCATATAAAATAAGCTCTTTGATAATACGGCGGCTAACGGCGACACCTCCGTGACAAGAAATTTCAACAACATCTTCTCCAGTAAAAGAATGTGGACCCTTATAATAAGTTATTAAGACATTGTCTAGGCTCTTTCTTGATTTTTTTGATTTTAATGTAACATTATAAACATGCCTGTCTTTAGGAGACTCAATATTAGATAAACTACAAAAAAGATCAACCAAACAAGCCCCAGAAATCCTAATAACAGCAATTGCTCCAACCCCCATAGGTGTTGCCAGGGCTACAATTACATCCTTTTTATATAGGGTCATTTTTTTGTTCGATTTCTTTGTTGTAAATAATTTAAAAGATTGTATACAACATAATACAGATTTAAACCGGCAGGAAAACTATTAAAAAGCAAAACAAACATACCGTTCATTGAATACATCATAACCTTATTTTGTCCTTCTAAGCCTACAGAGGTTTGTCTCATGGTAAGAAAAAGAGTTATTCCCATTAAAATAGGCAACAACCCAATCCCCGTCTCATTACCAAATCCAATAATAGGAATTTTAAAAGGCAGGGTAATTAAATAGTCTGGCAAGGCCAGGTCTGGAACCCATAAAAAACTTTCTCCTCGAAGCTCAACAGTAGATCTAAAAATGATAAATGGAGGAATCATAATAGGCCACTGTAAAAACATCAAGAGGCAGCCTGAAAGAGGATTTGCCTTATGCTCTTTATAGGTTTGCATAATTTTCATCTGCATTTTTTTAGGGTCTGATTTATATTTATTTTGTATTTCTTTTATAATAGGCTGAAGCTCTTGCATTTTTCTTGTTGAATCTAAAGACATTTTTGTTAAGGGCCCTGCAACGAGACGAACAAGGAAAGCAAACAAAATTAACGTTAATGCATACCCTCCAAATGGGATGTAATAGTTTATACTTTGAATTAATTGAATTATAAACTTACTAATAGGCCTGAAAATGCTACTACCAAGCGTCATAATCCAATCTAAGTTTTCTATATTAGAATCAGACACAACAGAATAGTCTAAAGGAGCCATAAAGGTATCAAAGCGCAAATTCTTTGTTCTATCAAAATCTATAGCCACATCATATACAGAAGGAGGTTTTAAAATGTTAGGCTCAGACCTGTCAAATCGACGAGCAAACTCATCACCGCTATTAGGAGAAACAATTAACTTTGAGGACTCAGTATAAGGTTTAATTGTTGATACAAAAAACTTATTTCTTAAACCAACCCAGTTTAAGTTTTTATTATACTGTAAAGGGCTACTTTCTAGGGGGCCAGTTAGCCAATCATAATCATCTTCATCCTCACCAACATACATAGCATAAGACATTTGATCATCGAGCCAGTAATATTTTTCAGAAGGACGAATTCCATTTTTCCACAACAAAGTAATATTTAAGTTGTCAGCCAAAACGTATTCGTGCTCAACGGTATAGGAGTCTGGAAAAAAAGTAAGCTCATGAAAAGCACCAGAGTCCTCATCAACAAACCTAACAACCGTTTCCTGCAACACCACAAAAACATCTTGAGCATATTTTTCTCCGTTAATATAAACAGAAACATTCTTAGGATAAAAACCCTCTAAACAGGGATTACAACTATTAAACCCATCACTTTTTCCAAATAAAAATTCGACAGGGGCTTCTTTGTCAAAAACATAGTTATTTTTACCGCCCACATCTTTTGCAACAAAGCTTCCTCGGTATTGAGGAGCCTCATCTATTAATGAATAAGTTAAAAAAGTTCCAAGCCTTTGATTAGAGAGTCTTGTTTTAAATTTTTCATTTTGTATAGTGAAAATAAAAACATCCTCTCCTGAAACACCCCGATCATTTTCTGGAGAAGAAAAAGAAGCAAGGGGCTCTTCTTGGTCAAAAGAAGGGCTAGGTGGTTCTTTTATGGTTTTTGACGCGACCTCAGAAGGCTGTGGAAAGAAAAAGGCTTGCCAAAAAACCCAGACTAAAATTATTAAAAACCCAGCTAGAAATATTCTTTTTGTTTCCATTTATTTTATAGGGTCCCAATAGTTTTTTTTAGTAAAAGGGTGACATGAAAATATACGACTCATGATAGGAAAAAAAGAAGCCCCCAGGCCATGCTTTTTAATTGACTGCTTTGAATATTCTGAACACGTTGGATAAAAAACACAGCGTGGCCTTAAAAAAGGAGACACAAGGCGCTGATAAAACCGTATTAGATTAATAAAAATAATTTTTATCATATAGTTTTCTTTAACAACTCAAAAGATTTAACAATTTCTTCTTTATTTAACTTAATCGTTTTAGGCGATATTATCACTGCTATTTTAATTTTATTTTTAATAAAGGTTTCGAAATATAATCCTCTTAAAATTCGTTTAAATCTGTTTCTTTCTACAGCCCCCCCAAGGCGCCGGCTAATAATAAAGCCCAAACCGTCTGACTTGCGCGTAAGAACCTTTTGGTATCTATATATGATATTAGGCGTTTTAAGAATTTCAGAGGACTTAAAAATAGAATAAAAGTATTTCGAGGAAAGAGAGGTTTTCAACTATGCAGATAGTGTTTTACGACCCCTACTGCGACGTCTTGCTAAAATTGCCTTTCCTGATTTTGAAGAGTTTCTCTTTCTAAAACCATGTTTATTCTTTCTTTTTCTATTTGATATTTTTATATGTACTTTCATTTTATTAAAAATTATTCCTTATTATACAAGGAGCAGAATTTATATAATAATAAAATAAAATAAAAACTATTTTTCCCACGAAGCGGTTATTGAGGTTTTAATTCCCCCTCGAGGATGAAAATCTCCAATAATAGTAATTTTTTTTGGTTTAGCCGCTTTTACAAAATCATCTAATATTTTATTTGTTACATGTTCGTGAAAAATACCCATATTGCGAAACTTGACAGAATATAATTTTAAGGACTTTAACTCTACAATTACCTTGTCTGGAACATAACAAATTTTTATAGTTGCAAAATCAGGCAGCCCCGTTCTTGGACAAACACAATTAAATTCTGGTATAGATATATTAATATCATAATTACGGTCAGAATACTCGTTTTTTACAACTTCTAAATCAGAATGAATAGGTTCGGTTAGCATGGTTAAAAATATTATTTATTAAATAAAGAAAAAAGATAAAAAAAAACGCCCCAGAAGAGCGTTTTTATTAAAATTTAGAAACCATTTCTACGTGGGCGAATTTTCCTTTTTCTCTTATGAGCTCGTTTTCTTTCCACTTCGTTTCCACTGTCGTCGTCCTCAAGAAACTCCTGCATATTAAACAACAACCCTTCGCTTTGGAGACCACCTTTTTTAGATTTTTCTCCAGCAAAAGCCACTGCTAAAAACATTAGACCAACGATAATATATTTTAATAAAAATTGCATTCTATAGGTAATTTACATAAAAATCAA
>MDTE01035672.1_pt1 | contig 12516 bp, 9 predicted proteins | sample 811231 | NCBI WGS metagenome assembly MDTE01 (sample SAMN05326651, study PRJNA326480) | marine metagenome | isolation source: seawater | place: Indian Ocean: Red Sea | collected 2010
ATTGATTGATACTAATTCATTTGATACAATTAAAAGGTTATATAGTTCTTTAATTTGATTTATAGATAGGGTACTGTTATCTACCATTAAGATAGAAATCCAATTAGTTATTTTAGAAACTTTTAGATTAATACATTTTTCGTTTCTATTAAAGCTGTCAAGGATTTCTTGTGTTAAATTTATATTTTCTTCAGCTTGTTGTTGATTTAGTTTAAAATATTTAAATGCATTTTCTTTTGCCTCTTCACTTTGACAATTATTTTTAATCCATTCTTGAATTTTATAAAAATCTAGATCATCTAGAACCTGATTAATTTGATTCATAATTATTATGGAGTTGAAGGTTTGTCATCAAGATAATCTTCTAATTTTGTTTTTGCTGATGAAGTTTTTTTATCAAATTCGAAGTTTGTAATAAAATTATTTTTTATGATATTGCATATTTGAAATAAAAAAGAATCATTATTTAATCTTTTAAAAGTATTTAAGGTTTGAGGAAATTTTTCTAAAGTAAATATTACTAAACTAACTATTATTAATCCTTTTAATAAGCCTAGCAGTAAACCTAAAATCTTATTAAGCCAACCAAGTAGAATGAATTCAAAAAATTTTTGAGTTAATGAAGCAATAATACCAATAATGAAAACTACAATTAAAAAAACTGAAAAATAACTAAACACATAAAGTAATGGTTCATAACCTATGTACGGTTCAAAAAAAGGTATAAATTGATTACCTATCTTATTTGATATGTATATACCAAAGAAGATACCTATTATTCTACTTATTTCTTTTATAAAACCTTTTCGTGCACCATTAATCATAAAGTATAGTAAAATGATAAATATAATTATGTCGATAGGTGTGAAAATCATTTTGTTAGCAATTCTTTTACGATTTTACTAGCTAGTTTACCATCACCTCTTCCTTGGATTTCCTTCATCACTAAGCCCATTATTTTTCCTAAATCAGATATCCCGTTGACATCATTATCATTAATGATTTTTGATATGATATTTTTCATTTCTATTGATGATAATTCTTTTGGTAAAAAAGATTGAATTACATTGAGTTCATTTTGTTCAGATTCAACCAAATCAAGTCTTCCCCCATTTTTAAATTGAGTTATAGAATCATTTATTTGTTTTGCCATTTTTTGTAAAATGTTAATACACATATCATCAGTTAACTTTGATTTTGAATCGATTTCATGAGATTTTAATTTTCCGATCATATTTCTGTATGCAATTACATTTTTTTTATTTCCGGATTTAATTTCATCTTTTAATTTGTTTTGTAATAATTTGATCATAGTTTTTTAATATACCTTTTTTCTAAATAAATTTATAAAATAATATTATATATATAATAATGACTTATTTGAAAGAATAAATAAATATTCTTAAATTGATACGATATGTTGAAATGTAAATACAAGCTAACATTCATTAGCAGCTATAAATGTAGTTTAAAATAAGTCTAAATTTTTAAATGCACCTCCTTGGTGCATTTTTTATATACATAATATTGGAGGTATATGCAGGAAACAGTAAGTAAATTGATTGAATTGCAAAAAATAGATTCTAGATTATTAGAAATAGAAGAAATCAAAGGGGATTTGCCAAGTATTGTAAAAAAAACAGAAGATAAAGTAAATATGCTTCAAAGTGATGTAACAAATAATATTGATGAAATAAAAAGTATTGAAAAACAAATTAGAGAGTTGACTGCAAAAATTGATGATAGTGATGAAAAATTAAAAAAATATAAAGATCAACTGTATTTAGTTAGTTCCAATAAGGAATATGATGCATTAATGTTAGAAATAGATCATATAAAAACATTTTTAGATGGAGTTGAAAATAATATTCTTGATTTAGAAGAGCAAAAAAATACTCTTGAAGAAAAAAATAAATCAAATGATCTTGATATTAAAACTAGTCAAGATTTAATAAAAGAAAGTACTATTGAATTAAAAGATGCGATGGAGAGCACTAAAAGTGAAGAAAATGGTTTAAATAATGACAGAGATATTTTAGTTAAAACTATTGCTGATAATTTAGTTGCATCATACGAAAAGTTAAGAAAGGCAAGAGATGGAAAGGCGATGGTCCCAATAAATAGAAACGCCTGCGGTTATTGTTATAATCAGTTACCTCCTCAGCTTGTAGTTGAAGTTAAACAAAATAATAGTATTAAAAACTGTGATAGTTGTGGTGTTTTTTTGTATTATGAAGCAGAAGTAGTAGAAAATTAATATTCAGGATCAATTGGATGGATGCCTTTTTATAAAAGGAGGAAAGTCCGAACTCCACAGGATAGAGTGCCTCATAATAAGAGGACCTCATTTAAATGAGGATGGCAAGTGCAACAGAAAATAAACATCCTAAAAGGATAAAGGTGAAATGGTAGTGTAAGAGACTACCAGTCTTATTAGTTAATAATAAGAGCTAGGTAAACCCCACTCGGAGCAAAACCAAGTAGTCTAGTGTGATCCGCATTAATAGACGGGTAGGTTGCTTGATCTTAATTGTGAAATTAAGACTAGATAAATATCCATCATCTTATTGATACAGAATTCGGCTTACAGATTGATCCTGAAAATTTAAAATTTTAAACAATTTATCATTTTATTAGTTTAGATTTAATAAATTATTATGTGATATTATGTCAAAAAAAATGAATTTCAATGCATATATTTCCGGCACAGGGTTTAATGTTCCTGAAAGAGTCGTTACTAATGAAGAATTATCTAATTATATGGATACATCTCATGATTGGATTATTGAACGCACAGGAATTGAACAGAGAAGATATATAGATTCAGAAATTGGTCCAAGTGAATTATCTATTCCAGCAGTTCAAATGGCACTGGAAAATGCAAATTTGCAGGTTCAAGATATTGATTTTATTATTTTTGCTACATCTACACCAGATTATTATGCTCCTGGATCAGGCTGTCTATTACAAAATAAAATGGGTTTTAATAATATTGGCGCATTAGACATTAGAGTACAATGTTCGGGTTTCATATATGGTTTGTCAATAGCAGAACAATACATTAAAAATGGAACATATGAGAATATATTATTAGTTGGATCAGAAGTTCAATCTACAGCTATGGATTTAACAAATAGAGGACGAGATGTTGCAGTTATTTTTGGTGATGGAGCTGGTGCAGCAATATTAAGTAAAACCACCAAAGATCGTGGGATTTTATCATCACATTTGCATTCAGAGGGTAAATATGCTAAAGAGCTATGGCTAGAAACTCCATCAAGTAAAAAAAATCCAAGAGTATCATCAGATATGTTGGATGAAGGTTCTCAGTTTTTAAAGATGAATGGTCGTGAAGTATTTAAAAATGCAGTGAAAAGGTTCCCTGAAGTAATTGAAGAATGTTTAAATGCAAACGATTTTAATATAAATGATATTGACTTATTGATTCCTCATCAAGCAAATATAAGAATAATTCAAATGATACAAAAAAAATTAAATTTGGAAACTAAAAAAGTATTTTCTAATATACACAAATATGGTAATACTACAGCTGCTTCAATTCCGATTGCTTTAGCAGAAGCTTTCAACGATAATTTAATCAAAGATAATGATTTAGTTGTTTTGGCAGCGTTTGGTTCAGGATTTACTTGGGGATCAACAATAATCAAATGGTAAAAGAATAGGATAAAATGGAAGAAAAATATTTTTCAGAAGAGCATTATTTACTAAGAGATATGGTAAAAGAATTAGCTAATAATGATATAGCAAAACTTGCTCATGAAATTGATGAAACTGGTAAATATCCAATGGATTCAATAAAAAAAATGAGCGAATTAGGTTTGATGGGTATACCTTGGGATGAAAATTATGGTGGTTATGGTATGGATACTCTTGCTTTGGTAATTGCAATTGAAGAAATAGGAAAGATTTGTCCTTCGACAGCTGCAACCATGATGGCTCATACAAGTTTAGGAACCGCTCCAATTTATTTATTTGGCACAGAAGAACAAAAAATGAAATATATCCCAAAACTAGCGAGTGGACAGATGATTGGTGCTTTCGGTTTGACTGAGCCAAATGCAGGAAGTGATGCTGGAAATACACAAACAACAGCTGAATTTGATGGTAACAAATTTATTGTCAATGGTCAGAAAGTTTTTTGTACTAATGCAGGTTATGCTGGAATAATTATTTTTACAGCAAAATTAATTGAAAATGGTGAAGAAAAAGGTGTTAGTGCGTTCATTGTAGAGGCTGGTAGTGAAGGCTTAAGCATAGGAAAACCAGAGAAAAAAATGGGATGGAGAGGATCTGATACTAGATCGGTATATTTTAATAATATGGAAATACCTAAAGATAATTTGCTAGGAAAAGCACACAAAGGATTTAAGCAATTTCTAAAAACATTGACTGGGGGACGAATTACTATAGGAGCATTAGCTTTAGGAACAGCAGGTGGTGCCTATGAATTAGCATTAAAATATTCAAAAGAAAGAGAAGCTTTTGGAAAACAAATTAATCATTTTCAAAGTATAAGTTTTAAACTTGCTGAAATGGCAACTAGAATTGAAGCTTCAAAGCATTTTGTTTATCATGCTGCTTGGAGAAAAGATAACGATTTAGATCTTATAAAAGAAGCCGCAATGGCCAAACTTTATAGTAGTGAAACTGCTATGTATGTTACTACTGAGGCAATACAGGTTCTCGGGGGGTATGGTTATATTAAAGAGTACAATGTTGAAAGATTTTTTAGAGATGCTAAAATATTGGAAATAGGTGAAGGAACAAGTGAAATTCAAAGAATAATCATATCAAGAGAAATTTTAAAAAATATTAATATTTAATGATTGAAATTTTCATTGATGATCAATATAAAGATTCAATTTGTATAAATGATGAATCTTTTAATAGTCTAATAAAAAAAATATGTTTACAAAATGGTCATCAAGAGTTCTCAATTAATTATATTTTATCAAACGATTTAAAATTAAATGATTTAAAAAAAAAATATTTTAATGAAGATGTTTTTACTGATGTGGTTGCATTTAATTTAGAAGAATTTGGTCAATCCATCGACGGCGAAATTTATATCAGTATTGATAGAGTACAAGAAAATGCGTTAAAATTCCATCAAGACTTTAAAACTGAATTATTAAGAGTAATAATCCACGGTACCCTTCACCTATTGGGGTATGAAGATAAAAATAAAAAAGAAAAATTAAAAATGACTGATTTAGAAAATAAATATATTAAAAATAATATTGATTTAATAAAGTGATTATTACTTTAATAATATTTATAATTTTAATAATGGCATCAGGTGTTTTGTCAGGTTCAGAGACTGCATTTTTTCATTTAAAATCAAATAGTAAAAAGATTTCTAAAAATGTTAAAAATCTATTAAAAGATCCACAAAAATTGCTATCAACATTCTTGACAGGTAACACAATAGTCAACATTGCTCTAGCCTCAATGGCAACATTAATAACAAAAAATATTGCAATAAAAAATAATTATGATATTTCATTTTCTATTTTAATTCAGATCATTATTGTAACAATCATAATACTAATTTTTGGAGAAATTTTACCTAAAATCATTGCAATAAGAAATTCAGAAACATTCGCTAACAAATCTTTTTATGTAATAAAGTTTTTAGAATTTTTATTTCTACCAATTTCTTTAGTTTTTTATTTCATAACAAATACTGTAATTAAAACTTTTAGATTGAAAAAAGAAAAAATTTTTGATTCTGAACAAGAACTTAAAATATTAACAAGTATAAGTCAGCAGCAAGGTACTTTGCAATCAGAAGAATCAAATATGATACATTCAATTTTTGATTTCAAAGATAAAACTGTTCATGAAATAATGATTCCAAGAGTAGATATGATAGCATTGCCAACTGATGCAACAATTGATGTAATAATGGATTTAATAAAAGATCAACAATATTCAAAAATACCTATCTTTAAAGAATCAGTTGATAATATTAAAGGTATTTTATATGCTAAAGATTTAATTCCCTATTTAGTTGGATCTCGACCTCAAATTAATTTACTAGCTTTAACAAGGGAACCATTCTTTGTACCAGAACAAAAAAGTCTTGATGATTTATTATTAGATTTTAAAGAAAAAAGAACAAATATAGCAATAGTAGTTGATGAATGGGGTGGAACTTCTGGCTTGGTAACATTAGAAGATGTGGTTGAAGAAGTAATTGGTGAGGTCCACGATCAATTTGATAAAAATGAATCAAATATTAAAAAGATAGATGATAATAGTATAATTGTAGATGCTTCAATTTCAATTTACGATTTAGAGGAACAAACAGATATAGTTTTCCCTGATTCTGAAGATAGAGATTTTGATACTTTAGGTGGTTTAATACTTGATCTATTAGGAGATATCCCAAAAAAGAACGATACAGTTAAATATAAAAATAGAATTTATACTGTAAAAAATATTGAAGGTAACAGAATAAATAAAGTTCATATTGGTAGAGAAATAGATACTAATGAATGAAAAAAAAATATTAATGATTTAATAAAAATTTTAAGAAAACTACGTTCTCCTAATGGTTGTGAATGGGATAGAAAACAAACATCCAAATCATTATTACCATATCTACTTGAAGAAACATATGAACTAATTGAAGCTGTCGAAAACCAAGATTATAGTAATATAAAAGAAGAATTAGGAGATTTATTATTACATATAATTTTTCAATCAGAGTTATATAGAGAAAAAAAAGTATTTTCGATCAATGAGGTTATAGAAACCATCTCAAATAAAATGATTGAAAGACATCCAGAAGTATTTACAAATCAGAAACTTCAAAAAAATTGGGAGTTGAATAAACAAAAAGAAAAAAAAAGAAATAGTGTTTTAGATGGTATTCCCAAAACACTCCCTGCATTAGTAAAATCTTCAAGAATTCAAGAAAAGGCAGCCTCTGTTGGTTTTAATTGGAAAAGTATTGATTTAATATGGAATAAAATTGAAGAAGAAATAATTGAACTTAAGGAAGCTTATTCTGAACAAAATAAATCAAAAATCATTGAGGAAATAGGGGACTTACTATTTTCCATTGTAAATTTAAGTAGATTTTTAAATGTTAGTTCAGAAGAATCTCTAAAATTAGCAATATCGAAATTTGAAAAAAGATTTCATAAACTAGAAAAAGAAATAAAAGTTAGAAATAAATCTATTAGTGATTGCACTGAACAAGAAATGAATGAAATATGGGATATTATAAAAAATAAATGATAATTTATTTTTAATCTAGGTCAATTGTATTACCAAAAGGATCAGTTTTAATTAAAACAGCTTCAAGATTACCATAATTACCTGGTATTGATTGTGATATACCTGAAATTATAAAGCCACCATCTGATGTGCTTTTGATACCATAACCTTTGTCAGCATAATATCCACCAATTGTTTTATTAAAAATTAAATCTCCATTTAAATCAATTTGAAAAATCCAGATATCTTCATTTTGACTATTGAATGATCTTGTATATCCGCAAAACGTCAAATAACCATTAGCTGATTCGGTGATTGAATAAATTTTATCATCATATATTCCACCATATGTAAAATCATTAATATAAGATCCATTTTCGTCAACAATAATTATCCATCCATCATATCCTCCATTGCCTTTTGATCTCGTTGTACCTGCTATTACATAGTTACCGTTAAAAGGTAAAATAGTATATGCTTCATCAATTGATTCTCCACCATAACAAATACCTGCTGTATCATTACAATTAGATAATTCACTTTCATTATTAATAATTATCGATCCATTTGTATAATCTAGTTTATTTATCCAAATATCTGTATTATAATTACCATTATCAATGTTTGCGAGTACCATATAGTTGCCGTCATTTGTTTCAACTATTGACGAAGCACTGTTGTCAAAAGTGGATGAATATGGTAAGCTTCTCTCTGTATTCCATATTTCTTGTCCCTCATAATTTGTTTTTACAGCCCATATAAAAAATTTATTTAATTCGTCATCATTTGTACTTCCAACAATTACAAAATTATCATCGGATGAATTAATAACTGCTACAGATCTGTCGTCATCTTCATCATTTTCATAAGAATCGATAAAGTTTTCATTGCTATCACAAATATTATTTCCATTAGAATCGTTACAATTGAAAGTTGCACAATGATAGTTGGCATCATTTAAAGATATTAAGTTTTGATCAAATTCCATTATATAAGCATCAAGGTCATTATCTATATCTTGTGTCCATCCGGTTAAAAAATAACTATTGTCGAAGTAGAGCATGTTTTTATCAGATTCTCCAACACCTGATAAACCAAATTCATATGTTTCTTCTTTTTCAAATATTCCATCAAATGTTATTTGGAAAAGCCAGATTTTATTATCCTTTATTCCTGAGGTTGTGTATAATCCGTTATTTTCATCAGAATGGACCGAAAAAATAAAATCATAATTTGAACTACCCCTTGAAAAAATAAATTTTTCATGATTGCTACCGCTTTCAATATTGCTGTATGATTTTTGTCCCCATATATCTTCAACTAAAACTTGATAAAATAGTATTTCATTGTTTGATATCATATCTGGGTCTACTTGCCGATTTAATGATAGTGTTTGTCTATTATTAATTGTGGAAATAGAATTTGCATTAGTCATATCATAATTGGATGACTCATAAATTATGTAATTTATGAAGTCTGTATCTTCATTGATGTCCCAGTTTAATTCTAATTCTGAGTTTAAGCTATTGAATGTAATTGGATCTAATGTAACAGCTGACGGAGGTTCATCAATATTATTAGACTTTGGACTACCATAGGCTGATTGTAATTGTTCATCTGTGGTTTTTATTTTATACCAATTTTCAATTGTTGGATCAAAATTACTGAATGATAATGATGTTTGTAGTCTGTTTGTAATATTATATATTGAATCGTATACACCATTAAATGAATCAGATTTGTATAGAACATAAGAAGCAAAATCATTGTCATTTGATTGATTCCAAGTTACTATCATGTTACTTATATTATAATCTACTGAAATAACGTTTACAGCATCAGGTAAAGGTATTTCTGGTATTATCATCCCTTGACCTTGGTTTGATTCCTGATCCCAATGATTGCTTGTTGTAATCCAAAACCAATTTTCGTATTCAGGATTTATGTAAATACAATTGTCATTAGAATTTGAATCATAAGTAATACAATTTGTAAAAGAGTTATCATATTGTTGTTCAAAAGTATTGATTAATTGTTTTGTATCATAGGACCATTCAAATTCTGATTTATATAGTTTATAATTTGAAAAATCTGATTCATTATTTGCTTCCCACGATACTGTTATTTCCTTTAATGTGGTTGTCTCATCTAGACTAATACTTGTTATATTGATTGGATTAGGTAATTCTTTGATTTCATTTGATAAAGCATTACCTACTGATTCAGCTTCAATATTGTCGACTATACCAATCCAAAACCAATTTTCATTTCCTGGAAAATAATTAGTATCACTTATTGAATATTCATAACTCCAAGTTGTATCATAAATACTATTATTGTAACAAATTTCTTCATTACTCCAGCTACAGTTATTGTCAGATTCACAATCATTTTCATTTTCAAGATTGTTACAACTCATTATTGTATTATGTATTATTTCAGCATTCGAAAAATTATTAGTAGTTGAGTGATAAATATTATAATAGTTGAATTCGATTGGATCTTCTTGTATTTGTTCCCAAGTGACTGTCATTGCATTAATATCATAATTTATTGAAATTATATCTGAAGGCGGGGAAGGTCCATCTATGTCAAAATCATTAAATTTTGGACTTGATGTAGTTTGTCCCCATATGTCTTCAACTGTTATTTTAAACCAATGAGCGATATCTGTAAAATCAGTGCTCGGTTCAAACTGTGTTGTTTGGTATATATTTTGATTAATATCAGTAATTGTTTTTAAATGATCCCAATTATCATCATTAGAATCAAATCCTGATTGATACTCTATTTTGTATGATTTAAAATCCCAGTCTGCAGATTGTAACCAAGCAATATTTAATGTTTTTATAGTTTCACCATCTGTGAGCTCAGTTTGATAGAATACAGTAATATTATTTATTGGGGATGGGGGAGTTTCCGTACTGTTTGATTTACTTTGACTTAATGTTGATAAACCAGCAGAGTCTGTAGATTCTACCCAAAACCAATTTTCAATAGTGGGGTAAATTAAATTTGGATTAAGCTCTATAGTATAAGATGTATCATTTAAATTATATGATGTATATAAAAGTTCTGCAACATTAAAATTGTTATTATTTTGTGCATAATATAAGTTGTAATGACTAAAATCAGAATCATTGGATTTTGACCAATTTATTATCATATTTTCTAAATCGTATTCTACGGCAATGATATTCACATTTTCTGGGTAATGTGATGAATTATCAATAGTAGTTGTAACTAAATCAGATATTGTTTCATTACCTGATTCATCTCTTGCAATTGCTATAATTTCAATATTACTTGAATCTGGATATTCAAAAGTTTTTAAATTTAATTCCCAAGGAGGACTGTTAATGATTCTATTTTGACCAATTTCACCATTTATTGAAAATAAAATTTGATCTAAAGCATCATTATCAGACGCTTCTGCAATTATTTTGATCTCTTCAAAGATAGTTTGATTATTTAGTGGATAAATAATTTCTATGACTGGAGGTTCTGTATCAGGTTCTTTTGGAGTTTGACAAGTATTTATTAATATTACCAGCAAAACAAAAAATAAAAGATTACTTAATTTTTTATTTATTTTTTTTATCATATTATGAATTAACCGTCCAGTTAAAAAGCGAAATTACATCTAAAATATCATTATAACCATCATTATTTAAATCGCAAATAATTTTGTAGTTCAATTGATCTGAAATGATATTAATCAATAATAATATATCAAGTAAATCTAAATCACTATCATTGTTAATATCACCAACTGTACCTTCATATTCATTAGAGCCAATATCAGGGTATGGTCCAGAGTAGGATGTATGATGAAAAAGCGTATCATTATTTAGTATAAATGTTTTTATACCTTTATCAATACATTTTGAATTATTTCCAAGTAGCAAACTATTAAAAAAAATGTTTTGAAAATTTGGATTAATTCTAATATTTTTTTCACCATCAAGTTCATATTGTATATTAGAATAGAAAGCCTTTATTGAATTATTATCAGTAAAAAAATCATCATTTAAATTATTCCAAACGATTGAATTTATAATGTTGGTATTAGATTGAGAAATTGAAGTTACAGCAGAACCAAATTGAGATTCATTATTAATAATAGTATTATTAATAATATTAATTTTTGAATTTTCCCAAGCATATATACCCCCTCCATAAAATGATGCATTGTTATTATTTAAAGTACAATATTTGAGTTCAAGATTTGAATCTTGTTCTAATGCAATTGCGCCTCCAAAAGAATTGGCATTATTATATGAAAAAATAGTATTTAAAAAATAGATTTTAGAATAATTATTTATGAAAACTCCTCCTCCATTTAAAGAGGAATTATTGTGAATAATTAAATCATTAAAATAACCATCAACATTAGATGTAAAAAAACCTCCTCCATAATCAGCTTGATTATATTCGATTGTTACATTGGTTAAATCTGTATTTGAATTATTTATATAAATACCACCTCCAATTTGAGCATCATTGTTAGATATTATTAAATTATTTAAGTTTTGATCATTATTGTCTATGTAAATACCACCTCCAAAATCAATAGCAGAATTAAATTCAATTTGAGTATTAATAAATTGTATATAACTACTAGTCATTAAAGCAATTCCACCACCATTTAAAGCAAAATTTGAATGAATATTTGAATTTTTTATCATTGGATTAGCGTATGCATTATAAATCCCACCACCGTAAATGATTGCTGTATTATTATAAATTTCTGTTGAGTCAATAAGTGCTTCAGAATCGTAAAAAAGAGAAATGCCAGCTCCTCTTTCTGCATCGTTATTATAGATATGACAATTAATTACTTTAGGAGATGAGTGATTAAAAAAGGATAAACCACCTCCAGATTCTGCTTCATTTTCAAAAATATATGTTTCTTTAATTGTAGGATTTGAATTGTTGATACAGTAGATACCACCTCCATATGTTTGAGCTTGATTATTAGAAATTGTACAATTTCTTATCAATGGATTCGAAAAATTTATCAGTATACCACCACCATAATTTGAAGAATTGTTCCAATTTGTATTTATGTTAAATAAATTAGCATCTGAGTTATTGAGTGATATAGCACCACCATATTTTGCAACACAATTGATTATAGTTATATTTTTAATGGTAGGAGAGGCATTAGAAATGAAAATTCCACCTCCTCTATCAATGGGATAGTCATTTAATGCACTTCCATTTTTGATAGTAAAGTTTTCTATTATTATTTGTTGGTCAGATAAG
>MDTE01070975.1_pt1 | contig 12515 bp, 7 predicted proteins | sample 811231 | NCBI WGS metagenome assembly MDTE01 (sample SAMN05326651, study PRJNA326480) | marine metagenome | isolation source: seawater | place: Indian Ocean: Red Sea | collected 2010
GGGTGAGTGATGGGACTTGAACCCACGGCCTCCTGGGCCACAACCAGGTGCTCTAACCAGCTGAGCTACACCCACCATAATACCTTAGATTTATGTACTTATAGCATTTAAATTAAAAAAATTATCCTTTTATTTGAAGAATTTTTAATTAAACTTTTATTAAACATATAATAATTTTATAAACTAAAAATATTTTATGAAAATCATCACAAAATATCTTTTGAAAGAGATAAGCTTTCCCTTTTTGATTTCATTGTTAATGATTACGTTTATTTTATTTATAAATTTTTTATTGAGAGCAATTGATCGTTTCCTTGGCAAAGGACTAGATATATTAATTATAATAGAATATTTGTTTCTTAATTTAGCATGGATCGTTGCACTATCGGTTCCAATGGCAATGTTATTAGCAACACTTGTAACATTTGGTAGACTTTCTGAAGATAATGAAATTAATGCTTTGAGGTCTTCAGGTGTTAGTTTTTTATCAATTATAAGCGCTCCAATTATATTTGGATCTAGTATTGCATTCCTATTAATTGGCTTTAATAATTATTTTCTACCTGAAATGAATTTTAAGGCGCGTTTGCTCTCGGGCGATATTTATAAAAAAAGACCCGATATAAATATTGAACCCGGAGTTTTTCTCGACAATATTCCAAATTACAACATGATTGTAAGCGATAAAAATGACTCAACCATGCTTAATGTAAGGATCTTTTCTAAAGGTAAGACAAAATCTCAAACAAGTATATATGCAAAGACTGGAAATCTTTCTACTCTAACCAATGCTTTTTTGCTAACATTAAATAATGGTGAAATACATGAGATAGAAAATAAAGACTATATGAATTATCGAAGAATATTATTTGACACACATAAGATTCTAATACCTGCAGATGATATACTACTTAACAGAAGAGATTCTTCAAATAGAACTGATCGAGAAATGACGGTATCTATGATTAATGCGAAGATAAATAATTATGAGACTAAACTTGAGATTGTAAATAAAAGAATAAAAGGAGCTTTTTATAGAATTGTTGGAGATAGTATTTTACCAAAAAATCTTAAAGAAGGATTATTAAATATTTCAGATATAAGAGACTCAATGATGATAAATCCATCATATGCAGTTAGTAAATTAAATAAAAAAGGAAAACAACTCAGAAATTTAGAACGTCAATTAAAGAATGAGTTCAATCTCATAAATAGCTATAATAAAGGTAAAAATAAATACACAGTAGAAGCACATAAAAAATTTTCATTACCCATTGCTTGTATCTTATTTGTCCTTTTAGGCGCTCCGTTAGGGATATGGGCAAAAAGAGGTGGCTTTGCAATAAGTACTGCTTTTAGCTTTGGTTTTTTTTTATTGTACTACATTCTTTTAATTACTGGGGAAGAGCTTGCAGATAGAAACTACATAAGCCCAGAAATTGGCATGTGGGCTCCAAATGGAGTTTTGTTAATGATTTCTTTATATTTTATCTTTTACTTAATAAGAGAAAAACCGATATTGTCATTTTTTAAATTTTCAAAAGAGTAATTTTATTTTATGATTCCAACTGACATCATTGCAAAAAAAAGAAATGGCGATGAATTAGAACCAAATGAGTTAACCTCATTTATCAGAAAATTTTTGGATAATCAAATCTCTGATGCGCAAATGTCTGCATTTTTAATGGCTATATGCTTTAACGGCCTAACAGAAAGGGAATTAGTAATCTTTATGGCAGAAATGATAAAATCAGGCAAAGTTCTAGGTTTTCATCAGTCTGAATCCTTTTTCGCAGATAAACATTCAACAGGAGGTATTGGAGACAAGACATCCTTAATATTAGCTCCTGTTATGGCGGCGGCGGGAATAAAAGTGCCAATGATAGCTGGAAGAGGTCTTGAATATACTGGAGGAACTATTGACAAACTTGAAGCGATTCCAGATATAAATATTTCTCCACCCTTAAATACATTTAAAAATTGGGTTGAGCGCACTGGTTGTGCTATAATATCCCAATCCAAAAATATTTGCCCTGCTGATAACAAAATTTATGCTTTGAGAAACCTTACAGCCACTGTCCCCTCTATTCCACTTATTTGTAGTTCAATAATGAGTAAAAAAATTGCTGAAGGAATTTCTGGACTTGTAATGGATATAAAGGTTGGCAATGGTGCGTTTATGAAAACAAAAAAAAAGGCATCTCAGTTAGGAACTCTTATGAAGAAAATAGCCAAATCATATAATCTAAAAATAGATATTATTTTTTCTGATATGAATCAACCACTTGGAAGATTTGCTGGGCTTGGCTGTGAAATTAAGGAGGCCATTGATTGTCTAAAAGGGGATGATGGAGCTAAAGATTTAATTGATAACACTTTTGAATTATGTTCAAGCTTACTGATTCAATCAGGGAAAGCTAAAAATAAAGAAGAATCGCATCAAATATTTAATAAAATTATAACTAGTGGAAGAGGTTTTGAGTGTTTTGAAAGAATGGTTTACAATCAAGATGGAGTTTTAAAAAAATTAGATGAAAATACATCTCCTAAATTTGAAAAAATAATAAAATCGGATAAAAATGGAACACTCAGACATATGGATACCGAAAAAATAGGTTGGTCTTTAGTAGAATTAGGTTGTAGCCAAACAAGTAATACTGACAAATTAGATTATACTGCAGGAATTGAGTTTTTTAGAAAAACGGGTGATGTAATTAAAAAAGGTGATCCGATTTTTAGAGTTTTTAATAGTAATTATAAAAAACTTTCTTCAGCCCAAAACTTTCTATCAAATACAATAGTTATTAAAAATTAAGACTTTTCGTTTGAACTATTGAGTCCGATGTAACTTACAGTTTTGAGTTGGTTCAGTGCCCTGTTTGTAAATTTCTTTTTCAACTGGACATGCTGGCCTTGGAAGTTTTTTTGTTACATTGCAAATTGTAAAATCAATTATCCCTGAAGGTTTTTCAAATTTTAAAATGGGTAAATCTAGAGTATCATGAGCCGCCTTCATAAATTTAGCCCAAGCAGGCAATGCCGCCCTGCTTCCGTCTTGTCCTGGACCAAGTGGTACTCTGAAATCATCAACCCCAAACCAACATCCAGCTGCAATTTGTGGTGTGTAGCCAACAAACCATGCATCACTCCATGCTTGGGTAGTTCCAGTTTTACCTGCCGCAGGCCTATTAAATTTATACTTCCAACGAGCACTACCTCCTGTCCCCCTATCCATAACTGTTTGCATCATACTCGTCATCAAAAAAGCAGTTTCTTCACTTAATACTTCACTTCTTTCGGGGAAATAATCCTTAATTACATTGCCATAGCGATCTTCAATTTTTGTAATGGCAAATGGTTTTGAATAAACACCTTTATTTGATAATGCTGAGTAGGCAGCTACCATTTCTAAAGGATAAACTTCTGAAGTGCCTAGTGCAATAGCATCAACTGCTCTTATATCTGTGTTAATTCCCATTCTTTTTGCAGTTTGCTTGACCTGTTCAGCAGGGGCTATATCTTGCTGGACCATCCTAACCGATATAAGATTCATTGATTTTCTTAAACCTTCTCTAAATGTTGTAAGCCCACCTGTACTTCCATCATAATTCTGAGGTTTCCATTTAACCCAGGTCCCATCCATATTTTGAATATTTAAAACAACTGGTTGATTTAATAGCTGCTCTGATACAGGGTAACCATTGTTTAGAGCGGTAGTATAAACAAATGGCTTAAAGACAGATCCTGGTTGTCTTTTGGCCTGAACTGCACGATTGTATTGGTCATGATAGTCAGGCCTACCCCCAACCATAGCAAGAATCCCACCAGTATTTGGATCTAGGGCAACAAAAGCTGATTGAACTAATAGTTTACCCCTCAAATCTTTATACAATGTTTCCTCTCCTTGCAGCATCATCTTTACACTATCTTCAGAGTAAATTGTAAGATATGCTAAACTTTCAAATTCTTCTCTATTATTAAACAAACGTTTATTTAGCCTGCTCTGATCATCAATTACTGTTTTTAAAACTGCATCTTCAGCTATTTCTTGTAATCTTGAATCCAAAGTTGTGAAAATTTTTAAACCATCTCTATAGATGTTAATGTTTAGTTCTGTATCTTCTTTCTCAAGCAGTCTACGCACATACTCAGTAAAATATGGAGCACTTCCTCTTTTAGGCGATTCCTGAACCGATTCTAAGTCTCTTGATCTCGCTTCTTGATATTGTAACTTCGTAATAAACTTTTGATCCCGCATTAAACGAAGCACTGTGTTACGACGTCTCAATGCTCTTTTAGGATGGTGGATAGGAGAATAACTGGCTGGTGCAGGAAGTAACCCAACTAATAAGGCCGATTCATCTACTGATAAAAATTTAGATTCTTTCCCAAAAAACCTTTTTGTTGCTGCTTCTACACCGTAAGTACCATGACCAAAATGAACAGTATTAAGATACATTTCAAGAATTTCATCTTTTGTGTATGTCCTTTCAATTTGAATTGCCGTGATAACTTCTTTTATTTTTCTAAGAATACTGTCTTCAAAACCTACAGATTTATATAAATTCCTAGCAAGTTGTTGAGTTAAGGTTGAAAAACCCTGCCTATAACTTAATGAAAGAGTATTTATCATAATTGCCCTGGCAACACTTCTTAAAGAAAGGCCCCAATGATTGTAGAATTTTCTATCTTCTGAGGAAACCACTGCATGAAGCATATGTTCAGGAATTTGACTCAATTCAGTAAATACCCTTTTTTGCACAAATAATTCATCCAAAACTTTACCATCGGACGAATAAATACGAGTGACTAAGTCTGGATCATAATTCTCTAGTTGCTCTAGTGAAGGTAAATTTTTTGACAGGAATAAGATGCTAGAAAAAATTACTATTAGACCGATAATTACAACGATTGAGCAATGTAAAAAATATTTTTTCAAGCTACTCATAAGATTTCAAATCTCTCCTTAAAAAGTATATTCTAATTAAGACGTCCAGAACTTTATCTCTATTATTTTATCAGAAAAAATCTATAAAAGTTTATGAGTCTAATTTTTTTGGATATATCATCTCACCAGGATTTACATATTTATCAAATTGTTCTGCAGACAAAAATCCTAGTTCAATTACGGCTTCTCTTAAGCTAGATTTATCATTGAAAGCTTTTTTGGCAACTTGGGCAGCTTTATCGTACCCAATGTGAGGATTTAATGCGGTAACAAGCATCAAAGAATTATAAAGATTGTGATTTATTCTATCATGGTTTGGCTTTATACCAATAACTGCATTTTTAGTGAAAGATTTACATCCATCAGAAATCAACTTTAATGACTGTAAAATATTAAAAGCAATAACAGGTCTGTAAACATTGAGCTCAAAATTTCCAGAAGCACCAGCTATACTGATAGTGACATCATTTCCCATAACTTGAGTACAAAGCATGGTCATAGCTTCACATTGTGTAGGATTAATCTTACCAGGCATGATTGATGATCCAGGTTCATTTGCCGGAAGCGAAATTTCACCTATCCCACTTCTTGGGCCACTTGCCAACCACCTTAGATCGTTAGCAATTTTAAACAATGATCCTGCAATAACTTTCAAAGTACCAGATAACTCGACTATACTATCTTGTCCTGCCAAAGCTTCAAATTTATTTTGAGCAGTAATAAATGGAAAGCCAGTTAATTTTGAAATTTCGATAGCTACATTTTCTGCAAATCCATCTACTGAATTAATTCCAGTTCCTACAGCAGTACCTCCCATTGCAAGTTCGTAACAATGAACTAATGAAGACTCCAAACGTGAAATTCCATGATCAATGGCTGAAACATATCCAGAAAATTCTTGACCCAGACTAAGCGGTGTAGCATCTTGAAGGTGAGTTCTACCTAATTTAATTATGGATTTAAACTCGATTGATTTTTTATTCAAGGCATCTCTTAAACTCCTTAACTCAGGCAAAAGTTGGTTGTGGATGGTTTCAACAGCTGAAATATTTATTGCTGTCGGGAAAGTGTCATTTGTAGACTGACTCATATTAACATGATCGTTAGGGTGTACAGGAATTTTAGAACCTAACTTACCACCCATAATCTCAATGGCTCTGTTAGAAATTACTTCATTAAAGTTCATATTTGTCTGCGTGCCACTGCCAGTTTGCCAAACAACGAGCGGGAAATGATCATCTAATTTTCCGTCAATGACTTCTTCTGATGCTTTGTGGATCGAATCTTTAATCCTTGAATCTAAATTACCAAATTTAAAATTAACAGTTGAAGCGGCTTTTTTAATAATTCCATAGGCTCTAATAAATTCCCTGGGAAACCTTTCACTGCCTATTTCAAAATTTTCATAAGACCTTTGCGTTTGAGCACCAAAATATTTATTTGAGGGGACTTCAATAGGTCCTATGCTATCCCTTTCCGTGCGAGTACTCATTTTTTAACTAACTTTCCAAGTATCCCCAGCATTTAAAAGGTCTTGAACTTTCCCCACCCCTTTTTTCATCTTAGCGTTTTCAATTTGGTCTAGCATATCTTGGTTGTATGTTGGTTTATCGATTGAATAAATAACACCTATTGGCTCTGGCAGGTCGGGATTAGAGGTCCAATTTGATATAATTTGGGCTAATTCGAGATTGGTTTCATCGTGTACTAATATCTCATCTGTACTATGATTTTCCATATCTACAACAATAGCCTTAGCTCCTTCTAATTTTAATCCTTTTGTTTCTTTGGCAAAAAGCATTGGCTGTCCATTCTTCAATTCAATTACATTATTTAGCTTTTCTGCTCCAGTATATTCCTCAAAAGCCCCATCATTAAAGATATTGCAATTTTGATATATTTCAATAAAAGAACCTCCATCATGATTGTATGCCCTATCCATCATTTCGGCTAAGTGCTTTTGCCATCTATCAATTGTTCGAGCAACAAAGGTTGCTTGTGCACCAAGAGCAAGCGATGGTGGATTTAAAGGAATATCAATTGATCCATAAGGTGTTGCTTTTGTCACTTTGCCTACTTCTGATGTTGGAGAATACTGGCCCTTGGTTAAACCGTAGATTCTGTTGTTGAAAAGTAAGATATTTAAATCCATATTTCTTCTTAAGGCATGCATAAAGTGATTACCTCCAATTGATAATCCATCTCCATCACCGGTTACGACCCAAACTGATAGTTCTGGGTTTGAAATCTTGACCCCAGTTGCTACTGCGGGTGCTCTACCGTGTATAGAATGAAAACCATAAGTATCCATGTAATATGGGAACCTACTTGAACATCCGATACCAGAGACAAAGACAATATCCTCTTTTTTCCTACCAAATGTAGGCATTTGTTTTTGAGCTTGAGCAAGAATCGCGTAGTCTCCGCAACCAGGACACCATCGAACTGCCTGGTCGGATACAAAGTCTTTTTTGGTTAATTGTGTAGTTTGTGATTCACTCATAATCTATCCTAATGTTTTGTTAACGGCCTCTACAATTGTTGCTGCACCAATGGGTCTGCCTCTTACCAGATTCAAACCTTTAGCGTCTACAAGAAATTCAGACCTAATTATTCTTAAAAATTGTCCAAGGTTTATTTCAGGAACTAAAATATTTTTGAATTGAATTAGTATTTCTCCTAAATCTTTGGGAAGGGGACTAATCCATCTGATATGAACATGCGATACTTTTTTATCATTTTCTTGGAGAGTTTCTGCAGCTGATCGACACGCCCCATACGTACCTCCCCAACTTAAAATTAAGAGATCTCCACTACTATCGCCAAAAATTTTAGTTTCTCCAATATCATCTTGTACTCTATTCACTTTTTCCTGTCTAGCAACAACCATATTGTGATGATTTTCCGGGTCATAACTTACATGTCCAGTATTTTCTTCAGTCTCAATTCCTCCTACCCTATGTTCTAGACCCGGTGTGCCTGGAACAGCCCACGGCCTAGCAAAAGTTTTTTCATCCCTTTTATAAGGAAGAAACTGGCCATTCGAATTTGACATCTGCACATGGTCTGCCTCAAATGAATCTAATTCATCAACATTTGGAATATTCCAAGGCTCTGATCCATTAGCTAAGTATCCATCTGTAAGAAGCATTACCGGTGTCATGTATTTCACTGCAATTCTACAAGCCTCATAAGCGGCATAAAAGCAGTCTCCAGGAGTAGCTGCTGCAACAACGGGCATGGGGGCCTCACCATTACGACCAAACAACGCCTGATTCAAGTCTGATTGTTCTGTTTTTGTTGGTAAACCAGTGCTAGGACCTCCTCGCTGTACATTTATAACTACCAAAGGAAGTTCGGTCATAATAGCCAGGCCTAATGCTTCTCCTTTTAAAGCTATTCCAGGACCAGAAGTGGTTGTAATAGATAAACTACCTGTATAGGCTGCTCCAATAGCAGAAGTGATACCTGCAATTTCATCTTCAGCTTGAAAAGTTTTGACACCAAAATGTTTCCATGCCGATAAAGTGTGTAATATATCGCTGGCAGGGGTGATTGGATAACTTCCAAGAAACAGTTCTAAACCAGATTTTTCTGCAGCGGCTAAGAGACCAAGTGAGGTTGCATAGTTTCCATTGATATTTCTGTAAGTCCCTGGAGCCAAAGTAGCTTTTTCAACTTTAAATCTTGTAGTAAATAACTCTGTTGTATCTGCATAGTTGTACCCTGCATGCATTGCTCTAGTATTTGCTTCAATGATCGCGTCTTTACCTGAAAATTTTTTCTTTAACCATATTTCAGTAGCATCAAGTGGACGATCATACATGTAAAACAATACACCTAGAGCAAAAAAATTCTTGGTTCGGAGTACTAATTTCGCGTTTAAATCTAAATCTTCGCAGGCTGCCTTGACCATTTTATTCATTTCAATCGGAATAACAGTAAAATAATCATCAAGCGAACCATCTTCGGCCGGATTGGATTCATATCCAGCGAAAGCAAGGTTTTTCTTAACGAAGGCATCTGTATTCATTATAATTGTTCCGCCTGGAATTAGATCCTTTTGGTGAACTTTTAATGCTGCTGGGTTCATTGCGACTAAGACGTCCGGTTTATCTCCTGGTGTATGGATGTCCCTAGACGAAAATTTGAGCTGAAAGGCACTAACTCCAGCTAAAGATCCGGCCGGGGCTCTAATTTCAGCAGGAAAATCAGGTAAAGTGCTTAGATCATTTCCCACAATGGCTGTAGTTTCAGTAAAACGCCCGCCAGTAAGCTGCATTCCATCACCTGAATCACCAGCAAACCTAATAACAGCTTCATCAATTGTTTTAAAATTTTTACCCATAATAGTTTACCTTATTTGAATCTATCACTAAAAAACTAAATGCTTATTAGAAATCATTTAATGCTATAATATAATCCTTGTTTTGGCCAAACATGTTAGTCTTGAATTTAGTTAGCTGACTCTCATTCAAAAAACAAATTAATTGTACTTATTTCTTATTTTTTTTTTAACATTCAAGACATCTATCAACCAATAAAAAGATTTTAGAATGCCAAAACTATCTAAATATCCACTAAAACAACAGCTCAGATATCAAATAGATAATTATATGTCCCGCGGAAGTTCTTCAATTTTTATGGCGTTGCTTCTTACCTTTTTAATTGGTTTTTTAATTATGGTTTCCATACGATTAATAGCCAACTTGTTTAGCCCAGATGATACCTTGAATAGCTGGTATGAAATACCCTGGAGGGTTTATGTAGCAGTCATTGAAGGATCAGCCGCTGAAACAGATGGTGATAGCAACTGGCTAGCTAAACTAACCTCAATAATGGGAGTTTTAGTAGGATTAATCCTTTTTTCTAGTATGGTAGCATTTATTACAAGCGTTTTTGAAGCGAAATTAGATGAACTTCGAAGAGGAAGAAGTATTGTCCTTGAAAAAAATCACACATTAATATTGGGATTTGGTGACCGAATATTAGAAGTCATCCGAGAACTTATTGAAGCAAATGACTCTGAACCTGATGCAGCAATCGTTATCCTTTCTGATGATGACAAAGAAAGAATGGATAATTATATAAGAGATAATATTTTAGATTTTAGAACAACTCGTGTAATAACAAGATCTGGTATTGTCACAAATATTAATAATTTGAAGAAAGTTATGGCTGAAAATGCGAAGTCGATCATTATTATCAATAGCGCTGCAAGTTGGCAGCTTGAGACTGAGAAAAACCTTGCAGATGCTTTAGTATTAAAATCAATTATGTCAATAATTGCACTATGTGAAGGTCAAGAACATCCTCCCATTGTATGTGAAATTCATTCAAATCGTGATAGAAACCTTGCTCAAAACATTTCAAGTGGTAATGTAAAAGCATTGAACGAGGTTAGTGTATTATCAAGGATGATTGCCCAACTGGCCCTTAGCCGTAATGGCCTTTCTGTTGTTTATGGGGATATGGTTGGATTTGACGGAAATGAGTTCTACTTTTTTAGACCAAACCAAGGATGGCCAGATGGCCTTAATTTTAAAGAAAGTTTCAATCATTTTAATAATAGTACTCCGATGGGCATTCATACTCAAAAAGGAGAAATCATTCTTAATCCTCCCAAGGAAATGGTTGTTTCAGGTGAAGATGAGCTTATTGTTTTTGCTGAAGATGACTCAACCATTAAATTTTTTGATGAACCTGTTTATAAGCCAAAAATCAAATCAATTCCAATAGTAAAGACAAAGGTTCGGGATCAGCGTGTGGGGCTACTTAACTGGACAGCAAAAACAAAAATAATTATCGAAAAACTATGTAGTTACCTGCCTAACGAATCTGAATTAGAGGTATTCGTATCAACTTTTAATGATGAAATGGAAAAAACAAAACAATCATTAGCCAAATCTTATCCGAGAATCAGAATATCTATAAAAGTTATTGACTTTAATGAATTGAAAGATTTGAAAGCGATAAAACCTGAAAGTTTTAACAGCATTTTAATACTTTCTCCTGGCGGATCTACAATTGAAGAAATGGATGCTTATGTTATTTCTCTATTAATTAGAATACGGCAAATATTAATCTCAAGCGTTGATGGAAAAGGCAAAGAATGGCCTAAACTAATTACTGAAGTTATGGACAGTGAAAACATAGACATTATTCTTAATAGTGGTGTAGAGGATTTTATGGTATCAAACCAATTTGTATCCCAAATTATGGCACAGGTTTCTGAGGAGCCTTTAGCATTAGATGTATATGATGATTTGTTTCGAGCTGAGGGAAGTGAAATATATATCAAACCAGCTTCGAATTATTTTGACTTTTCTAAAAAAGAAACACTAAACATTAAATACGGCGAATGTATTGAGGCTGCACAACTTCGACAAGAAATTATTTTGGGCTTGCAATTCCATGCACATCAAAGAAGAAAGGAAAAAATGTTTGGATTAAAATTAATCCCTGATAAAAATGAAATCTTTACTCTTTCCGAAAAAGATGGCTTCGTTGCTCTTGCTCCAGATGAAAGTTAAAATTATTAAAAAACCATGAATGATAAAAAAAAAATAAGGCTCACCACCCTTAGTCACGGCTCTGGATGAGCATGTAAAATTGGTCCGGGTGACCTAGCTGAAGTTTTAGGAAACTTAAAACAAACAGACCACGAATCAGTAGTTTTGGGTTTTCAAGGTGCAGATGACGCAGCAGTAGTCAGACTAAATGATGGAAATTTAGTGGTGCAAACTGTTGACTTTTTTACCCCCGTCGTAGATAGCCCTTATGACTTTGGACAAATCGCTGCTGCGAATTCACTTTCTGATATTTATGCAATGGGTGCAAAACCATTGTTTGCACTTAACATCGCAGGGTTTCCTGTGAAAGATCTACCAAAATCAATGTTTACTGAAATTCTCCAAGGCGGAGCGGATAAAGCCAGTGAAGCTGGGATACCTATTGTTGGAGGGCATTCCATTGACGATAAAGAACCCAAGTATGGTTTGGTGGTAACTGGAGAAGTTCAAGAATCAGAAATGTGGAAAAATTCCGGCGCACGACCCGGCGATTCTTTAGTACTAACCAAACCACTTGGTACAGGAATTATCGCAACCGCAATAAAGAAAGATATCATCTCTGATGATATTATAAAAATTGCAGTTAAAAATATGTCTGCGCTTAATAAAAATGCAGCAGACGGTTTGAAAGGGCTTGATATTCATGCTGTAACCGATGTAACCGGTTTTGGTTTACTAGGACACTTAGCAGAAGTGTGTAAAGGAAGTAATGTTTCCGCAGAAATTTATTTTTCAGAATTGGATTTTCTCCCTTCGGTGCTCAAATTGGCTGGATCTGGTGTTATACCAGGAGGCACAAAAAGAAATTTTGAATACTTAACAAATGATATAAAGTTTGATTCTAAATTTAACTCTACTCAAAAATATTTAACTTGTGATGCTCAAACTTCTGGCGGATTACTTGTAGCCTTGAGCTATAATGATGCAAAAACATTTGTAGAGTCAATTTACCCCGGGGCAAAAATTATCGGTCATATTTCTGATAAAAATTCTAA
>MDTE01090728.1_pt1 | contig 12515 bp, 7 predicted proteins | sample 811231 | NCBI WGS metagenome assembly MDTE01 (sample SAMN05326651, study PRJNA326480) | marine metagenome | isolation source: seawater | place: Indian Ocean: Red Sea | collected 2010
CCACGTACCGCGGGTCCGTCGCGTGACGCTCGTACAACGCCGCCGTCGTGACCACACCCAGGACACAGTCCGCCAGTGGCTTTCTGAGCGCCGTAAAGGGCACCGCCTCGTGATGTGCCCACGCGTAGGCCCGATCAAAGCCCTGCGCCTCGTAAAAGGCCCGCGTCCGCGCCATGTACCGAACTGGTTCCATCTGCCGACCCTAGCATTTTAGGGACACACACTAGAAGAGCCGTACAGCGGAAACGACACACACCTAAAGCAGCCTTACAGGTAACGCTCAGGGTCGAAATCATGGAGTTGCCCGCAGGTCACACTGCTCTCGAGGTGCAGGTGCGACTCCCCTTTGGGCAAGCCGCGCACGAACTCCCAAGCCGGGTGTCGACGATGGTGACGGTTCATCATGCCACAATCGTAGTACCCGGGATCGGACCCGTTGGAAACCAAAAATCCGTTGAGGCATGGTTCACGACGTACAGAGTTGGCAGGACTCCAAACCCCAACCAGAAGGGAACTCCTATGGAATTTGGTTCACAGCTCAAGGTCTACCGCGCCCAATGGGACGACATGGAGGCCTACATCAAAACAATGGAAGCAGGCCGATGGAACAGCATCTGGTTCCCCGATCACTTCCTGCCGCCAACAACCACCGCGGGTATTCCCCCGGAGGAGGACGAACAGAACCCCGCTTGGGAAGCGTTTGTGCCAATGTCTGTTGTCGCCGGCATGACCAAGCGACTCATATTGGGCAGTCTGGTGCTCGGGAACACCTATCGAAACCCGGCCCTGGTCGCCAAGATGGCTGCCGAACTGGATCAGGCTTCGAGGGGGCGCTTCATCCTCGGCGTTGGTGCCGGCTGGTTCGAGCGTGAGCACCAGGCCTATGGTTGGAACTTCCCGCCCATGAAGGAACGGCAGGACCGCTTCGAAGAGGCCTGCGCGATGATCCGTAGGCTGTTTACCGAGAACATCGTCGACTTCGACGGTGAGTACTATCGATTGGAGCGTGCGCCACTCTCACCCGGTTGTTTTCAGACGCCCCACATCCCCATCATGGTTGGTGGCAACGGCGAGCGCCGAACGCTGAGGACCCTTGCCCGATACGGCGACATCTACAACTACAACGGCTGGTCGGGTATGGATATCGATGTATTCAGGCACAAATGCGACGTGCTCGCGGAACATTGTGAAGCAATTGGTCGGGACCCGGCTGAGATCAAACTGACAGTGCACTACCCACTGCGGATTGCCGAGACGGACGCGGACAGGAAACGCATTCTTCAGGAGAACCCCAACCGGACAGTCGGGTCACGCAACTTCCACATCGACCTGATCGGGGAGTTTGCGGACGCCGGTGTTGAAGAGATGTGCTGCGCCACTTTCAACAACCTGGAAGACCTGCAGCAGGTGGACGAAGAGATCATCGCGGCGTTTAACGAATAGTCGTCTCGACGATAGCGCTGCCGCGTGGAAGTACTCGGCCGCTCGTTCCCGTTTACTCCTGCTTGCAGCGCGTGCCCCGCATGTTATGTGTCGGGTTGCCGGTCCTTCGCGCGGCCTGACTGGTTCCGCTCCGCAGGCGCGGGCTTCAGATGCGTGGCGAGAGCCGCGCCCCTTCGGGATACCCGAATCTCTACTGCGTAAACAACTTGCCAATATTCTGCAGCAGGGGCCAAGGCAATACGAGCCGCCCGAGAAGATGTACCCGTCCTCGAACCACAGTGCAGCAGCGCCGATTTAGTAGAATCGGCGCTCCGAGTGTTGCCGCTGACTGCCAGTTTTCGTTTTCCAGGCCATGCAGCCAGGCACCATCCATCGCGTTCTTGGCAAGCAAAAACAGACAATTGCTCTGTCGCCAACCAGCGTCTGGTGTGTTGATAACCATCCACTTGATGTTGCTGATGTAGATCTGTTGCGGGTCCGCTCGCAATTCAACAATGGTCAGAAATTACAGCCAACTGCGGTTACGACGGTCAGTCCCAGCCGGCTCAATTTAGCCGATCGTCCATATCAAGTATGGCGCTTGGGCCCTCACCGACATGATAGTTGTGACAGAGCAGGCAACTTTCGCCAGCCATGGGGGGCTGATGGCAACCCGCGCAGGTAGCTTTATCTATTGGCGAAAAATTTGATTCAAAGTGACTTGCATCGCCGCTCTCATAAGAGGACGCATAGTCTGCGTCCGGATTGATCTGATGACAGGTGCGGCATCCGGTTGAGACATCAGGTCCGGTGTGAGTTTGATGTGAGAAATGAGTAAAGTCTTTCTGAGCCATGTTGGATTTCTTGCCACGCCAATTCACCAGATAGTCCCCGGTCTCTGTCACATCAGTGCTGTGGCATTTCGAGCAGGATCCAACTGCAGCATTAGCGGTAAGCGCTGCGCTAAGTCGGGTAGATGTATCAGTCTGAATCGAACCAGCGACTTCTATCCAGTTGATGAGAAAAGGGTCCGCGTGGCCTGTCGGTCTGAACGAAAGCGACATATCCTCCCAGTACCATCCACCTGCCGACGCCCACTCCTCGTCGTCGACACGTTGGTTCTGATCGGGCTTTTCAATCAGATCGTCAATATATTCATCATCGAGTTCGTCGCTCAGGTGTGATGGCGATGAGAGGTCGGCAAGGTCGATATCATCGTCAAGATTAATGTCCTCTTCGAAGTTGATATCATCGTCAAGATTAATGTCCTCTTCGAAGTTGATGTCATCGTTAAGGGCAATATCCTGATCCAGAGAAATTTCAGAGAAATCGATATGCGCGCCGACCTGATTTCTCGAATTGACAGTCTCAGGCGGCGCATCTTCTTTAGGGTCAACAGACAGAGTAAGCATTGCCTTCGGTGCCTGTCGAAAACGTTCAACCTCTGCATCAAGGTTAGGGAAAATAGTTGTTCCAATCGTGTTAAGGGCACTTCTGGGCATCAGTGCAAGTAGCGAAACCATTTGCTGTGCACTTAGCGCATTACCTGTGGCCTTCTCGATTCGTCTCTGAAAAAAATCAGGACCTTCCCGAATGGCATCATGATAGAACTGCTTTACTTTCCACGCGATCAGGGCCGAATTAACGATTTGCTTCTCGGTTGCCTGGCTCAGATCATAATAATCGAGCTTGCTTGTAAGAGACCGCGCCTGTCGATAAGCCTCATCACCTGACAACATGAAATCCAACAGGGGCGGTATGCCATCGGTGCCGCCAGCAGGCCAATAGCCCACATCAATGCCGACCCCTAACAAGCTATCCGTATCAAGCTCGGGTATCGCGATGACAGTTAGCCCTTTTCCACCCGCGCGATTGGCCCCTTTGATTTGCTGATCATGGCAATCGCTACACGTGTTTTCGTAACCTGCCAGTTCCATCGCTTGCCCCTGTATGCCGACTTGATGACAGGTGAGACAGCCCTGTGGTGCCAGGTCGACTAGGTCAGAATCCACAAAGTGATTGTTGATATGACTAGAGTGGTCAAACTGAATTCGAGTTCGGCGGTTGAAGGGGTAGCCGCCAAAACCAGGATGGCCATTGGCGAACCCTTCGAATTTCCCGTCATGGCAACTTTGGCATGCGTCATCGGAAAGGTGAGCCATCGACGTATTCTCAGCACCCTTATGTTCACGGTGACAATTCCCACAACTGGGCGCCAAAAATTTTTCGGGACGCGGTTCAACCGTTCTGATCGAATGGTCACTAGGCGCTAATGAGGCCAGTGACAGTTCCTGCGTCGTTGTAAGTTCCATGAGCGTTTCAAGGTTGAGGCTATGTGCCATCAGACTTGAATCTCCCAGGTCGTGACAACTACTGCATATTTCGGCATCACTGCCTGATGAAAGCGTCACAGCCCTGTGCAGCCACGTCGCTACGGTCGAGTTAAAATTTGTGTGGCAGCTTGCGCAGTTCGTCAGGCTAGCGTGTTTCGAGCTAAGTTCGCCTGGGCTAAGCAGCCAGCCTTTTTCGGCTACAAAAAATATCACTAGCCCACTGGCGATGATGGTTGCCAGCCAGATGCCAAATAAGCCGCGTCTACTTCTCAGGCTTCTTGTTGGTTGGCAGGGTGTTATTGGCAGACAGCAACTGCCATCAGGGTTTGGTCCATTATCGCAGGTTCCGCCTTCTGCTTTGGAACGAGTGCAGTACCATCGGTCTCCATCCCGACGGGGTTCGCATTCAGCCCTTCCCGAGCAAACACCGTTTTCGCCTGGACCCTGCAGGCACTCGAAGCCGTCTCGACGATGGCCGCAGATCCAAGGCTGATTAGGTCTCTCGTAGCGACTTACGGTGATGTCGAATGTTTGAAGTAAACGATTCATTAATAAGTGCTTCGGAACGCATATGCCGTGACAAGGTGAACCAACACAAGAATGTACATGCTGTAGGTGACGGGAACATGCACAAATAACCAGTAACGCAAGACTGACTGGTAAACGTAATGAAGCTCAATTTCGTACTTTTTTCGGATCATCGCCTGTAGGTTTTCAGAAAACAGGCGCTCTTCATGATTGAAGTATCTTTCTTCTCGCTTAAGTTCTCCGATCACTTCATTGATATATGCATGTGAACTGAACAAATAGGTGTGGAACTTTGCTGGAGAAGAAAAGAACGCATTGAGTCGTTCTACATAGTAATTCTTGAGTGTAGTCTCGGGTTGCTCGCGAACGAGATTTACGAGACTCGCCTCGGCTTCCTCTCTGATTTTCTGTCGAAAATACGGTATGCGCTCGTAAATGAGTTCCTCGCCCGTAGCGCGCAGTCGCTTGGGTAATGCCCTGGATAGAAGGATCCCAGCAAGGCCGCTGAGCGCGACGAGGCTAAACAAAATCGACAGCAATATTTCAAGGGGACCGTCGGGTACTCCCCAGCCTGTGTGCTCAAGAAAGAGCCAGATACTGAACAGGCCCAGGTAGAGGTGTAGTTGAAGCCATAATGCGTTGGACAATACGGGAAGAACTGTCAATTTTTTGCGTAGATTGTAGGCTCCCAAAAGGACAGTTGCGCCGAGCAAAGCCCATCCCGACAGATACTCGGACACGAAAAGATTTCTCTCTGCATCGCGTAACCAAAACCAGAAAACCAGTACTGCAAGAACAAGCAAAGCGCTGTTGATGATTCTGCGCGTTGAAAATTTCATTCGGACGCGGTCGTCACTCGCGGTTTATCCAATGGGTGAGCGCATCAAAATCACTCATGTCCATCCGCACCAAGGCATCATGTGGGCAGGCGCGTTGGCACGCAGGCCCGCCAAGTTGATCTTCGCAAAGGTCACACTTTGTGGCCTTAGTGATGGGTGAATGTGTGGCGCTGTCGCGCAGTATTGTGCCCTCGCTATCGCGAATGGGCACCATTCTGATATTTTGGTACGGACAGGCGTTTGCGCAGGTGGAACAGCCAATACAGCTTGTATCGTTTATCTTGATTACACCGTCGAGCGTACGGTGAATTGCGCCGGTTGGACAACCAATCATGCAGACCGGGTCTTGGCACTGCAGGCAGGCATTAGCAACCATAACATTGTCGTGGATTGGCCCATGGCGAATGAAACGTGGATTGTTGTTGTGGCCGTTGGCACATGCACGCACACATTCGTCGCAGCGCGTACAACGGTCTAGGTCTATCAGCATGGTCGCCGAGCCGTTGATGAATCGCCTCTCGACCAGATGATCCAGAAAAGTTGGGTCCACCGGTTTACCGCTGTCGTTTTCGGCTATATCAGCATCGATTATGTCTGACGGGTAGCTCTGCCAGTACTGTTTGAGAACGTTAGGGTTGAGGTTTGGCAACACTACGTCCTCGACAATATCTGTGGGGACTCGTAGCACATCGGTATATCCCAACGCACTCAGGCTTAAATGTGATGATGGAGAGCTTTGGTTGTCGTTTGTCACGATCTCCCTAAGCCCAAAAACCGACCCCTTGGCAAGATAGCTGAGCGTCTTCGTACCTTGGTTCGCTCCATAGCTGACCCTGGCGAATCCTGCTCGGATGAGCAACAGCCCATCAATGTAGTCACCTTCACGGAGTATGTGTGGCTCCTGTTCGATAAGCCTATCGTAATCCGCATTTGCCGCCGCCTTGTTATACGAAGCGTACCATTCGAATTTTCCATAGGTTTCGAAAATGGTCGCCTGGGTAATAATCTGAATTGACTCTTCATTCAGATGCTGAAACAAGGGTATGGAACGAAGGTGGTTAGCGAGACTCCTTTCTCTGTAGAGTCTATCGACCATTTCTCGAAACTCGGTGGCTCGCTGACGGATGTCTCTCAAACCCTGCCAGCGAATCTCCAGCATCTTGGTTTGGCCGCTGGCGAGGACCGTTGCCGAACGCTGAGTGCGGGCAAGGGCAGCCATCTCGCCGATCATGTTGCCCTCACCCAATCGAACGGAGCGACTTGAAGGTATCTCAGCAGTCAGATCAGCAAGAAAAATTTTCGTTCTTCCATCTTTCTTCAACGAGGATGAAATACGAGTGTCGCTATGGTCCCTGACTTCAGGATATTTCGCGTTCCGCCAGAGTTGACTCAAAGCTGGGAGTAAACCTTTGCTTTTTTGCTTGCTCCGACCAAGCATAGATTCAGGTATACCTGGAGGAAGGATGACATCGACGTGACCGCTAATCACAACAAACGCAGAATTTCCGTAATCTCCTTCCCGCACAATGAGTTCGCCGTCGGAAAACTCAAGCAGGCGAGTGTCGTTCCTTACGATTTCTGACAGCGGAAAGTGGTCAGGGAAGCGACTCGCGTCCATTTCCTTGAAAGGAGAGTGGTTCAGCACAAACTCAATTTCGGTGTCGGTCATATCCCGACTGAATGGCTCGTCCCAACGTTGAGGTTTGTCAATTGTTCGCATAGTGATCGTGACCCTGGATGTCTGAACCTACTTCAGAAGACCGGGCCCCTGTACTTGTCGGGGGTAGGTAACAAGCCATCAATGCCCGACAGCGATTCTCCGTTCTGGTTAGTAGCGAAAGTCCTAGCATGGTCAGCTACTTTATTCGCCGCGGTCAAAAGCGGAGCCTCATTGTTTAGTTTCAATCTAACGCTTCCAACATCGGTGAGAATGGCCTCAATTTCAGCAATGTTCTGGGTCTGGTTGATTTTCTTCAGCCAAGCAATCGCCGTTTGGGCTCGCTTTGCCATGGACTTGGCGTAGGTAGCATTCTGGGTGGCTTTGGCGACACCCCGTAGCGCATATTCGAGGTCAATCATTTTTCCGATTACATAGAGCACTCTACGTCTTTGTAGTGGCGCCTCGTTGTTAGCCTTGCTGTACCACAAGTTATGGCGAACCTCGCCCTGGCTCCAGCGAACCAATTCAAATTTGCTACCAGCGGGATGGCCACCAACGTTGACCAATCTTTCGTTAGGTACCGTATGGCAGCCGTAACAGTTCGAGGCCAGCCCATAAAGGTCAGATGGGCGAATCATGCCTGCGGCTTCTGACGCGGCGTATCTTTGCCCACGGTGAGCAGCAGTCTCTGTCTTTGCAGTATCGTCCTTGCCACCAAAACTGCTATGGACATCTATCCAGTCAGCGCCAGCACCATGGCAAGATTCACAGGAAATACCTGAGATAGGCTTGATCTTTCCTTCGACATTAGCGCTTGTGAAGTGACAGGTGAGGCAATCGCTCTCTGACTTGATGCGCTTGATACCCAGTTTCTTGGCAATATCAGTTGCGGCTTGACTTCGAGGCATATCTCTAAACGTAGTCGCGTGGTGTGAACTTCTCCACACCTCAACAGAATCCTTATGGCACTCGCCACAGGCGTCAGGCCCCTTGACCTGGTCAGCATCGATATGTGGATTCGCGGCCGGAACCTCGCTCGCCCAAAAACCCATTACAAAAATGAACACACTCAAAAGGTGTGTTGGAGATCCAGTGAAGCGTTGCATAGCAAATTTCTTTTTTGGTGATTTTCATACAACCATGCTGTCACACAGCATGAGTTACGTTTCATGCATCCAAGACTAGAGTCGAGCTTGGCGCGGCTACGCACGCAAGGCACGTGCCAACCTCTGGCTCTCCGCTGTGGTCATCGATGTAATTGACCTCACCACTTTTTAGTGCGGTCACACAAGTGCCACAACTCCCTGCACGACAACCAGAATCAAGCTGGATCCCATTGTCCTCAGCAAGGTCCAACAAGCTCCCAATTGCATTAGTCCACACGACCGTTTTCCCAGATCGAGCAAACGTCACTTCGAACTCGGGTTCTTTGACGTCTTTCACTTGCTCTGGCGCAGGTTGTTTCTGAGCTTTTACGGATGCAGGGCCGAAAGCCTCGATATGAACACGGTTGTCCGGCACGCCCCACTGATTCAATTCTTTAGTTATTGATGACATCATTGCCGAGGGTCCGCACATGTAATAGTCATAATTGTTCGATGGCAGCAACCGCTTTAGCAAGTCGACACTGACCCGTTCGTCGTGATGAAAATCTTCACCCTTATTGTCACTTTCCAAAGGACTGCTGTAGCAGATGTGCAGCCTCACGTTTTCGTTGTCCGCGTCAATCTGTCGCAGTTCGTCGAACATGATGTGTTCCTGACGATTTCTTACGCCGTACAAAAACCAGACTTCTCGTTTGGACCCTGCGTCAACAATCGACTTGAGCATGCTTAGCACTGGGGTAATCCCGACGCCACCCCCGATCAGAACAACAGGGCTGTGCTCGCTCATGTCAAGGTAGAATGAACCTGAGGGGGCCTTCACATCGACAATGTCTCCTTCCTCCAGGTTGTCGTGAAAGTGACCAGAGGCGGCACCGGATGGGGAGACTCGTTTGACGGAAGCTCGGTAATAATCCCGCTGCAGAGCGCTGCCGGAGAGCGAGTAACACCGGACAACGGGTCTCTGATGGCCCTCTACTTTCAGGCTGAAGGTCAAGTACTGTCCAGGTTGAAATGGTGGCAATGGCTTACCGTCATGCGGTACAAAGTAAAACGAAGAAATACTTCCACCTTCTGGTATTTTTTTTGCAATCTTAAACTTACGCAGACCTGACCAACCATGGTCGAGGACTTTCTGCTCCGCGTTGCGTGTCATGGCGGCAAACTGCAGACGTTCATTCAATATAGCGAGCTTGAGATCATTAGCCTCACGTTGACCTGAGAATTGCAGCCAGCCCTTCATCAAGAACATAGCTGCCTGTAGGCCCGCGACCAACAAGATAATCACCGCTGCAATTAGGATTAACTCGCTCATTGCGATTTTCTCATCGTTGAAAGAGCTCTAGAATTTCACCAGCAGTTCTGTACGAAATCCGCTCAGAATGCCGAGCGTGTTCGAATCTGCAACAAACCCATCAAGTTGCCAAACGAACCGGCGGCCAAGTGCCTGTTGAAAACGAAAACCTACTGCGAACTGTTTTTCTTCTCGACCGAGATCATCGTCAGTTGCACGTGTGCCGACCTCGAGAATGACTTGCCTTCGAGCTCGGTATTGCTCGCCGAAGAAAAGCTGATAGCCGGTCGCAATGCCATACGACTCCTTAACGCTAGTGCTCAAGGCCGGAGGAAAACTACCAATTCCGCGGGCAGCAAACAGTATGCCGGTACGTCCCAGTGGGCCTCCTTGGGTTGGTCCATTTGCGATGGGCGTAAAATTTCCTATACCGATGAAAGCGTTTACATAAGCGATGTTGTGCGTGTGTGCTGGGGTCCAGGACACTTCTGAGAATAGCAGGGTGCCATCGTCGGCCAGCGAACTTGCTTCGTCAGTGATGGAGCCCGCGACCCTGAAAGTGGTGTTTATCAGTCCGAAACGCTGCGTGCTGTCAATCGCATAGCCATACAGGTCACCGAAGTCGTCGGATGAGACGTACGCAAAATCAATATTGATAGTGCGCCGAACGGTATCCAGTTGATTAAACCAGGCGTACAACTTCGCGCTTTCGTCTTCCACGTCGAAGCGGTGGACGTTGTCCCAAGCGTAGAAAACAGATGACCGCCAGTTAGTAAGCCAGCCAACGCCAGGCATGACGACGTTGTTCTTGCTAAACCCAACACCGTCGAGAATATCGTTAATCAGAAAGCCGTCCTGGAAAACAATAGTCTGCCGGCCAACCGAAAATCCAATGTCATTCGGGCTCGAATCATCCGCATCCCAATTGGGAAACAATTCAGCAAGGTCACCTTCGAAAAACAAGACTTCGGTATCTGCATTGAAACCGTTGACTGTCCGTCGTCCGTTACCTTGACTTGTAAAGCCGCTAAAAACGGCGTCATCGTGCAAGGGTGTCAGGCCCAGAACAATGCGCTCCGTACCCGTTAACTGAAGATTCGCGAACAAATCGAGGCGATTCGCCAATTCGTTGACGGCAGGAGCACCACCGCCGCTATCGTAATGCTGCAGGCTGCTCCTTAAGGTTCCATATACCCACAGGCTAGGTTGCCAAATTGCGCCGGTAGGAAGCCTAAACCCTGGATGCAGATTGCCCGTCCCAAGAAAGTCGGCGCCCAGTTCGATGATTGGTGGAGTTCTCTCGGGCAGTTCTTCGTCCCCAATATAGGGAGTGGGTTCAGACCGGAGCGTGTTACTGAGGCTACCAGCACCTGTAACGTGTCCCGCAAACGCAGAGGACAACAGCAACAAGACCACCTTAAGGACAAGCGATGAATGAATTAGCTTTGCGGCGGGCATAGTTCGCGTCATTGGATAGCGGGCATTGCTTCACGTTGAGTAACGAATTGCTCGCGCGTGCTCCCTAGTCTAATCATCAAGTCTTTTTCCCAAAGAATTTGATGGCCAGCGACGACGCCTTCAGCGATTTCCTTGGCAGACATGTTGTAATCAAAGCCAACGCCCTGAATAGCATCGAGCAAGTTGACGGGAATCATGGCTGTTTTCAATTGCACGTTCAGCCGATAGCTGTAGGCATCGTCGAGGTTCTTACTCTTGACATGATATTTTGCGGTGCGCGTTGCTAGTGGCGGTATGGTCAGACGATGTTTTCGGGCTCCAGCAGGTTGCCCGGTCAGAGCCAGCGAGCGGGTAAATGGCCTTACAAAAGGTAGGGGGTCGTTGGAGTAGTTGACGGCCAGAACTTGCTCCCGCTCGCCGCCGCGTACGTTGCGGGTAATAAACTTCGATTGCAGACTGAATAAATCTTTGTCTAAGGGCAGATCGCCATTGTGAACGTAGAGGGAGTGAGCATCTCGAAGATCCCCGTTTGGGTCCAAGTCTCCTGATTCATAAATGACCTGGCCTGATTCGTCTTTGACGGTGACTTGTAACCAAACCAGACGTTCCGCGTCAAAACCGGTGGGCACGGGGTGACCATCGGTTCCGTTTGTCACATCTACTTCGAACTTTAGTCCCTTTTGCGAATTTTTTGTGATTCGAATAGCACCAAGCTTATAGCCTGCTCGAAGTACTTCGTACCTTTTTTCTTCTGCCCAGTTCAGTAGCTTGAACTGACGATCGAGAATCTCGCGGGCATCATACCGGTCATCGACCGCTCGCCAGCGTTCCGGAAACTCGTACACATCGGGAAGGTCGTTCTCAAACGCGTCTGTACCCCAGCCTTCCTTATATCTGAAAGTCAGCCATTCCCGCATCGTTGCCATTTCTGCTGCTTCGGCATTGTGGGGGAAAAGGCCAGGATGAATGACTGAGTAGTCTGGGCCCGCGAAGAAATGATTGGTTAATTTTCGAGCCGCAGTTTCTACGCCACCGACGACCGCAGCTGGTCCATGTTCATACCCACTCACCTCGCCTTGCACCTTGCCCATATGGCAATCTTGACAGCTGATGCCTTTTGCTGCCGCAGGTGAATTCTTGTACTGGGAAAAGGCTTCTTCAAGACGAAAGCCGTTGAACAGATTGACATCATGACAAGTTCCGCAAAAAGAACTTTCGCTCAATTGGGTAAACTGCCCGACTTCAGTGTGTATTTTTCGTCCTGATTTGTCTTCCTCGGTTACGACGCGGTACTGGTCGCGATTTTCAAGTACACGGTTCAGTTCTCCGTCACCGAGTGGACCGTAAACTGGCGTGAGCAATCCTCCTTGCTCTAGCGCTACGCGACCAGAAACCTTGCCATACTCCATGTTGACGCGATGGCAGACAACACAGGTAATGCCCTCTCGTGATGTTGGATGTCGATCAAGATTATTCATCGCCGTGGACTCGCCGAGGTTCATGCCAACCTGGTTGTGACAGCGAATGCAAAAATCACCATTCGTATTGCTAGTCGCGGCATTGATGGTGCGTTGCATGGCCATGTACACGGGGCTGAGCTGCGCATAGGCGTGTTGCGAAACGGACCACTCGTCATAGTGTTTCGGATGACACACTTTGCACGTATTTGCTGACGGATAGCGGTTCTCAGCAAAGAGAGCTAAGTGATTAGCCGCGGCGTTGTCCCTAGTGCTTCGGGTTGCCGAGGACGTTGTTTCAAGACCGTCACTTTGTGGAAGGAATTCATCCTCGCTGCCAAGCAGGTCATCCTCGCTGCCAAGCAGGTCATCCTCGCTGCCAAGCAGGTCACCCTCGCTGCCAAGCAGATCGCTCTCGCCG
>MDTE01099717.1_pt1 | contig 12514 bp, 20 predicted proteins | sample 811231 | NCBI WGS metagenome assembly MDTE01 (sample SAMN05326651, study PRJNA326480) | marine metagenome | isolation source: seawater | place: Indian Ocean: Red Sea | collected 2010
CCAGTTGCTGAGGCTGAAGAAGAGCCATCTGCTGAGGTTGAAGAAGAGCCAGTTGCTGAGGTTGAAGAAACACCAGTTGCTGAGGCTGAAGAAGAGCCAGCTGCTGAGGTCGAAGAAGAGCCAGATGATGAGGCTGAGAAAAAATGATTCAACAATATACTCGACTAAAAGTAGCAGACAATTCAGGAGCAAAGATTATCAGCTGTATTGGAGTGCCTGGTGGAAGTGGAAGAAAGTATGCTGGGCTGGGAGATTTAATAATTGCTTCTGTGAAAGAAGCTGTACCAGCAGCAGCGGTAAAGAAAGGAGAAGTGGTGCGTGCGGTTATTGTCAGAACTTCTAAAGGCTATAGAAGAAGAGATGGTTCACATATTCGATTTGATGAGAATGCCGCGGTTTTGATAAACCAAGATAACCTTCCACGCGGCACAAGGATATTCGGTCCAGTGGCAAGAGAACTGAGAGACAAGAATTATATGAGGATCGTTTCTCTAGCTCCCGAGGTTTTATAAATTAAAGGTATTAATTTTTAGTTATGAAAATACGTAAAGGTGACAATGTACTAGTTATAAAAGGCCGCGATCGTGGTCGACAGGGTCGTGTTGTCCAATCTTTTCCAAAAAATAATCGAGTACAGGTAGAGGGCGTGAATGTAGTAAAACGTCATGCTAAAGCCACGTCAACCGTTAGGCAAGCTGGGATAATCGAAAAAGAAATGCCATTATCAGTTGCCAAAGTAGTTTTAATCTGCCCTATTTGTAATAAGCCGACAAAGGTGAAAGGTAAATCAATAGCTGACGGGTCTAACGTCCGATTGTGTGCCAAATGTGAGGAAATAATCGAATAAATTAAGTTTATTGATTTGGAATTGTAAAAATGACTCAAGAAAACAAAGAAAAAAAATCAGCAAAAGCAAAGAGTGCACCAAAAAAACGGGTTACGAGGCGTGCTGCTCGGGCTGAAGCTAAGCCTAAGGTGTCTGTAGAAAAAAAAGTACAGGACAAGAAGATTGAACCTGTTCAAAACAAACCTCGGATTCAAGAGCTTTATCAGTCAGAAGTTAGGGATGCCTTGATTAAAGAGTTTTCATATAAATCATCTATGCAGGCACCAACTTTAGACAAAATTGTGGTTAATATTGGTCTTGGTGAAGCGTTAACTAATTCACGTGCAGTTGAATCTGCTTCAAACGACCTAGGGTTGATTACGGGCCAGAAACCAATTGTTAACCGGGCAAAAAAGTCGATCGCAAACTTTAAATTAAGAGAAGGTATGCCTATAGGTGTTAGCGTTACGCTTCGAAAAGCAAGGATGTGGGAATTTTATGACCGGTTAGTAGCATCTGCGTTGCCTAGGATCAGAGATTTTCGTGGTGTTCCAAGAAAATCCTTTGACGGTAGAGGGAATTACTCTGTGGGCTTGAACGAACAAGTGATATTTCCAGAGATTGAATATAACTCAGTTGATAAATTTAGAGGTTTGCAGATTGTAATATGTACTACTGCAGTGAATGATGAAGAAGGACTTAGGCTTCTGGAGCTATTAGGCATGCCTTTTGTCCAGCTAGAAAATGTGAACGCGGCGTAGAAGGGAAACAATATGGCTATTACAGATCCAATATCAGATATGCTAACTAGGATACGAAATGCCGTTATGGCTAGGCATGATTTTGTTTTGGTGCCTGCATCTAAAACAAAATTAGCTATAGCAGAATTATTTAAGAATGAAGGCTTTATAAAAGGGTATGAGCTGATTGATGTAGATACTCCTAAAAAGAGCCTCAAAATTTATCTTTATTATCATGATAGAAATGATCCCGCGATTACTGGTCTAAAACGCGTAAGCAGCCCAGGTCTTCGTGTATATGTTCGTAAAGGAGAAATACCAAGATACTTTGCTGGTATCGGTGTATCAGTACTTTCTACATCTAAAGGCATCATGACTGGTAAAGATGCATGGAAAAACGGTATAGGAGGAGAGCTTCTTTGCTATGTTTGGTAAAGAAGTAATTGATTAATGTCTCGAGTAGGAAATAAACCAATAACGCTCCCTCAGGGAGTAAATATATCTGTTGAAGGTTTAGATGTTACAGTTAAGGGCCCGAAAGGTAAGCTATCAATTAAGGTTGACGAGAGTATGAATGTTAATACTGAGGGCGACACGATTATTGTTAAAAGATCATCGGATGATAACCATCATAAAGCCCTTCATGGACTGACTAGAAGCCTTGTAGCCAATATGGTTATAGGGGTAAGTGATGGATTCACGCGAAACCTGGAATTGGTAGGAGTAGGTTATAGAGCGCAGCAGCAAGCGGCAGGAGTTCAATTAAGTGTGATGCTTAGCCATAACGTTACTATATTGCCTCCAGAAGGAGTGCAGATTCAAGTAGAAGGCCAGAATTTAATTACTATTTCTGGAATTGACAAGCAAAAAGTTGGTCAAATTGCTGCACAAATCAGGAAGGTTAGGCCACCTAACCCTTATACCGGTAAAGGAATTCGTTATCAGGGTGAGCAGGTTAAGTTAAAAGCTGGTAAAGCTGGTCGTAGCGTTTAATTAACAAAAATGAACTATTGGGGAGAAAATTAAATTGGCAGGCCGTAAAACAATAAAGCAACGTGCAACATTAAGGCATGTTCGATTGAGAAAAAAAATAAGAGGCACTGCAGCCCGACCAAGGTTGGCGGTATATAGGAGCCTAAATCATGTATATGCGCAACTTATAGATGATGATCTGGGTGTAACTATAGCCTCCGCTTCGAGTGTGGAAGGTGACTTAAAAAAAGAGATATCGAAACAGAGTAAAACAGAAATATCCAAGTTAGTAGGAGCTCTAATGGCCAAGCGTGCTAAAACTCATGGTATATCAAATGTGGTGTTTGATAGAGGTGGTAATAAATATCATGGAAGAGTAAAAGCATTAGCAGATGCAGTTAGAGAAGGAGGTCTAGTCATTTGACTTCGGAAAAGCCAAGACGTGAAAGACGAAACAGAGACGGAGATCGAGGGCCAGATGATGGTATGGAGGAAAGAGTTGTCAAAATTTCCAGAGTAGCTAAAGTGGTTAAAGGTGGTAGACATTTGAGCTTTAGCGCTATGGTTGTAGTTGGAGATTCTCAAGGAAAAGTTGGTGTAGGCCTTGGAAAAGCTGATGCAGTTCCCGATGCAGTAAAAAAAGGTGGATATTATGCTCGTAGGAACATGGTAAATGTACCGTTATCTAAAACTACTATTACACATGAAATTAAGGTTAAATATTGTGGGGCTGAGGTTATGCTAAGGCCAGCCGCTCCAGGTACTGGTGTGATAGCGGGTGGATCTGTTAGGGCTGTTGTTGAGTTAGCGGGAATCAAAGATATATTAACTAAAGCAACACATAGCACTAACCCAATTAATTTAGTCAAAGCAACTTTTAAGGCCTTGTCCATGCTTAAAGATCCTGAAATAGAAAAAGCACGTCGGCAGGCAGTAATTGATGCGGGAGTCGAAATGGCTAATAGTGAACAGAGCGTAAAAGTTTAAGCGAGTTATCAATGTCTAAGCTTTCAATTACATTAATCAATAGCGTAATAGGTAATAAACAGGATCAACGAGATACCGTTCGAGTGCTTGGTCTACGTAAGTTGCATCAAACAGTTATCAAGGATGACAACGCGTCGATCCGAGGAATGGTTCATAAAGTAAGGCATCTTGTCCGCGTTGAAGAAATATCGGGTTAGATTTTAGAAAGGTTTTAAATTGTCTGAAAAATCATCTTTAAAATTAGAAAAATTAAGCGCTCCGAAAGGTTCAAAACGCCCAAGGAAGAGAGTAGGGCGTGGAGACGGTAGTGGTCATGGCAGTTTCTCCGGTAAAGGTATGAAAGGGCAGAAGTCTCGTTCTGGAGGCGGAGCCAGGGTTGGATTCCAGGGTGGACAATTAGCTCTAATAAAATCATTGCCTATGATTCGAGGATTCACTGCTAGAAATCATAAGTCTTACCAGCTTGTAAATTTAGACCAGCTAATGCTGTTCGACGCTGGGTCTGAAATAAATGCAGCAATGCTTGAGAAAGTGGGCTTGATAAAAGATGCATCAAAGTTGGTTAAAATTTTGGGGCGTGGCGATTGTGAAAAACCGATTAACGTTCAAGCAACCCGTTTTTCCGATTCAGCCAGAAAAAAAATTGAAGAAGCCGGCGGCACCGCTCGTGAGGTAATTTAGTGGTTCAGCGAGGTTCTGCTGCAAGACAGCAAGAGAGTTCCAGGCCGCAGTTAATTCAATCAATGATTGACGCGCTTAGGGTTCCAGATCTTAGGGCTAAGATCTTATTTACTTTGGCAATGCTTGTAGTGTTTCGATTTGTAGCGCACGTACCTGTGCCTGGGGTTGACGTAGGCGCACTTGGCAGGGCATTTGAACAAAATGCTTTATTAGGATTCCTCGATTTGTTTAGTGGAGGTGCATTAGCTAATTTAAGTGTAGCTGCACTAGGTGTATACCCGTATATCACCTCGTCCATCGTAATGCAGATTTTAACTCCGGTGATACCTTCATTAAAAGCATTATCTCAAGAAGGCGATTATGGTCGGCAGAGAATCAATCAATTTACTCATTGGTTAACTGTGCCAATAGCAGTGTTACAAAGTTGGGGTCAATTAACTTTACTCCGTCAGTCTGGTGTATTGCCTGGGGTCGATTTTGGTTTAAATTTAGGTACTCTAGCCATCATTATATCTATGGTTGCAGGAACAATGTTTCTTGTTTGGCTAGGAGAGTTAATTACTGAAAAAGGGTTAGGTAATGGAATCTCATTGATTATATTTGGAGGGATCGTCGCTAATCTACCTAACTTAATCGGCCAAGGATTTTTATCAAGAGATGATGCAGGTGGAATTCTATTACTAGCCTTATTTGGTCTTGCAATAATATATTTAATAGTACTATTTAACGAAGCACAGCGAAGGGTACCAGTGCAGTATGGAAGAAGTGTTTTTAGAGGTGGAAGAATGCAAAGGCAAACCGGGTCTTCATTTCTTCCTTTGCGAGTGAATTCCGCAGGTATGATTCCTTTGATCTTTGCGTTTTCAATCATCATTTTGCCAACCACTATAGCAAGTTATTTCAGGGATCCGTTGAGCGACAGCTTCATAGCAATTGCTGCGCGTTTTATTTCCGATACATTTAGCCCAGACCGGTGGCCTTACTGGCTTGTTGTGTTCTTTTTGGTTGTTATATTTGCGTTTTTCTATACATTAGTTATTTTCCAACAGCAGCGACTCGCAGAGAACTTACAGAGGAATAATGGTTTTATACCTGGCATAAGACCTGGGAGCCCTACTCAAGAATATCTAAATAGAGTCATAATGAGAATAACCTGGGGTGGAGCAATATTTCTAGGAGCGATAGCTGTTCTTCCATTTCTAATTACCATAATTACAGATATCAGAGCGTTAACCATTAGTAGCGTTAGTCTTTTAATAATGGTTGGTGTTGCGTTAGATACGATGAGACAACTTGAATCCCAATTGTTGATGCGTAATTATGAAGGGTTTATAAAATGATTCAATACGATTTAATAGTAAAGCATGGTGAGTTGGTTTAATGAAGAAGGTAGTTTTACTAGGCGCACCCGGCGTTGGAAAAGGAACTCAGGCTGCTCAAGTGGCAAAGTATCTTGACGTCAATTGCATGGCATCCGGAGATTTGTTTAGAGATCATCTATCCAGAGAAAGTGAACTTGGGTTACAAGCTAAGTCATATATGTCAGTTGGAGAACTTGTTCCGGATGAGATTACGATTGGAATGGTAACCGAATGGTTGAATATGCCAGAACAAAGTAGCGGGTTTGTTCTGGATGGGTTTCCAAGAACTATAGCTCAGGCCCAGGCCTTAGACAATGTGTTAAATAATGGAACTGGAGGATTGGATCTGGTTATACATATAGTGGTTCCGGTTAGCGAGTTAATTGATCGTTTAAGCGGGAGGTATATTTGTACAAAATGCCAAAAGCCGTATCATATCGTGTCATCTCCTCCATTAATTAAAAATCAGTGTGATGATTGCAGCGCACCAATCTATCAAAGAGACGATGATAGGTCAGATGCAGTTAAGAAAAGATTAGCAGTGTATGAGGAGCAAACTGCTCCTTTGGTCGAATACTATGTAGGTTCAGGATTATTAACTAAGGTTGATGGACTTGGGCAAATTGATGAAGTTAGGACATCAATACAAGAGGTTCTTGCGTGAACTTCACCTATAATTGTACATAGGAGGACAGTAATCGAACGCAATATAGGCCTAGCTAGCCAAAAACCAATGGGTATCACAATTAAATCCTCAAGTGAGTTTGATTTAATGAGAGAGGCTGGAAGGATTGTGGGATTAGCAAAGCTCGAGGTTGCCAATGCTATAAAGCCGGGAGTTACAACCAGCGCTCTAGACCAAATTGCTGAGAGAGTTATAAGGTCTGAGGGAGCCATACCATCTTTTAAGGGGTACGGAGATCCTCATAATCCATTTCCAGCATCAATATGCGCGTCTATTAACGATGAAATAGTTCATGGTATACCAGGTAATAGGGTGCTTGATGATGGAGACATAATTAGTGTGGATTGTGGAGCAATATGGAATGGATTACACGCTGATAGTGCTTTCACATCGGGTGTAGGAAATATTAGTAAAGAAGCAGCTGAATTAATTAAAGTCACTAGCTTGTCTTTAGAAAAGGGGATAGAGAAAGCTGTAATCGGAAATCGTATTGGTGATGTATGCTCGGCTATACAGACATATGCAGAGGCTCAAGGGTATTCCCTAGTGCGTCATTATGTTGGGCATGGGATAGGTTATAGCATGCATGAGGATCCCCAAGTTCCAAATTGGGGTATGGAGCCAGGGCTAGGACCGTTATTAAAAGAGGGAATGGCTATTGCAATTGAACCAATGTTGAATATAGGAAATCATAGAACAAAAGTGTTGAGTGATGGATGGACAGTGTCCACCGATGATGGAGAGTTGTCTGCCCATTTTGAACATACTGTATTAATAACAAATGAAGGACCGGAAGTCACTACTCGGTGCTAATTTAATGTCGATAGATTTAAGAGGTGTAATTGACTAATAAAAAGGAGTCTATAGAAGTAGAAGGCTTGGTTAAAGAAGCTCTTCCTAATGCTACGTTTACGGTAGAGCTAGCAAATGGCCACGCAGTTCACGCATATATATCAGGCAAGATCAGAAAAAATTATATAAGGGTATTGCCTGGAGACAGAGTATTAGTTGAGTTGTCTCCATATGATCTTACAAGAGGTAGGATCACGTATCGATTTAGATAACTTAGTTAATTAAATCAGTACTTGAAAACGAAGATCGAAAAAGTAAAGAAGTAATTAAGGTAAAAAATGAAAGTTTCAGCTTCAGTGAAAAAAAGATGTGCAAAGTGTCGAGTGATTCGACGTAAAGGGCGCGTGCACATAATTTGCGAAAATCAAAGACATAAACAAAGGCAGGGTTAATATGGTACTTGTAGCAGGTGTAAACATTCCCGATGATAAACGCGTTGAATTCTCATTGACGCGTATATATGGCATTGGACCAAAGCAAGCAAAAGAAGTCTTGTCTCGTGTAGGTGTTACTGATAACCCGAGGGTTAAGGATTTATCGGAAACAGATTTGGTAAACATACGCGAAATCGTTGAAAAAGAAAAAACAGTCGAGGGAGACCTTAGAAGAGAGGTCAATTTAAATATACGAAGACTGATTGATATAGGCTCTTATAAAGGACAGCGACATCGGCGTGGACTACCTGCGAGGGGACAAAGAACACGTACCAATGCGCGTGCAAAACGTGGACCTAGGATGCCTGTAGCAGGCAGGGGTCAAAAAGGAAAGACCAAGTAATATGGCTAAAAGATCAAGAACAAGAAGAAAAGATCGACGTTCAGTACCAAAAGGTCGAGTATATATACAGTCGACCTTTAATAACACTATAGTAACTATTACAGACTTAGAAGGCGGTGTTATATGTTGGGGTAGTTCAGGAACTGTAGGATACAAAGGATCAAGAAAATCTACAGCTTTTGCAGCACAGCGAGCTGCAGAAGATGCTACGCGTAAAGGTAAAGAACAAGGGTTGAGAGAAGTAGATGTATTAGTTTCTGGTTCAGGTGCTGGTAGAGAAGCTGCAATAAGAGCTATGGTGGGCCAAGGCATAACTGTAGCATCAATTAGAGATATTACTCCGATACCACACAATGGATGCAGACCTAAGAAGAGGCGTAGAGTTTAGTAAATTGAGTATTATGCAAACGATTATGGATGACAGAAATTCTCCTATATTGAGGGAACAAGACTTGCGAGGTATAACAGCGCAGGTATTTTCTATATATCGAAATAACTTAATTCAATTTTTGATATTAACTGTAACCGCTATGTTGCCGGTGCTGTTAATATCATATTTTATTAGTGGTAGTGTTACTGGCTTAGTACTACTTTCATTTATCGAAATACTAATAGTGACAACTTTAGCAGGAGCTTTCATATATTCTGTACCCTACTATTGCATTAATCGCACGGTTAATTTGCGTGAATCTTTAAAAGCTTCGCAAGCAGTGTATTTTAAATTGCTCGGTGTCACTTTAGGTTTGCAAATCATATTAGCAATATTGATGACTTTCGGAGTAGTCCTCCCGTTGTTAATATTTCCTTTTATTGGAGCGCTTCTTTACATGATTTACTTTATGGTAAGTCAACCGGTAGTAGTGATTGAGCGACTCAAGCCAGTTGATGCATTTAAACGGAGTCTTAACCTGGTTCGGGGTCATTGGTGGCGTGTATTCGGCGCTACAGCCATATTTATTCTTTGTGCCATAGGTACGTTCGTTTTATCTTGGCTTCCATTTTATTTATTTTCTTTAGTTTTATCAGAAGGATCCGAATTACGTGGAATAATTCAGCAAATCGGCGTATATGTTGGAGGAACATTGACTATACCCCCAATATATATATTTTTAACAGTTATTTATTACGATCTAAGATATAGGAAGGAGGATTTCAGCTTTGAACGATTGTCAGATGAAATTATTCATTGATAATTAAAAAGTTTAAATGCTGATTTACTAATGGCAAGGTACACAGATGCAAGTTGTCGGCAATGCCGTCGGATAGGAGAAAAGCTTTTTCTAAAAGGAGAACGATGCTACACGCCTCGATGCGCTGTAGAACGTCGAAAAAATCCTCCTGGAGATAGGAGCTTAAAAAGAAGAAGGGCCTCAGATTGGTCACTTCAATTGAGAGAGAAGCAAAAAGCTCGATTTAGTTATGGTGTTCTAGAGAGACAGTTTCGCAAGTATTTTGATATGGCTCGTGAACGCCCTGGTGTAACTGGAGACAATTTACTGCAATATCTAGAGCGTAGGCTTGACAACGTGGTTTATAGGTTGGCATTTGCTGGATCACGTAAGCAGGGTAGACAACTAGTTACTCATGGACACTTTACAGTTAATGATAAAAAAATGGATATACCTTCATATTTGGTTGAAACTGGTGACGTCGTTAAATGGAAGGGTGCAAATGGAAGTATCCCTGAATTTGGCAAGACCATAATGGAGTCAGGTGGCAGATTATCAACTCCAGGTTGGCTAAAGGTAGACCCTGATAAGGGGCAGGCAGAGGTTTTAGGAGAACCTACATTGGGTGCTATTGAAAGTGACATAGATGTTAGGTTGATTGTTGAGTTTTATTCGAAGTAAACATATTTGAAATCGCGAGATAACGTAAACGTATAGGAGAAAAAAATCATGGTACTTGAATTCCAAACATTGGTTCCAGAAGAATTACCAATTCAGGAAAAAGAAGTTATACCTGATGCGTCCGTAAAAGTTCTAGAAGAAGAAGGAAACTACGGTAAGTTTGTTGCAGAGCCTCTTGAGCGGGGTTATGGTACGACCTTAGGCAATTCACTTCGTAGAGTTTTATATGAATCACTCACTGGTACAGCTGTTACATGGGTCAAGATTGATGGTGCCCTACATGAGTACACAACATTACCACATGTAAAGGAAGAAATTTCAGAATTCCTATTGAATATAAAAAATATTCGACTTAAATCAGACGTTGATAGACCAGGCAAATTGAGGCTTGAGGTTGCGGGTCAAGGTAAAGTATGTGCCGGAGACATAATGGCTTCATCCGACTTTCATGTCGTCAATCCCGAATCACATATAGCAACTCTAGACTCTGATCAGGCAACTTTAAATGTTGAATTTAACGTTGAAAGAGGAGTAGGTTTCAGGCCTGGTGTTAATGATAATGATATGCCGATCGGAACATTACCTGTCGATGCAATCTTTACGCCGATTAGGAAGGTTAATTACACGGTTGAGCCTACACGAGTTGGGGGTCGAACTGACTTTGAAAAGTTGACCATGGAGATATGGACTGATGGATCAATTACTCCTTTAGACTCTTTAAAAGTCGCTGGAGATATCCTAGTTAACAAGTTTTTCATGTTTGCTAATGTTCAAGATGGAGATGTTGACAGAATTGAGGCTTCATCAACGGCATTAAACATAACTCCCGAGCAATACAATATGACTGTTGAAAGCTTGGATCTTTCGTCTAGAACACTCAATTGTTTGAAACGTGCAGATATCCATAAAGTTGGAGAAGCTTTGCAGTACGAAAAATCGGATCTGTTGAAGATACGTAATTTTGGTGAGAAATCTATGAGAGAACTGTATGAAAAGTTTGCCGAGTTAGGTTTGCCTGTTGAGGAAAATTCGGCAGAAAAATCTGAACATGAAGTTGATCAAAACGAACCGGAAGAGGATGAATCAAAATGAGGCATCAAGTTGCAGGGTCAGCATTAAGTCGTCCTACAGCACATAGAATGTTGATGCTAAGGGGCGCTGTTACCGATTTATTGCGTAATGGTAGTATTAAAACGACCCAGGCGAAGGCTAAAGAAATTAGGCGTTTAGCTGAAAAAACAATATCGCGTGGTAAGAAAGGCACACTTCATCAAAGGAGACAGGCCTCAGCCTTCTTATTAGATGAAGATGTGGTAAAAAAACTGTTTGATGAGATAGCACCTCGCTACTCTGATAGGCCAGGAGGATATACGCGTTTGATAAAAATTGGTCAGCGACAAGGTGATGCTGCTGAGATGGCATTATTAGAATTAGTGGAATAGTGGTTAGTATATGGCCACCGAAGTGAGGATGGCCTTAATAATAGAATATGATGGTAGTTGTTACAGAGGTTTTCAGTATCAGAAAAACCATTCTTCTATTCAGGAAGAGGTTGAAGCGGCTTTAGAGAAATTAACTAGTCAAAATATAAAGATTAGTGGAGCCGGTAGAACTGATGCAGGAGTTCATGCTTTAGGCCAAGTGATAGCCTTCAATTTAAACACTGATTTGATGGCAAACCAGGTTTTAATGGGCCTTAATCATTATTTACCTAGAGATATTGTTGTAAAAACTGCCTATGAGGTAGATAAAGATTTTGATCCGAGACGAATGGCAGTTAGCCGGATATATAAATATTCAATATTAAACCGGAAAGTTAGATCACCTTTGCAGCTAAGATACTCTACTTTGATACGAGAGAGTCTCGATATAGAGGAAATGCGTCATGCCGCAGAAGTAATGTTAGGTACACATGACTTTGGTGCTTTCGCGGGTGCTCTACCTAAAAGCACTGATAGCACTATACGTAATATAAGTAAGTTGGAAATAACAATGATAGGAGAAAAAATAGAAATTGAGGTGGAAGGTAATGCATTTCTTCCGCATCAAGTAAGGAGAATGGTTGGAGCAATAATTGATGTTGGTCTCGGAAAAATATCAGTTGATTATATTAATATGATGCTTGATAGTAAAAATAAAAAAATTAAAACCAAGACCAAAAGTATGCCGCCACAGGGCCTATGTCTTGTAGCAGTGTCTTACAAAACGTTTCCACCATCGGGACAATAAAAATGACTACACATATAAAAAATTACAATACAACTAAAGACGATTTAAAGCCAAAATGGCATGTGATTGATGCAACGGATCAAACATTGGGAAGGCTATCCAGCAAAATAGCAACATTACTCCAAGGTAAACATAAACCATCTTATGCACATAATTTATTGACGGGGGATTTTGTTGTAGTAACTAATGGAGGCAAATTCAAAGTTACAGGAAACAAGCTTCTATCAAAAAAATACTACCGGCATAGTGGTTATATAGGTGGTTTGACTGAGCAGACTATGGAGGACATGTTAGATAAATTTCCTGAGAGGGTAATCACTCAATCAGTAAAAGGCATGCTTCCGAAAAATAAGCTAGGAAGAAAGATGTTGTTAAGGCTTAAAGTCTATACCGGAGATCAACATCCACATGAAGCACAAATTAGAGAGAGTGAAGGCCTTTCACAAGAAGCTAAGCCTAAGGTAGAAGCTAAACCTAAGGCAGAAGCTAAGCCTAAGGCAGAAGCTAAGCCTAAGGCAGAAGCTAAGCCTAAGGCAGAAGCTAAGCCTAAGGCA
>MDTE01000835.1_pt1 | contig 12512 bp, 8 predicted proteins | sample 811231 | NCBI WGS metagenome assembly MDTE01 (sample SAMN05326651, study PRJNA326480) | marine metagenome | isolation source: seawater | place: Indian Ocean: Red Sea | collected 2010
CAATTTACTCTTCGAATGAGATATCCATCTCTATCAGAGTTTATCAAGAGTAATTTTACTATGGAAGATATGAAGGTCGATGATACTTTTGAACTCATTGCTTCATGTGTTGATCAAGTTTACTCTGAGGAAGAGTCTTGGACACAGGAAGATTGTACAAAGAAAGAGTTAGTTGATTTTATTGAGCAACTTAATTCATCTCAATTTAAACAAATTGAAAAGTTCTTTGATACAATGCCAAAATTATCACATAAAGTAAAAGTTACAAATCCAAATACAAAGGTTGAAAGTGAGATAGTACTTGAGGGGCTGCAGAATTTTTTCGGATAAGTATGGCACATGAAGACCTTGTGTCATACTATAAGTTAAATTTTGCCATGATGCAGCACCATAAATATAGTTTAACTGAACTTGAAAATATGATACCGTGGGAGAGGGAAATTTACGTTTCACTTCTTCAACAACATGTAGAAGAGGAAAATCTAAAAGCACAACAAGAATCGAATGGATGAGTTTGGATCACCAATAGCAGGAGGAATAAGGGCTGTAAGAAGGTCCGTATCTTCTGGTGTTTTTAGACCGATTCAACGTCCAGAAGCAGTGCAAGCACAACCAGATTCTATAACAACAAATTTACTTAGTCAAAATTCTTTAACGTTAACAAGTATATCAAGACAACTACAAACAGTTTCCCAACAAGTTGCTTCATTAAATTTTTCTTTAAATGGAATTAAAGAAAATCTAGCAATAAGTGATAGATTAGAAAGACAAAGAGAAATAGCAAAACAGAATAGAGAAAGAATCTTAGCAGAGCAAGGTTTAAGAGAAGGAAAAGAAAGTGCATTAGAAAGAAAAATACAGAATGCATTGACATCTCCACTTCGAAGAGTGGCAGCGAAGACAAGAGGCATATTAGCGAGATTACAAGACTTCTTCTTAATACTAGCTGGAGGATGGTTAACATCTACAGGTATTGATTTGTTGAGGGCTTTATCTGATGGTAATACAGATAAAATAAGAGAATTACAATCTCGTTTTACGAAGGGTTTACTTGTAATTGGTGGAATATTTACTGCCTTGCAAGTTGGTATAGGTGTAACGATTAATTTACTTGCTAGATTTGTAGGAACTGTTGCGAGAATTGCTTTTGGTGGATTATTGAAAGCATCATTGGGAGGGGTAAGAAGGTTATTTTCATCAATTATTGGTCAGGGGATAGCGAGTGGTATAGGCAGAGGAGTAGCGGGTAGCACTGTTGGTAGAGCTATAGGAAATATCGGAACCGCTGCTGTTGGAACTGGAGGAACTGCTTTACTTGGAAAAAAGATAGATGATTTCAATTTAGATCCAAGTAAAAGTCCGAGAAAAATAGAAAAAAAATTTACAAGAACAATCGAAGGTGGAACAGAGAAACTTAAAATTCAGGGTCAACAAAAAGGATTTTTTGGTAGAAGTGTTGACAAGGTAAGGGGATTTTTTGGACAAAAACCAGTAGCAGAGGGTGGTAGAACTATAACAAAAAAATTAGCACCAACTGTTGCAAAAAAAGGTGCAATGGGATTTTTACAAAAATTGGCAGCACCTTTAAGAGGAAAGGGTGGATTTATCGGAGCATTTTTAATTGATTTTTTAATATTTAAAGAAGATTTTGATAAAGCACTTGCAGGTGCAGCGGGTTTTGTGGCAGGTGCAAAAGCTGGGGCTGCAATTGGTGGTTTTTTAGGTGCATTCGTTGGTGGTATTGGTGCTGTACCTGGTGCTGCGATTGGTGGTATAATTGGTGGATTATTAGGTCCAGGTATTATGAAAAGTTTATATGAGGGTGTTAAGAGGTTATTTGGATTTGGTAAAAAATCTGAATCTGAAGATGATTTGCCAATGTTGACATATGAAGATTTTGTCCCAGTGGAGAAAAAAGATCAAGCAGATAATATAAATCCAGTGGAAAAGGATGATGATAAGGTAGCAAGTAATATTTCTGATATGAATGAGGGACAACCATCAATTATAAACATTCCATTAAATACACCACCTCCAATGACCCCTCAAGTATCAATGGCAAAATCTCCAAGTGATTCAAAACAAATTCCAACAATATCATTTGATAATAGTAATCCGCATACATTATTTGCAACTGCAACTTATGGAGTGTAAATTATGTCTATAACTTCACGCAGAAATTCATTAAGAAAATCATCAATTAGTATTAATTCGATAAGGAATACTTTTGCATCTTTTTCAAAAGGTATAACAAATGCAAAACAAAAATCTGATGATATATTAAAACAAACAAGAGAAACAAATTTATTTAAAAGTAAACTTATAAGAAAAGATGGTGAATTTTTTGCAAAAAGAAGAGAGAATGTAAGAAGAAAGAATCGAGAGGATGAATTAGAGTCATCTTCTATAACAGGAGTTGCAAAAAAAGAAGGTAATATAGTAACAAGGAGTACAAGAGGATTTTTGGGAAGAATTATTGACTTTTTAGGAGTTATTTTAGTGGGTTGGGCACTGGTTAATCTACCTATGATAATAAAAAGGTTGCAAGGATTATTTAAATTAATACAAAGAGTTGTTGGTATTTTATCTGGTTTTATTGATGCAATACGGGGTTTTCTTGTTGCTATCGGAAAACCAATTGTCAACTTAATTGATAGTATTCGAAAAATAGATTTTACTAATCAAAGAAAACAAGTTCAGGATTCAACAGAATCTGTAAATAGTAATTTAACAAAATTAGATAGAGATTTTAGAGAATCTGTAAATGATTTCATAAATGATGAAAATATAAGCAGAGCGAATCAACTTGCAGACGAAATAGAAAATTCTGAAGTCGAGCAAAGAACAAATCAAGATGTAGATGCTGCTGCTCTTACACCTGTTGAGTCTAAAGAAAATGATAAACAGGAAAATATAACTGTCGAAACACAGATTCCTGATGTTGAACCAAGAGCAGAGGGTGGAGATGTTGAACAAAATAAACCTTATACAGTCGGTGAAAGAGGTGTAGAATTATTTGTACCTGATCAAAGTGGAACAATCATCCCAAATGATGAATTAGTGGCACAAAATACCGAAGTTGAGGAAGAGGATGATGATGAATCAGAGACGGAAGAGGTAATGGGTGTTCTAAATGATAATTCTATATCTAAACCCTCTGAAAAAATAACATCAAACTTAGATAGTGTGTCTGGAACTCCTTTGTCCATTGATAATTCTAATTTTTCACCTAAACCAGATAAAAATAAAACAGATTTAATTGCCTCTACAAAAAGTGAAAGGAAAGATATGAATGTAATTCCTGTAAAAAGAAAAGAATTTAAAATGACAGGTAGAAAGAAAAGAAAGAATGTTATTATGATTGTAGAAAAACCAGTTGGTCAAGGACAACCAGTTGTTACTGGTAGTGGTCAAAAATCAACAATGACCAATGTTGTAAATAAATCAAGTGATAAAATGTTACTTGAATTACAAAGTGTTAGTTCTCTTAAGTACACATAATGGCAGCAATAGATAGGAGTATTTACGAAAGATTTGATATTATTTCAGCTGATGGTACAAATACAGTTGATTTAAGAGGTGGTGTAGTCACTTTTAGTTATTTTGAAAACTTGTTTTCTCCGATGATTACATCACAGGTATTAGTAGCTAATACTGGTAATACTGTGAGTGGTGAAAAAGGTGAAATACAATCAATTTATAATGGTTTACCTTTAAGAGGAGGTGAAATTGTCAATATAAAAATACAATCAAACTCTGAAAATAACATACCTTTAGAGTTTTCTCAAAACAATGGGAATGAACTATATGTTGCCTCAATAACTAATGTGCTTATTGATGCAGGGAGAGAAGCATTTACCCTAAATTTAGTGTCAAGAGAGGCGATAACAAATGAAACTTCAAGAGTTGGGAAAAAATTTCCATCATCTCAATCAATTTCAGACAGTGTAAAGGATATTGTTAAGGAGTATTTACTATCAGAAAAAGATATTTTTGTTGATAAAACTGAGAATCCTTATGGTTTTATTGGAAATTTAAAAAAACCATTTACAATTTTAACATGGTTAGCATCAAAATCTGTACCTGCAAATGTCGCTGGTCAAAGTTCGACTGCAGGGTATTTTTTCTTTGAAACTAAGGAGGGATTTAATTTTAAATCAATTGATAGTTTGATAGCGACAGAACCTGTATCAAAAGAATATACCTACACACCAAAAGTTATTGATGGAGATGATCCAAATAAAGATTTTAAAATATTAGAATTTGCGACAAACAGAAATCAAAATTTAGTAGAAAATTTAGAAAGAGGTGCATATTGTACATATCGAATGTATTATAATCCTGTTGATTCTACATTTACTTCACCTCAACAAGGTATATTTAAATTATCAAATTATGTTGACAAAGTTGAAAATTTAGGTTCAGATTTTACAATTGATTTACCACCAGTAGATGGAAAGGGTAAGACTATAGGTGATATTCCAAGTCGATTTATGACAGGTGTTCTTGATTTTGGAACAATTGAAAAAAAAGATAAAAATTCACTGAAAAAAAATTCAGACCCAATGGAATATCAATCACAATCTATGATGAGATATAATATTTTATTTACTCAACAGTTAGTGATGACAATACCTTTAAATTCAAATTTATCTGCTGGAGATTTAATAAGATGTAAATTTGCAAAAATTACGACTGATGAAAATAAAGTTCCAGACGATGAGCAAAGTGGTCTATATATGATAAAAGAACTAGTGCATTACTATGAAAATAAAGGATCATTTACTAAGTTAAAATTAGTGAGAGATACATTCGGGAAGAGAAGTTCATGATAGAAAATAATTTATTAAAAAGTAATTTTTTAGGAAGAGACGGATTCCGCTGGTGGATTGGTCAAATTCCTGGTAAAAAATCATGGATACTACAGTATAGACAAAGAGCAGACGCTTGGGGAAATCGTGTTAAAGTTCGTATTATGGGTTATCACCCACAAAATACAACCGAACTAGCAGATGAAGATTTACCTTGGGCTCAAGTTATTTTATCACCTCAATTAGGATCTGGTAAGGCAGGACATTTTAAACCAATCAAAATTGCACCTGGTGATGTTGTTGTTGGTTTCTTTTTAGATGGTGATGATGCACAACAACCTGTAATATTTGGTGTTATTGGAAATTCAAAATATGTAATAAATGAAGGAGAATCACCATTTGTTCCATTTACGGGATATACTGAGGAAGTAAAGTCTGAAGGAAAACTCATAGTTGAGAATGAAACGGGAGATGCCAGTGGAGAAAGTGCTCAAAAATCTCCAAGAATAGTTGATAAGAAACTAGAGAAAAAATTAAATGAGAAAGGAAAACCTATAAAGAATCGTCGTGGTAGAATTATTGGATATGAAAAAAATGAGAGAGCAGTGTCAAACGCTGTTGGAATCAATGTCGCTTTTGCAGGAACTCCCGCTGCAGAGAGTATAAATCTTGAATTAGAAAATGCAGTGAAAGAGGCTGCAAATGCCTCACCAAAACAAAAAACAAAAATAATATCAGAGACAGCAAGAAAAATAACAGCTGCTTCAAATCAAATTACAGGTGATTTAACAAGTTCGGCAACTAATTCATTAGGTCCAGTTTTAAATTCAGGATTGCACCGTAAATATAAAGAAGTTTATGCAGTTACATTAGCTGCGACTCAAAACACTGCACTTGCAAATCAAGCAGGAACAGCAGCACAGACAGCTCTTGTTCCAGCAGTTGCGACTCTTCAAAAAGATATACCTTGTGTATTAGAAAAGGTTGCAAATAGTATGTTGCCTGATGTTATTTCATTATTAACCTCTTTTCTTAATAATGTTGTTAGTTTTACACCATGTATTGCTGATCAATTTCTTGGTGCACTTTTTAACAAAATTGTTGATGGAATTGGTGATGCATTAGGACCTGCATTGGGTGGTGTTGGAAGCATACTTTATGGTTTTGATTTGATAAGTGATTTAAGAAGTAAGGGTGAGGGATTACTTGGTTTACAAGAGTTAATAAAATGTGTAACAAATGATCCAACACCAGTTGAATCAAACATATGGACATTAGGAAAGGGTGCAAAAAATATACCAGGTGTCGCTGGTGGTGCAATTATGGAACTCGCTAACGCTGCACAAGCATTACAGGAAGCATCAGGTGCACCAGGTGGAATTCCTGGTGCGTTATTAGGTGAGTTTGACTTTTTAAATCCAGGTGTTAGTACGCAAGGTTTTAGTAGTATATTAGGTGAATGTTATACTGGACCTCCATTAGATTGTAAGGGTATAAAAGTGAATGTATTTGGAGGTGATGGAAATGGTGCTGCAGCGGAAGCAATTGTTGGTTCACTTGTTGGAGATTCTCTAGCACAACAAACAGGTAGTATAGTAGGAATAAACTTAACAAATGGTGGTGAGGGTTATAATGTGCCACCATTAGTAGAGATTACAGACACATGTGAAAATGGGTATGGAGCAAATGCTACTGCAGTCATAGATTATGATCCTGAGTCTCCAACTTATCAACAGGTTGTTGACATAGTAGTAATTACACCTGGTGAAAATTATCCAGTGATTGAAAATAATGTAGATAATGATAGACCATACACCGTTGATCATGTTGTTGTAATTGATTCAGGTGAGGATTATACGAATGATGATATTATTACAGATAATGTAGGCAATGAATATGTATTTTTTCTAGACGAAGATGGTAGAATATTAAATGTTATTCCACCAAATCCAAATTCTGTAAACGTGATTCCTATTAAAGATTTACCAGTATTATCGATTCAAACATCTACAGGTTTTGGTGCGGTGATTAAGGCACAAATAACTCCTAGACCAGATTATCAAGGTGAAATAAGACAAGTTATCGATTGTGTTTCACCTCGTGATGGAATTGTTGGATTTATTAACGGTGAACCATATTACGGACCTTTCCATATACATCCACAAACAGGTTTGAAAATGGTTGGAGCAGCACATACAACTGCTCCACATGCTATAATATATGATACTCCAGCACTAAGCAGAGGGTCAAATGTTGTAATAACAGGTTCTACAAATATCCCAACAGTATCATCTGCAGTGTCGGTATCTGGACCAACTGGAACACCTACATCTTCTACATCTTCTACTCCATCAACAATGGGACCTACTGGTTCACCTCCATCAACTCCACCAAGTTCTCCATCGAGTCCACCGAGTTCACCGCCTAGTTCACCTCCATCAAGTCCACCGAGTTCACCACCAAGTTCACCTCCATCAAGTCCACCGAGTTCACCGCCTAGTTCACCTCCATCAAGTCCACCGAGTTCTCCACCATCAAGTCCTCCTAGTGGTGGTTATTACTAATAAATATTACGATAGGAACTGTTAAATGTCTAGACCAGAAGATTTACAAAATTGGGCACTAAGGGATAATATTTCACTTGGACCGCACTGTAGGATTGATACTTGCAATCCTGAGTATGGATATGGTGGTGGCACAGTTTTTGCAGTTATTACAGAAAAAAATAATACTACCACATATTTTGGAGCAACTGAAAATGGTCAATTAAATTTGTTCAATGATGATTGTATTACCATTGTAGGTGGTGTTAATAAAAATGGTGGTGCATCTCTAAATTTAGTTGGTAGAAATGGAGATGTTACTATTACAGCTTGCAAAAATGGTGATGTAAAAATAAAGGGTAAAAATATTACTGTAGATGCTGATGATCTTTTAACATTAAAGTCATCTAAAAATGTTGTAGTAAAAGGTAGCAGTAGTATATTTTTTGACACACCAAATCTAGCAACAAATGCGAAGACTGGTAATCTTGCACCGAGAGATGTAACTTTTGGTGGTATTGTTTTCAGAGGAACAAAAGTTGGAACTGATAAAATTACAACTGCATTTACTGGAGGAGGTCTGACCTAATGCCAGGATTCAAAGACGGACCAGTCCCAACCCCAAATTACGAAAGTAATAATAATAACAATCAATTTAGTGATGTTACTGAATTCATAAATGACGTTTATGTTTATGGAACATTATATGCAGATATATCAGCGGGTGATATTGATTTTGGAGACACCGTAACTTTTCAGAATGTTGTAATTAATAATAGTTTATTAAATCTTGGACTTTCGACCTTTACAGGTCCAGTTGATTTAGACTATCTCACAGTCAAGCAAAGGTTAGATGTAGGAGTATCTGGAACGGTATTTACTGCTATATCAACCACAAATGGATATAATGGACAAGGACAGACTGGTGGTCGTGTGGGAATTGGAAGCACACAACCAGACGGAAGATTTCAAGTAGGAATCGGTGGTGAAACTCTTGATCCAAAAGAGCCAATTGATCCTTTTCAATCAATTTTTATTGTATCTGATGATGGTTTAATTGGTATTGGTTTAACACAACCAAATGCAACACTTGATGTTCAAAATTTACAATCATCATCTCTAACTTTAAAAGTAAATGATGGTGATGATTCTGTAGTCGTTACTGGAGTTGGAACTCTTGGTGTTGGCACTGAAAGTCCTGGTGATTTTGGTATTGATAACTCTGCACATGGCGAACTTAAAGCAGATTTTGATGGTAGTATACGTGTAGCAAGAAATATTTACGACTCATCAGGTTCACCAGGTGCAAATGGATACTTTATGAATCGTGATGCCAATGGTATTCGTTGGGTATCATTCGAACCATCTTTTACAGAAGGTATTTTCATTCAAGATGAAGGATCTTATATTCCTACTGTTGGTGCTGCACAATCATTTACTGTAATAAACTTTGTACAGCAAAATAGTTTTGGACAAGGAACAGATACTCTAATACCAACTGCTCAAGATCCTTCTACTCCTACTGGATTAGCAACAATATTCACCCAAGATTTGTGGGGTCATCAGGGAACTGGAGCAGGTGCAGCGATATACAGACAATCAAGAGTAGGTATTAATCAACAGAATCCACAAACACAATTAGATGTTAATGGTGATCTTCATGTAACATCAGATGTGGATTTTGATAGTAATCTTAACACTGATGGTGATGTCACTTTTAATAGCACTCTTGACGTTGATGGTGTTGTAACATTCAATGACACAACAGATTCTTCAAGTAAAAGCAGTGGTGCTTTACAAGTTGAGGGTGGTGTAGGTATTGAAAAGAAATTATTTGTTGGTGATAATACTCATATTTTAGGAACAACCGAATCAACAAGCACAACAAGTGGTGCACTAAAAGTTGATGGTGGTGTTGGAATTATAAAAAATATTAATGTTGGTGGAAACGCTGATATTGCTGGAAGATTAGATGTTCAAAATACAACTGACTCCACTGATATTGATAATGGTGCTGCTGTAATTGATGGTGGTCTTGGTCTTGCTAAAAACTTTAACATGGGAGGAAACGCTGTTATAGCTGGTACATTAGACGTTGATGATCAAACTCAATCCACATCTGTCACATCTGGTGCTGCTGTTATTGATGGTGGTGTAGGAATAGCAAAAAATTTAAATGTAGGTCAAAACGCTAAAGTATTTGGAAATTTAGAATTAGAAAATTTCTTAGTAGATATTAATGATAGCACTGGTGTTGGTATATGTAAAACTGATTATCGTCTATCATCTGTTGTGGGTGCAGGAGTATCATGGAGACCATCTGGTGTACAGACAAAGAGAACATTATATGTTACTAAGAACGGTTGTGATACAAATAGTGGATTACTTGAAGGTGATGCTAAATTTACTATTGGAGCAGCAGCTGCGATTGCACAGGAAGGGGATACTATTAAGGTTAGATCTGGAATATACACCGAAAATAATCCTATTGGACTAAGAACTGATGTTGCAATCACAGGTGAAGATTTAAGACTTGTGCTTATTATACCTCAAAATGTCACTAAAGATGTATTTCATGTTAGAAGAGGATGTTTGGTTGAAAATTTAAGTTTTACGGGAAATTCAATCAATACAAATCATCCTAATTGTGGTGCGATTGCATTTCCTCCAACACAGGCAGATATTGATAATGGATTTGAATTTCAAGCAGTATCAGGATATACTGCTGTTGGTCCTGCAAATGAGGGTGCTGGTGTTGGGGGTGCACTTGGTAGATGGAGATCACCATATATTCGAAACTGCACAAACTTTATGACTGGTAGTATTGGAATGAAAATAAATGGTGATCATGCTAATGCTGCTTTTTCAGGAACTAATAACTTAGGTCAAGATCTTAAATCAATGGTATGTGATGCTTTTACTCAATATAATGAGGCAGGTGTGGGTGTCTCTATTTCAAATAATGGTTATGCACAATTAGTTTCCATATTTACAATTGGTTGTGAAGTTGGAATAGGTGTTTCTTCAGGAGGTCAATGTGATTTAACAAACTCTAATAGTTCTTTTGGTATCAAAGGTTTAGTTGCTGATGGGTATGGTGACATAGAATTTACTGGAGTTACGACAGGATTCACTCCTGCTGAAGAAGATAAAGTTGTGAGTATAGAAACCAAAGACGTAGGTAATAACAATCGAATACCATTTGACGGACAAGGTGTATATTTTCACCTTGATATGAATAATTATCCTGATACTCCGTCCACAGCAATTGTTACTGCTCCTCTTCAACTTATAAGAGGTATTAGAGTGATTGACGGTGGATCTGGTTATCTTCCAACCTCTCCCCCTGTTATTACTGTTGTTGATGCAAATAATAATAATAGTCCTGATCCTTTAGGTCCAGAGGGTATATTACCAGAATTTTCTCCTAACGTAAGTGCTGCTGGAACTATTACTTCAGTTGATATTATCAATAGTGGAAGAAACTTTTTACCTAATCAAAATTTGCAGGTTCAAATTTCAAGTGGAAGTGCAACTTTTGAAGTAGATACTGATCCAATTTTATTTACTGTAAGTGAGGCGACTGATAACGTTAATTTTGGAACAACATCTGATGGTGTGCCAATAGTAGGTATATCAACTGTTACATTCAATGAATTTATACCTTATTCACTACCAGAAAGAACAGAGGTAAAGTATGTAAGATTAAGTCGTATTATTACCAGTTCACATTCGTTCGAATATATCGGTGCTGGAACAGACATAAATACATCGAACCCATTCCAAGGTGGAAAACCCATTCCTGAGAATGAAGTTGTTGCTATAAATGGAGGTCAAGTTCCATTTACCAGCACTGATCAAAAGGGTAATTTTAGAATTGGTGATGGATTGACAATCGATCAGACCACTTCTACAATTAGAGGTAGAGATTTCAATAGAGCAATTCAAGCACAACTTACACCACTGATATTAGCATTGAGATAATATGGCAATCGCACCAGTCAATAAATTTGTATCTATTGCAGTTCCTGTTTCACCAGGTCTGCAAAAGTTGTATGAGGTTCCAACTGGTACTTCTGCGTTATTATTGTATACACAGGTTTCAAATGTAGGTATTGGTGTTACTTATCCAACTGTAACTTTCACACAAAAAAGAACTTCAAGAAGCACAGGTAATACAAGAGATATACGTGTGGTAAAGGATGCAGAGATACCACCTAATGATGCAGTAATACTTGTTGATGGTAGATTAGTATTAGAAAAAACTCCTTTGATTTTAGATCAACTTTATATTCAGGGAACTCAGCAGGGTGTTGGAATTATAACAAATGTTCTCTATGATGAGCCATCTGGTATTGCTACAATATTCACAAAGACAAATCATAATTTTAGTGCGAATGATCCAATTACTTTAGCAGGTATTGCATTTACTTGTTCAAGTAACGCTGGTATTACAACAACTATTTTTCCAGATCCTCAACAATCTTATACAGTCGATACAGTCGTTGGTGTGAAAGAATTTTCAGCAGTGGTAGGAAGTAGTAAAGGATATCAACATTTTTATCAGTCAGCAATACATTATTTTGAAAGAGCGAGAGATAATGCAATCACGGTGGTTAACAGTCAAGATGGTAATCCATCCAATGGTACAAAATTTAATGTTGTGAATGCAGTATATAATGGTGGTCCTGGTGTCAAGACAATACATGGAGAAGCTGGACTTAACGCTGGAGAGATTGTTTTAACCTTAGATCGTGCACATAATTTACAACAAGACGATACTATATCAATCGCAGACAATTCATTGATATTCACTTGTACAATGGATAATCGTGCGACTGAACACCCTTATCCAAGATCAACAGATCCAGCATCAACAAATACTTCAGATTTAAGTAATGGAGTTTTAGGAGTTACAATAAGATCAACTACTAAAATATTAGTTCAGGTCGGACCAAGTAATTCAGGCGGTTTCTTTGCACCTCTTGAAATGGAGTTGATCGCAAGTATTCTAGAAAATAGCACTGCCTAATATGCCAAAGTATCTAAGTGGTAGAGCCAAACGAGTACCGCAAGATAAGTTATCTGAAGACAGATATCAATATCTAGGATTAGATCAGGCAGAACCAAATTTATCAGACCCACTAGTATCACCATC
>MDTE01128188.1_pt1 | contig 12512 bp, 9 predicted proteins | sample 811231 | NCBI WGS metagenome assembly MDTE01 (sample SAMN05326651, study PRJNA326480) | marine metagenome | isolation source: seawater | place: Indian Ocean: Red Sea | collected 2010
ATCCGGGGCGCCTGGTCGCCGAACCGGTCGGCAAGACCGGCAAAGACGTCACGCCCTTCAACAACGTGTGAATCAGCGGATATTGGTCTCATGTCGTGCACTCCTTACTCTGGTAGATAGACGGGTGGTAGTCAGAGGCCCGCCAGGGCCTCGGCGAGCGGTACATCTCCGTCCAGCACCGAAAACGCTTTTCTGATCGTATTGTCCGCATCGAGACAGCGCGCCATGACTTCGGCCAGCGTCTCGCGGGAAGTCATGCCCCGCCCGGTGAGTCGGGCACTGAGGTCCGCCGTTCCCGGGTCGGGCTCGTCTGTCAGACCTCCCGGGCAGACGATGGTGTAGTCGAGATCAGTCTGTCGCAAGTGGTAGTCCGCGTGGGCTTTCGCCTTGTGATAGTGGGCAATCGGAGACGTGCTGTTGATGTCCGCATTGATCGAGCTCAGCATGATGTAGCGCTGCGCGCCGCTTTCCTGGGCGGCGACCATCGAGCGGATCGCACCAATGTGGTCAACCAGAACCGTCTTGTCCTTGCCGGTCTTGCTGCCCGACCCGGCCGCAAAGATCACCGCGTCACACCCGCGAACTGCGTGATCGATGGGGTATTCGACGTCACCCAGGACGGTGGGCACGCCCATGTCGTCGAACAGGCCACGCTGACCGGCATCGCGGATCATCGCGACCGGATCGTGGGGGCCGGCGGCGAGTCGCCGCAGAAGCCGCTGCCCGGTATTGCCGTTAGCGCCGATAACGAGAACTTTCATGGTGCACTCCGATCGCCCTGCCGATGAACTACGACTTCCGTCATGACGAACACGACCCACGCCTCATTGCCCGCCCACGGCGTGTCTCCTCGAGCGGATGCGCGGCTTTCCCCGTACCTGGTATCCACCGCATTCCTTTGCGCCATTGGGCTCCTCCTTCGGACTGACTATATCGTGGTGACGAGAGGAATGCCTTGAGATTTCAGAGTGTCGACACTCTGCATCGACCCCCAATGGGGATACCCGCATGTCACGTCCCGGGCCTTCGGGACCTCGACGCGCTCGACAGACCGCGTCCCCAACGACAGTTCTGAGTTGCACCGGCACTCGGCAGATCAGTAGCCGAGTTCTTCCGCCAGACGAAACGCGGCGTCAAGCATGGGACGAATCTGGTTGCGGCCGTGCTCAGGCCGCTCGTGCACCCAGCCCACCGACGCGAGCATGCGAACGAGTCGAAACGTCGGCACCATCCCGAACGCCACCTCCGGCAGCGGGTTCTCGATCCGGTATGCATCGAGGTAGGCCGCGTCCATCGCATCGCGCCCCTCGCGTTGCGGAAATGCCGACAGCGCCACGGCAATCTCGTAGCCGTGCCAACCGAACCCCGCGTCGTCAAAATCAATGACCGTCACGTGCTCCCCGTCGATGAGCACATTGTGCGCGTGCAGATCGGCGTGAATCACACTGTAGTCGCCATGCCGCTTGCCGTGCGCGGCCAGGCGCGCGTGCAGGGCATCCCGCAGGTCGATCACTCTCGCTCGCTCGTCGACGGAGAGCTCCGGCACATCCCAGAACGGCCCCCAAAATGGCGCCGCTCCCATCAGACCGTCGGCATCGAGGTGATGTCGGACAAATCCGGCGGGCGGAGTCCACGCCGCAGACAGCCGATCGATCTTCCCCGTCAACGTGCCCAGTTGGGACACGCGTTCGATCGCGGCAGGAAGTGACGCATCCGCCAGATGGTGTGCCGCCTGGACACCCGGAAGCCAGTCGACGATCCCAGCCTGCCGCACGTCGCCTGTATCGGCAACCTGAACCGGCACGTAGAACTCACCGGTCAGCGCGCGCCGCGCGTGCGGTACGCCGATTCCGCTGCCATCCAGAAACTGCGTCCAGATCTGCTCCGACTTCAATTCGGGAAGCGAGTGATAACCCGGCCGGTGCAGGCGTACAGCGACGGTCTCCCCGGCTGCGGAAACAACCTTGAGTACGACGTTCTCCGATCGCGAAAAGACTTCAACGGTAGCGGCTTCGAGGCCCCAGTGCGGCAGGACCTCCCGCGTCGCGGCAAGTGCCGCTTCATCCGTTACCGTAGCCAATGTCAGCTAGCCGCGAGGCACTCGGCCAACGCGGCCAGGAACAGGTCCGCATGCTCCCGTTGATACACGAGCGGCGGGCGCAGCTTCAGCACATTGCCGAGAGCACCCGCGTTGCTGACCAGGAACCCTTTGTCTTTCAACCCGTTCGCGAGCGTCACCGCACGCTCGCGGTCGGGTTCCCGGGACTCCCGGTCGACAACACACTCGAGTCCGAAGAAGAGCCCGTGTCCGCGTACCTCGGCAATGTCGGGCGCGTTCTCGGTCAGCGATTCGAGACCTGCACGGAGGTGCGCGCCCACCGTCTGCACACTCTCCCTGACGCCTTCGTTCTCAATGACGTCGAGCACCGCATTCCCGGCGGCCGCCTGCAGCGGGCTCGATGCAAACGTATTGAAGTAACCGAACTTGCGGAACGTCTCGACCATCTCGCGCGAGGCGCAAACGGCCGAAAGCGGCATCCCGTTACCAATCGGCTTGCCCATCACGGCGATGTCCGGTTCGAAGTCCATGACCTCGTAACCCCACCAGTTTCCGCTGCGGCACAGTCCCGCCTGCACCTCATCGGAGATGACCACGCCACCCGCGGCGCGAACCCGGCGCGCGGCTTCCGCCATGAAGCCCTGCGGCACGTCCGGCAGACCTTCGTTGGCAAAGAGCGGGCACACGAGCAACCCGGCAAGTTTGATTCCGTCCGCCTCGAAGCCCGCAATCTGCTCATCGAGGGCCGCGAGATACGCGTCGCGGAGATCCGCGTCCGCCACATTGTCCCTGAGCGGACGGTACTTCTGCGGATACGGGAAGGCGCGGATCTCGGGGTCAGGGTCGCGCCGGCCCACGTGGGTCAGGCGTCCAACCAGTGCACTGTTACCGTGATAGGCAGCGTCCGAGCAGATGAAACCCCGACCGCCCGTCACACGTTGCGCCATTGCCATGGCGACTTCATTGGCCTCCGTACCCGAGCATGCGAACACCGCGCTCTCGATCCCGTCGACGTGATGGCCGGTCAGCCGCTCTGCGTACTCCACGATTGGCTCGGACAGATACCGGCTGTGGACGTTGAGCGTGCCGAGTTGATCGGTCATCTTCGCCACGACGTGGGGATTTGCATGGCCCACACATGGCACGTTGTTGTACATGTCGATGTACTGCTTGCCGGTCTCATCGTAAAGGTACACACCTTCACCTTTCACGATGTGCACAGGCGTCTTGTAGAAGAGCGGCGCACCCGCGCCAAACGCGGCATTGCGACGTTCCAGAAGTGCATCAATACTCAAGGGAGTTCTCCGCTGTCGTGTCGAGACGTGACCCTGCGGCCCCGCCGGAAGTCCACGCGGCGATGAGGGCCTCATCCGCGTTGTGGTCACGCATATGTGTTGCTAGGGCGGCCAGCGTTTCTGTAACGGCCTCTGCCTCACCCTCTGCAACGTTGTCAGCGGCAAGTGGATCCGCCGACAGATCGTAGAGTTCGACGCCACCCTCGGGTCCAAGCGGTGTCAGTCCCCAACGCCCGTCCGTTACGAACGGAGTGACACACTGGGCGGGAACGCCCCCTGACTTGCCGAGCCCGATGTAGCCGCCCGTCACCGTCAGGCTCCGTGGGTAACTCCCATCTCCCCGGATGGCGGGCGCAAGGTTCACACCTTCGAACGGTTCGGTCGGGGACAGTGCCAGCCCCGCCAACGCCTCAACGGTCGGCAGTACGTCCACCGGCTGCCCGAGGATGTCGAGGCTTGCGCCCCGTGGCACGTCACCCCCCGCGATCAGGAAGGGCACATGACTCACCTCCGGATACAGCGGCCAGAACCGCTCGTCGGTATCGCAGATGTTGGACTTGCCGGTCCGGTTGTGTTCACCGAGGCTCGTGCCGTGATCGCTCGTTACGATCACGATCGTGTCGTCCCAGAGATCGAGATCGTCGACCTTCTGCAGCACGCGGCCAAGGTGCCGGTCGACAAGTTCCGCCTCCGCGGCGTAGTGCGCCCAGAGGTTCCTGAGCTCTGCTTCCGTGTAGTCCGTTGCCGGCCCGTAGTTACAGTGAATCATCGGTACGCCATCGTAGTCCGGATCGTAGCGACGGACCATGTACTCGGGCGGGTCCCACGGCTCGTGCGGGTCGAAGAAATCCACCCACAGGAAAAACGGGTCGGCCCGGTAATTCTCTTCGAGCCAGCGCGACGCCGTCGCCGCCGTCCGGGCCGTGAATGTCTCCTCTTCGACGTTGAAGTACCGGTTGATCCAGCGGTGCATGTCGGCAAGCGAATGCCCGTTGAAACTCGGCGTGCGGCGGAGTTTGTCCTGCGGCTGCACGGTCGGAATCGCGTCGTTCAGATGCAGCAGGTGTTTGTCACCCTCCTGTCCACGATGCTGAAACGCCGCCGTGAACGCGTGGTGGAACCGCCCCGTGAACAGGTGCGGACAATCGCAGATGAGTTGCGTTGCATACCCGGCGTCCCCGAGGTGTCGGGCAATGTGATTCCGGCTGCTCCTGCTGATCGGCTGCCAGGGGAAATGCGGCCAGCCGAGCCGGCTTGTCGCCACGTCCGTACGATGCGGCACCGTCGGGAAACTACCCGCGTAGAAACCGTGGAGTTCCGTCGCGCGCTCGGTGATGAAGCGGTCGAGCACGGGGGTCCGCACCGGGCGCTCCGCACGGTCAAAGAGATTGTCGTAGCGGAAGGTATCCGTGATCAGCAGGATGACGTTTTTCATGCCTGCACCTACGGGCGAAACTGCAGCGAACGAGGACCGAGCCGGTCCGGCTGTGTCACCAGGTTGTAGGCGAGTTCGATCCACTCGCAGATGAACCTGCGGGTATCGCGCGGGTCGATCATCTCCTCGAGCTGAAACTTGTTGAGCGGACCAACCGGGCCACGGGCGCTTTCGATGCGCGCGTTGAGTTCTTCGCGCAGGGCGTCCGGGTCTTCGGCTTCGGCAAGCTGACGTTTGTAGGCCGCTTCGATCCCGCCTTCGGGAGGGATCCCGCCGACGTCCGCGGCCGGCCACGCCACACGCATCGAGGGTCGTGATCTCGGCGTCGCGTAGTTGTTGCCCGCCACGCCGAAGCTTCTGCGCATCACGACTGTGAAGATCGGAACCGTCACCTGCGCAAACGCCACCATCCACTCGCCGCCCTTGCGGATCGTGCCGGCAATCTCGTGTTCGAGTCCCACCGCAAAGCCGGGATTGTCGACAAGGTTGACGACCGGGATGTGAAAGAGATCGCACAGATCGAGGTGTCGCTTCAGTTTGTCGCAGCCGTTGGCCGTGAGCGCGCCGCCGTTGACGTGTTGGCTGTCGGACGCGATGACCCCGACGGGGTGGCCGTTGAACCGAGCAAAACCGGTGACCTGATCCGTACCCCAGTGGGGGCCCACTTCGAAAAACGAGTCCGTGTCCGCCATCAGCGCAATTGCGCGGCGCACGTCGAAGGTCGTCGTGCGCTTGCGGGGAATGATCGTGAACAGTTCCTCTTCCCTGCGGTCCGCCGGGTCGTCCGGGTTCGGCGGCAGCACAGGGGGTGACTCGTACACCGAAGCCGGCAGATACGAGAGGAACCGACGCGTCTGTTCGGCCGCGTCTTCTTCACTCTCTGCGAGGTTGTCGACCGAGCCGTTGGTGCAGTGAATGTGCCAGCCGCCGAGGTCCTCCTTCGTGATGTCATAGCCCATGGCGTGCGCGACGACGGGAGGCCCGGCAACGAACAGTTGCGAGATATCCCGGACCATCACCGAGAAGTGCCCGAGGACGGCCTTGGCAGCACCGATGCCGACGACGCTGCCGAGCAGCATGTTCACAACCGGGACAGTCGTGAGTTGCTCCGTATACATGTTGGAACCAAGATGGCCAGGCAGGAATGACCCACCACCACCCGCGACTCTGGGTCGCCCGGCCTTGATCGCGCCGGAACTCTCCTTCGCGTTGGACTCACCTTCCTTCTTCTGCGCGGGCACCATCGCGGCGACGCTGCCGCCACCGGACGATCCGTCGAGTAAACGCACCGAAGGGGCGCGCATCTCGACCGATAGGCGGTCAAGGTAGCCGCTCTTTGCGCCAATCGCGCCGTCGGCATGGCCGCCACGCGAAGTGAAATCGTCCGCGCACACGATCGTGGTACGACCGTGTACCTTGCCCCAGCCGCCGACCGAGTTGGCCGGCGTGAAGGCTTCTATGTCCCCATACTCGTCGTAGGACGCGAACCCGGCGACGCTGCCAACCTCACGGAACGAGCCGTCGTCCAGCAGCATGAGGATACGCTCACGACATGTCAGCTTGCCTCGGGATCGCTGCCTGACGACTCCCGGATCATCGGAATCCGGCGACAGGCGTTCCTCGGCGAGGCGCCTGAGCGTGGCCACCTCGTCAAGCAAGGGGCCCCAGTTCTGAGCGCTGCTGGCCGCCGCGGCGAGGGCCGCCCCGCCCTCCGCGGGCACGACCACAGCGACAACCTGACCTTCGCCGATGGCGTCCCCTTCGGAGAGCGGCTGAATGGCAACGACCGTGCCGCCGCAGGGAGCCGAAATGACGGTTTCCATCTTCATCGCATTGACGACGAGCATGGCGTCACCGAGTGCGACCGTGTCACCCTCGGCCACCTCGACCCGCACCACCGTCGACGCCATGGGCGCCGGGATGCCGCGGGCCCCGTCCGGTAACGCAAGCTCCGGCATGGGAGTCGCGTCGATTGCGACGGACGCACGACCGGTGCCGCCGGCGCCAACGTTGCGCGCCTGCGCATCGAAGAGCGACAGGGTGTCACTTTCGCCGGCCCGCGCGGAGAGCAGTTCCGGCGCCTCGGTCAGCAATGTCGTCCGCGCGTCACCGGCGGCAACGTCGGGATGCCCAAGAATTGCCTCGAGTTGTGCAAGGTTCGTCGGCAGTCCGGCAATGTGGTACTCGCCGATCGCGCGCCGTGCCTTGTCGACCGCTGCTCCAAGGTCGTCGCGCAGCGTCGAGACGATGAGCTTGCCGAGCAGCGGATCGAACTGCGGCGGCGGCGCATAGCCCAGATAGCCGCACGCGTCGACGCGCAGGCCCGCACCGGACGGCTCCTTGTAGCCGCTGATCGTCCCCGCGCCCTGCGCCACCACTCGCGTCTGCACCGAGAACCCGCGCGTCGCGACAGGCGCGTCGGCAAGCCCGAGGTCCGCGAGCGAGCCGCCACCCGCGACGTGAAACTGTGCTTCGAGCAGATCAACCCCCGTGACCTGTTCCGTCACCGTATGCTCGACCTGGATGCGCGGGTTGCACTCTATGAAGTAGTAGGCGCCCGTCTCGGGAACAATGAGGAACTCAACTGTTCCGGCATTCCGATACCCAGCGGCCTTCACGAGCCGGATCGCGTCCTCGTGCAGGCGCGTCCGCAGCGTTTCGTCCAGCCCGGCCGCGGGCGCAATCTCGACGACTTTCTGGTTGCGCAACTGAACCGAGCAGTCACGTTCGAACAGGTGAATCGTGTTTCCGGCCCCGTCCGCCAGAACCTGGACCTCGATGTGTCGCGGACGTTCAACAAGCTTCTCGACGAACATGGCACCGTTACCGAACGCGGCCTCAGCCTCGCTCTGACACCGCGCAAACGCTTCGTCGAGATCGTCCGCCGAGTGCACGGCGCGCATGCCGCGACCGCCGCCACCAGCGGCCGCCTTGAGCATCACGGGATAGCCTGCGTCAGCGGCAAACGCGGCCGCATCATCGGCGCTGGTGATCGCAGACGGGCTGCCCGGCACAACCGGAATATCCTGCGAGACCGCCAGTTCGCGCGATGCAACCTTATCGCCGAACAGTGTCAGCGCTTCGGGTGAGGGGCCGACAAACGTCAGGCCAGCCTCGCCACAGCGGCGCGCAAACTCCGCGTTTTCGGACAGGAAGCCGTAGCCCGGGTGCACGCAGTCACAGCCGGTCTCGGCCGCGACCCGCAGCATCTCGTCAATGGAAAGGTAGGCGCCAACGGCGCCGTCACCGGTAATTTCACGCGTCTCGGTGGTGTAGCGCGTATGCATTGCCAACGCATCAACTGCCGCGTGCACCGAGACGGACTCCATTGCGAGTTCCGAAGCGGCGCGCGCAATCCGAATGGCAATCTCGCCGCGGTTGGCGATGAGGACCCGTTTGAGCATCGTCTGGCCTTTTTCTAGGTTCTTAGGTCGTATGCCGACACACCTGCCGGCCGGGGTTCGCGAGAATGACGGAGCCGGGCCGCCCTTGTCCAGCCAGCGCCTTGGTGGCACTGGTACAATCCCGCGTCCGACCACAGGGAAGCAGCCCAATGGGATTCCGCGAAGAGACGAGAGAGTGGCTCGAGGCCAACTGCCCGGAAAGCATGCGTTCACCGGGCATGGTGACAAGCGGCGGTCGCCGCGCCACGTTCGCCAATCCGGACACGAAGCTCTGGCTCGACCGGATGGCGGAGAAAGGCTGGACCGCCCCCGACTGGCCGAAAGAATACGGCGGCGGCGGCCTCGACAAGGACGAGCAGCAGATTCTGGTCGAGGAGATGCGGCGGCTCAACGCACGTGCGCCTCTGGGCGGCCACGGCCTCACCATGATCGGCCCGGCGCTCCTCGAGTTCGGCACTCCGGAGCAGTGTGCCGAACACCTGCCGCGCATCCTCTCCGGCGAGATCAAGTGGTGTCAGGGCTACAGCGAGCCGGGCGCCGGTTCGGACCTCGCGAGCCTGCAGTGCAAGGCCGAAGAGGACGGTGACGACTACGTCATCAACGGATCGAAAATCTGGACCTCGGGCGCGGACATGGCCGACTGGATTTTCTGCCTCGTTCGCACCGATTTCGAGGCGTCCAAGCACGAAGGCATCTCGTTCATCGTCTTCGACATGACGACCGAAGGTGTCTCGATTGCGCCCATCGAACTGATCAGCGGGTCTTCCGAGTTCTGCCAGACGTTCTTTGACGACGTCCGCGTCCCCAAGCGCCACCTGATCTCGCGCCCGGGTAACGGCTGGACGGTGGGCAAACGCCTGCTCCAGTACGAACGCACGTCGATCGGCGGCGTGGGTGGCGCCAAGCAAAAGGTCAGGACGCTCGATGAATACGCGAAGGAGTACGTTGGCGAGGCGGACGGGAAGATCTCCGATCCCGGCATGCGCGAAGACGTGCTGGGCTGCCTGATGGATGACCGCAGCTACTCGCTGACGATGCGCCGCTCGGCGGAAGAAGCGAGTACCAGCAAGGCCCCCACCTTCCTCTCATCGCTCTTCAAATACTATGGCACCGAGCAGAACATCCGGCGTCAGCACCTCATGATCTCGGCACTCGGAACGCAGGGTCTCGGCTGGTCGGGCGACGGCTTCAGTTCAGGCGAACTGGGGATGACGCGGGGTTGGTTACGCTCCAAGGCGAACTCCATCGAAGGCGGCAGTTCGGAGGTCATGCTGAACATCATTGCCAAGCGGATTCTTGCCCTGCCGGACTGACGGTTCGGCGCATCCGGGGCATTGGGCCGCGCCGCCGATTGGTGCTTAGCTTAAATGTCGGGACGTCAATGTCGGGAAATCGTCGTTCCGACGACGTCCCGTTCAGAAATCCAGCAGCGGAATCCCTGATGAGCGCACAACTGATCGAGAACGTCGGGGCATTCGACCCCTGGAACGGCCCCGTCGAAGCACTCGATCCGGCCCAGCCGGCATTGTTCGAAGCGGACGCACACTGGGGTCTCTTCGAGCGTCTGCGCGCCGAGTCACCCGTGCACTACACACCGGACGGTCCCCACGGCGCGTACTGGTCCGTCACCCGCTACCAGGACATCTTCACCGTCGATACCGACCACGAGACGTTCTCGTCGGCCCGCGGCATCGGACTCGGCAGACAGTCGGACGAAGACCGCCGACCGGACGAAGAACTGACCGACGAGCAGCGCAAGTGGCGCGAGCAGATGGGCGGCTTCTCGATGTTCATCGCAATGGATCCACCGCGACACGACCTCCAGCGGGCAACCGTCTCGCCAGTCGTTGCTCCGCCCAACCTCAAGAAGCTCGAGAGCACCATCCGCGAGCGCGCAGGCACGATTCTCGACAATCTGCCGCGCGGGGAAACGTTCAACTGGGTCGAACACGTCTCGGTCGAGTTGACCACCCAGATGCTGGCGACGATTTTCGACTTCCCGTTCGATCAGCGTTACAAGCTGACCCAGTGGTCGGACATCGTCACCGGCGGTGAGAGCGTGGCGCACCTGACCGGCGAAGAACGCCGTGCCTCCCTCATGGACTGCCTTGGCCAGTTCACGACGTTGTGGAACCAGAAGGTGGACCAGCCTGCCACACCCGACCTCGTGAGCATGCTCGCGAACGGTGCCGAGACCCGGGAACTGAAACCGTTCGAATTCCTCGGCAACCTGATCCTGCTGATCGTCGGCGGCAACGATACGACCCGAAACTCGATTTCCGGCGGCGTCCTGGCACTGAACCAGAACCCTGACCAGTACGACAAACTCCGCGCAAGGCCTGAACTCATCCCAAACATGGTCTCCGAGATCATTCGCTGGCAGACGCCGCTCGCACACATGCGTCGGACCGCAACCCGCGATGCCGAGGTCGGCGGCAAGCAGATCCGCGAAGGCGACAAAGTCGTCATGTGGTACGTCTCAGGCAACCGCGACGAAGCACAGCACAGGAATCCGAATGACTTCATCATCGATCGCGAGCGCGCGCGCGAGCACCTGTCGTTCGGCTTCGGCATCCATCGATGCATGGGCAATCGCCTCGCCGAGATGCAGTTGCGCGTCCTCTGGGAAGAAATACAGAAACGATTCGAGATGATCGAAGTTGTCGGCGCACCCAAGCGCACCCGTTCGATCTTCATCAAGGGTTACTCGCAGCTACCCGTGCGGGTCCACGAGAAATAGCGGTACTGCCGCTGTTCCGGTCGGCGTGACCCGACCGGTGGGGAGCAAACATGAAACTTGGAGTTCTGGCCGGAGGCGGCCGCGACTGGCGGTCCGCTGTCGAGAAAGTACAGATTGCGGAATCGCTCGGATACGAGTTCGTTGCGACCGGGGAGTCATGGGGACCATCGTCGATCCCATGGATGACGCTGCTGGCGACGAACACCGAGAAGATCCGGATCGGCACGTCCATCCTGAACGTCTACTCGCGGACGCCCGGCGCGATCGCCCAGGAGTTCGCCATGCTCGACATGCTGTCCGGCGGACGCATGGTGTGCGGCCTCGGCTCGTCGGGCCACCGGGTGATCGAGCATTTCCACGGCGTCCCTTTCGACAGACCGCTGCGGCGTATTCGCGAGTACATCGAAATCATCAACGCGCTGATTGCCGGCGAGCAGCTGCACTACAAGGGCGAAATCTTCCAGATGGATCGGGGGTTCCGGCTGGACTACGAGCGCCCGCGCGATCACATCCCGATGTATGTCGCGGCGATCACGCCAAAGTCGATCGCCCAGACCGGCGAGATCGCCGACGGGATTTTCCCGATCCATTGGCCCAAAGGACGATTCGAGTCGCTGAAGGCTGAGCTTGGATCCGCTTCGTCGGCAGCCGGACGTCCCGTCGACGCCGTCACCGTCGCGCCCTTCACCAACGTCTACGTTCTGGGTGAGGGTGACGATGCCGCCACCTGGCAGGCCGCACGCCAGCCGCTTTTTCACTACATCAACCGGATGGGCGACTTCTACTGGAACATGCTCGCGAGCAACGGCTTCGAGGCAGAGGTCGGCGAATCGCGCTCAGCCTGGTCGAACCGCGACCGGGACGGTGCGTTCGATGCGATCACCGAGGCGATGGTCAGAGAGATCCAGGTGATCGGGACGATCGGGGAAGTGGGCGAGCAACTGGCCGAACGGGCAGCCATGGGTGCCGACGTACAGATGGTGCAGATGCCAGGCGGCAGTCCCGCAGAGGCGGGCGCCCGGCTCGAAGCGTATCTGAGGGCGGGCTGAGGTGGCCCCTTCGGCGCTTGTCTGCTGGAACTGCGGAGCCTCGCTGCGCGACCATCCCCTGCCCCTCAGTCGGCACGACACGTGTCAGCAGTGCCACGAAGTCCTGCACTGCTGCCGAATGTGCAGGTTCTACAAAGTTGGCGCACCCGGTTCATGTGATCACGACCGGGCGGAGCCGCCCGCGCGGAAGGAAAGCGCAAATTTCTGCGGTCACTTCCGCCACAAGCTCGGCGCGTACGAACGCCGTCAGACGACCAGTAAGGAAGACGCGGAACGACAGTTGGATGCGCTGTTCAGCGACGCCGGTGGGGGCGACACGGGCACCGGAACGCCCGTGCCCGGCGAACCTGCGGACCCTGATCGTGCCGCAATGAAGTCCCGGCTCGACGCGCTCTTCGACGACTGACCTATAACGCTTCATGTCCGATTCGACCTATCCTTCAGCCGAAGCACACTGCCAGGCCTACCGGGGCTTCTTCCGTAGCGAGCAGTACAACGCCGCCGAGCACGCCAGGCTCGGCAGCTGCGCC
>MDTE01179572.1_pt1 | contig 12510 bp, 10 predicted proteins | sample 811231 | NCBI WGS metagenome assembly MDTE01 (sample SAMN05326651, study PRJNA326480) | marine metagenome | isolation source: seawater | place: Indian Ocean: Red Sea | collected 2010
AAGTCTTTCAAAAAGTCAAAACGTAAAAGTTTTAATCAAAGAAAAAAATTCAAAAAAAGATATTGTCCCAATCTTAAAAAGATATAAATCTAAACTTAACAATATCTATTTTATTGTCTGTAAAACTGATAGGGTATGGTTGCGAGACTCGGGCCCAATTTTTTTGAAAGGAAATCAAGGTAAAAAAATATTAAGTGATTGGAAATTTAATGGTTGGGCAAAATATAAAAATCACAAAAATGATAACAGAGTTAATACTTTAATAAAAAAACATTACAAAAGTAAGATTATTAAACCTTATTATAAGAATAAACATATTGTTTTAGAGGGAGGGGCAATAGATGTTAATGGTAGGGGCCTGCTCTTAACCACAAAAGAATGTTTGTTAAGCAAAATTCAACAAAGAAATTCGCATTTGAAAAAAAGTGATTACAACAAAATTTTTTATAAATATTTTGGTATTGATACCGTAATTTGGCTTAATAAAGGTATTGAAGGTGATGATACTCATGGACATGTTGATGATATTGCAAGATTTGTAGATCACAATAAAATTTTTTTAGCATATGAAAAAAACAAAAAAGACAAAAATTACAAAAAGCTTAATGAAAATTTGAAAATTTTAAAAAAAAATATAAGAAATGGTATCAATCTTAAGATAGAAAAAATTCCTATGCCAAAGCCAATTTATATAAATAAAACTAGGGTCCCTGCCTCTTACCTAAATTTTTATATATCTAATAAGTTTATATTGTTACCAATTTTTAATGATGTAAAAGACAAATACGTTATTAAAATTTTTAAAAGACAATTCAAAGGAAGAAGAATTATCCCAATTAATTGCACTGACTTAATCTGGGGTTTCGGTGCTATTCATTGTCTCACTCAACAAGAACCAAGATAATTATTTTAAGTTTTTGATTAACCAAGAAATATTTACTTTTGCTCCTTGAAGTTTTTCACTTTTTCCAAAATCTAAATTAGCCCCTTTTCTCTCTAAAAGTGTTTTTCCCAAAAAGGTTCCTAATCCTGTACCTGATTTAGAGGAAATTTCATGAGATTTTGACTTGATATAAGGCTCGCCTAAAATTTTAATTATATCATCTGGGAAACCTGGGCCATCATCTTCAATTAAAATATTTACTTGGTCTTTATTAATTTTTAAAGAGATATTAATATTTTGTTTTGCGAACTTAATTGCGTTTCCAATGAAGTTTCTTAAACCATAAATTATTTCTGGCGACCTTTTTATTTTACAACTATTATTATTTTCACTTGAATATAATTCTATGTTTTTATCAGAGGTTTCTTTAAAAGATTCAATTATTTCACTCAAAAGTATATCAAATTCTGTAAAGCTAAAAAATTTATCCTCCGTTATTTCTTTTTTCGATATTTGTTTCAGTATTTCACTACATCTTTTTGTTTGACTTATTAGTAAATCTAAATCTTTTGTATGTCGTGAAGATTCTCCAATTTCTTTTCTTAATTCTTTCGCAACTACAGTTATTGTTGCTAATGGTGTTCCTAAAGAATGCGCTGCAGCTGCGGCTTGCCCACCAAGTGACTCTAGTTCATACTCTTTTGATAAAGTCTGTTGTAATTCATTTAGTGCTTCCGATCTCTTTTTTGTCTCTCCTGAAAATCTTATACCAAAATAACTTAAAAAAATTAACCCTATACTTATCGATATTATGATTCCAGTTAGATAGTATTCTGGAAATTTTAAAGACTCCTCAGTTCCTGGAAGAGGAAGATGAAAAAATGTAATTAAAATAAGTACTGCTAAGGTTAATAGACCTAAAATAATAGTTGTTCCCATACTTAGAAACGTTGACGAAACTATAGCAGATATTATTAAAAGAAAAGTAAATGGATTATGAATTCCACCTGTAAGATAAAGAAGTAATCCAAGTTGAAATAGATCGAATATTAGAAACAAACTTGAATATAGATCTTTTAGTTGAGTTGCTTTTATTCTATATTGTAAATAGATATTAGTGATTATTCCAATTAAAATAATTATATAAGTCGCATGAATAGGTAAATCTAATTTTAGTATAAAAAAAACAATATTTATTGCAGCAAATTGTCCAATTAGCGCTATCCACCTCAAAGTAACGAGAGTTTTTCTATCTAGGTTTAAATTCTCTTTTAACCTAAAAAGTGTTGCTAATTTCATTAGTTAAATATCTAAATTACTCACATCTAATGCATTGCTCGTGATAAATTCTCGCCTTGGGGCTACTTCATCTCCCATTAAGATATTTATTATTTTCTGATCCTCTTTAGACTTTTCTTTAGTTCCTTTCGAATATTGAACTTTAAGTAAAGTTCTATTATCTGGATTTAGAGTAGTATCCCATAATTCTTCCGGGTTCATCTCACCCAAACCTTTAAATCGCTGTATAGCTAAGTTCTGTTTTTGCGTTTCAATAAAATTAATATATTCCTTTGAATTTTTTTTGATTTTGTTTTTTTTACTTTCTGCAGACATTAAAATGTAATCCTCCAGAGCCTTTTCATCTTTTATATATGTGCTTTTATTAGCTTTTGTTATCTTAAACAATGGTGGCTGAGCTAGATAGATGTTACCATTTTCTATTAACTGATTGAAAGGGAAGTTGTTAAAAAAAGTTAATAATAATGTTCTTATATGAGAGCCGTCTACATCGGCATCTGTCATTATGACAATTTTCTCGTATCTTAGATTATCAATATTAAAATCTTTTGACCCCGTGCCCAATGCATTGATTAAGGTAACAATCTCACTAGAAGACATCATTTTTGCTAAAGTTTTTGTCTGGTGATCAGCACCATTGTTATTTCTTTTTCCATTTGAACTTACAAAAGTATTCAAGATTTTTCCTCTTAAAGGCAAGACTGCCTGAAATTCTCTGTTTCTACCTTGTTTAGCCGAACCTCCTGCTGAGTCTCCCTCAACTATAAATAATTCAGTACCCTCTTTTTTGGAAATTTGACAATCAGCTAACTTACCTGGCAAACCTGTAAGTTCAAAGGAGCCTTTTCGTCTGACACTGTCTCTCGCTTTTCTTGCTACATCTCTTGCAACGGCAGCTTGGGTTATTTTTTCAAGAACAACTCTTGCTACACCAGGATTTTGATCAAACCAAGTTGAAATTTTTTCATTAATTATGCTCTCTACAATTAATCTTACTTCAGACGAAACTAGTTTATCTTTTGTCTGAGACGAAAACTTTGGATCTGGCATTTTTATTGATAGCACTAAGGTTAAGCCTTCTTTTATATCCTCCCCAGAAAGTTGGACCTTATTTTTTTTATTATACTCAGATGAATATTTATTTATAATTCTCGTCAAAGCACTTCTGAATCCCAGAAGATGAGTACCGCCATCTTTTTGGCTTATATTATTTGTAAAGGCTAAAACCTCTTCTGAGTAACCTGCATTCCATTCAAAGGCACACTCGACTACAATATTATTTTTAGTACCTACAATCGATATTGGTTTTTTGAAAACCTCTTTTTCATTTTTATTTATTAGTATTGGTTTTTTTTGATTTATATATTTTACAAATTCAGTCAGCCCACCATCAAACTTATATTTAAACTCTTTTGATTTACTCACAGTATCATCAATTAAATTTATACAAATCCCTTTATTCAAGAATGCAAGTTCACGCATTCTCTTCTGTAAAATTAATGAGCTAAATTTTATTGAAGAAAAAATTTCTTTAGAAGGAGTAAAGTTTATTTTTGTGCCTTGCTTTTTTGTTGATCCTATCTTTTTTAAAGGCTTTATTGCTTTTCCATCTTCAAAAGTTACTTTAAATTCTTTTTGATCCCTATAAATTGTTAAATCAAGTTTTTTTGAAAGAGCATTTACAACTGAAACACCAACGCCATGTAAACCTCCTGAAACTTTATAAGAATCGTGATCAAATTTTCCACCGGCGTGTAACTGGGTCATGATCACTTCAGCTGCAGAGATTTTTTCAGACTTGTGCATTTCAACCGGTATTCCTCTTCCATCATCTTCAACTGTTATTGAGTTATCTTTGTTTATTGAGATTGAAATATTTTTACAATGTCCTGCTAACGCTTCATCAATAGAGTTATCTACAACTTCGAAAACCATATGATGCAATCCAGTACCATCATCAGTGTCTCCAATATACATGCCTGGTCTTTTTCTAACTGCTTCAAGACCTTTTAAAACTTTAATTGAATCTGCACCGTAAGATTTATTGATATTTTTATTATCTTTCATGAATAAATTTGTAAGTTTATATCATTTTTTTTGATGAATATAAAACTAACCTAGAACTGGATCTTTTATTATTGTTGAATGCCAACAGTTTTAGGACAAAAATAATATTTTAATGAGTTTTTTTCACTTTTTATATTTTCATAGGCATAATCACATAATAACTATTTTTATCTGAGTTATCCTCAATTAAAGCTGGTGATGCAGAGTCCTTAAAACTGATAGAAATATTTTTGTCTTCTATTTCGGAAGCGATATCAACTAAATATTTTGAGTTGAAACTAATATTTAAACTATTGTCACTGAAATTAGCCTTAATATTTTCTGTCCCTTCTCCTGAATTAGCGCTGTTTACAAATAATTTTAGCTTCTCCTTCTCAATATTTAACTTAACTCCTTCTTTTCTGTCTAAGGATACTGAAATAACTCTTTCTATTGAGTTAATGAATTCTTTTCTATCTACCATGAGATTTTTTTTATTTTCTTTTGGAATTACTTTTGAGTAATCTGGAAACTTTCCGTCAATAACTTTGGATATTAATTTTGTTTTATCAATATTAAATTGTATTTTAGTCTCGCTAATCGACAAATTAAATTTACCTTTTGACTCTGGTAACATACTACATAACTGAAATACGGTTTTTTTCGGCAATATAACAGAAGGGAAAACTTTATTGTCCTTGAGCTCTATACTGCTGAAAGATAGTCTGTGACTGTCCGTCGCTACTCCTGAAAGATATTTTTTGTTTGCGCTTTCCGTCAGATGCAAAAATATGCCATTCAGGTAATGTCTGGTGTCATCAGAAGAAATCGATATTTTTGTTTTGTTCAACAATTTTAAAAATTCTTTATGATCTATCTCAGTTATGTCATTATCTTCGTCTTCTGGAAAGGATGGAAAATTTTCATGCGGTATACAATTTAATGAAAAATTTGAACTGGCCGTTTTCATACTTAGTTTATTACCGTCTTTGAGTTTAAATAAAATTTCTTCGCCAGGTGTAATTTTTCTCAAAATATCATGTAATATTGACGCCGCTGTAGTTGTACTGCCCTCACTTTTAATATCAACGTCAATTATCTGATCGCAAAAAAAAATTTCTAGATCAGTTGCCAACAGAGTTAGTTGATTTGCTTTAATCTGTATCAATACATTTGAAAGTATCGGTAATGTGTTTTTTTTTTCAACGATTCCTTGTATAAATCCGAGGGATTTCAGCAAAACGTCTCTTTTAATAGAAAATTCCATTCAGCTTATTCTTCAAGTAAAATATCCTTAATTTGTAACAAGTTTTTTTTCATTTCCTCATCACTCTCAGACAATTTAGAGATAGTTTTAACTGCATGAATTACAGTCGTATGATCTCTATTTGCAAACCTTCTGCCTATTTCAGGTAGAGATCGTGTTGTCATTTTTTTGCTAAGATACATTGCGATTTGTCTAGGTCGAGCTAACGGTCTAGAACGTCTTTGAGAAAGCATGTCTGTTAATGTTATATCATAATATCTCGAAACAATATTTTGAATCTTATCGACAGTAACTACTCTTGCTTTGTTTAAAACGTCTTTTAAAATTTTTTTACATTCGTCTATTGTTAGAAGCTGTTTATGAATTCTACTAAACGCAATAACTCTGTTTAATACTCCAAGTAACTCTCTCACGTTAGTTTTACTTTCTCTTGCCATGAAGTCTATTATTTCCTCATTAATTTTTATATTTTCTTGAAATTGGGCCTCTAGTTCACGAATTTTTTTATTAAGTATACTCTTTTTTAATTCAAAATCTGGAGTATCAATATCAACGATCAAACCTCCTGATAATCTTGATTTTATTCTCTCTTGAACTCTGTCAAGCTTTGTCGGCGGCCTATCTGCTGAAATTATTATTTGTGATCCTTTATCAAGTAAACTATTAAATGTATGAAAAAACTCCTCCTGTAAACTCTCTTTGCCCCTTATAAATTGAATGTCATCTATTATAAATATTGAAGATTTTCTAAAAAAATCCTTAAAATTTACCATGTCATTTTTCTTTATTGATTTAATGAAATGGTACATAAATCTCTCAGCTGATATAAACATTACCTTATTATTCTCTTGTAATTTTAGACCTATCGCATTTAAAAGGTGTGTTTTGCCCAATCCAACCCCTCCATATATGTATAATGGATTATACCTGGATATATCCTCACACACTCTTTTTGAGTAGGAAAGAGCTATTTCGTTACTTTTTCCTTGAACAAAGTTTTCAAATGTTAAATTAGGGTTTAATCTATTATAATTAAGAACTGAGTCTTTAATTTCTGTGATATTTTTAATAGCATCTGCCTTGAGATTTTCAATGTTTGGGTTTTTTACATCCTCCACGATTTTAAACTCAATTCTGATAATGCTTTTCTTTAGTCCTTTGATTAATTCTAAAATCTTATCTAAGTATCTTGATACTATCCAGTCTCTGAAAAAACGTGTTGGAACTCCAAGAATAATATAATCATTAAATTCTTTGATTAAAGAAACATCCTTAAGCCAGCTATTATAAACTTCTCTTCCAAAATTTTTATCAAATTGTTTTTGAACTATCTCCCAATCAATGGTTTTTTCCTCCTCAGAAATAAATATTTGTTGCGGATTTTGTGATTTGTTCTGCATTTGGAATATTTAACTTTAAACATTCAAATATTAGGTTGTGCAAGAAATTTTTTTAAAAAATTAAAAAAAAACTGACTCAGGTTGTAGTGTTAGCGTTTTAGTAGAACTACTTAATAAAAAAAATTTTAAATTTTTTACAACTTTAAAATGAATAATTTTCTAAATCTAGTTTAAACAAACTAAATGATGTAGTTTATTGCATCTTTTAAAATATTAAATTTTTTTGGAGACTCTCGAAATTTTTCTTGCGGCAGTTTTCTTACTTATAATTCTAGACTTAGCAACCTGCATTAGAACTGATTGAAATTTTGAAAAAAACTTCTTAGCCTCGTTTTTTTTACCTTCTTTGATGAGCTTTTCCATCTGTTTTATTGCAGATCGGTACTTCCCTTTCCTTGATCTATTTACAGTTGTCTGTTTTTTTACTCTTCTTACTCTTCTTATTGCTGATTTAGTGTTGGGCATGAATAAAGTTGTATATATCTACAAATTTTACAGGTCAACGCTTTATTTTTGACAATTTGGGCAATAGAAAGTGCTTCTTTGAGAAATCACAACTTTTGATATTAAAGCTTTACAATCTTTGCTTGAACATTGTAACCCTGATTTGCCATACACATAAAATTTTTCTTGATAGTGTCCTTTTGCTCCATCAAAACTGTGAAAATCTTTAATGGACGAACCACCATACTTGATGGCCTTATTAAGTATATTTTTTGTTTGTTTTATTATCTTTCTAATGTGAAAATCTTTAAGATTACTTACTAAAAAATAGGGATTAATCTTACATTTAAAGAGAATTTCATTTACGTATATATTTCCTAAGCCAGAAACACATGATTGGTTCATTAAAAAGTCCTTTATCTTAGTTTTTTTATTAATACTTTTTTTTTTAAAATATTTAAAGCTAAACCCTTTTTTTAAAGGATCTGGTCCAAGTTTTACAAATGGAGCATAGGTTTTTAGCTTGGATGTTTTCATGATTTGTAAAAAACCAAATTTTCTAATATCATTATAAATAATTTTTAATCTATTATTAAAGATAAAAATAACATGATCATGTTTTTTTAGTTTTATTAAGTTATTATAGTAAAAACTTGATTTTAAAATTTTCTTTTTTTCTTCGATGTAAAATCGTCCTGTCATTCCCAAATGCGAGATTAAAGTTATATCGTCTGAAAAATTAATTAATATATATTTTGAAACTCTTTTAATTGATATTATCTTTTTATTTTTGAGAGAATTTATCGATTTTTTATCAATCTTGTAACGTAAATTGACGTTTTTTACTTTTACTTTTTTTATTTTTAATTTAATTACCTTGCTAAGTAGGGACTTTTTAACAACTTCAACTTCAGGTAATTCTGGCATATAATTTAGTATGAATCTTAATAATCAAAAAAAAAATAGTATTGTCAACAAGGTATTTGATGCAGTCAATGCAAAATATGATTTGATGAATGACTTGATGTCTTTTGGTGTTCATAGGCAATGGAAAAAAAATTTAATTGAATGGATGGGTCCCTCAAAAAATGAAAAACTAATTGACGTAGCTTCAGGGACAGGTGATATAGCAAATCTTTTCTCTAATAGATTAAACGATCAGTGCAGTGTGGAATGTGTTGAGCCAAATATAAATATGCTTAAAATTGGAAAAAAAAAATTAACTAAAAAAAAAAATATAAATTGGCACAACGAATATGCTGAAAAGTTACCCTTTAAAAATAATACCTTTGATTATTATTCTATTAGTTTTGGAATACGGAATACCTCGAACATTGAAAAATCTTTAAAAGAAGCATACAGAGTTTTAAAACCAGGAGGAAAATTTTTTTGTTTAGAATTTTCAAAAGTAGAAAACGAAATAATAAATTTTGTGTATAAGAATTACTCAAAATTAATTCCGCCTTTAGGTAAAATTATTGTGGGAGATGATCGTCCATATAGATATCTTACTGAAAGTATAAGAAAATTTTATTCCCAAGACGTGTTTGTTGGAATGATGGAAAAATCAGGATTTCAAAGTGTTGAATACAGAAATTTAAATAGTGGTATTGCGGCTATTCATCGTGGTTGGAAAATTTGATTAAATGATCAAGAGAATTTATCAATTAATAAAAATAGCAAGAAAATTGGGTTCATCTGGAGCTTTAAACACTATAGATGAAATTTACAGAATACCACTAGTACTTAAAATTTTTTTTAATGTCATCACAATCGGTTCTAAAAAGGAATCTAAAGAATTGAATAGAAGATCAGGAGAAAAGCTTTGCGATGCGCTTGAAAAAATGGGGACCACATTTATCAAACTTGGTCAATTTTTAGCAACAAGACCAGATATAATTGGGAACGAAGTGGCCGGTGATTTAGAAAAACTTCAGGATAAGCTTCCACCATTTAATTCCAATGAAGCAAAAAAAATATTACTGAGTGAGATAGGTAAAGATAATTTTCAAAATATTGAGGAGTTAAGTGATCCTATTGCCGCTGCATCCATTGCGCAAGTTCATTTAGCTAAATTGAAATTAGATGATCAAACCGTTGAAGTTGCAATAAAAATTCTACGACCTGAAATTGAGAAAGTATTTAACGAGGAATTAGATGCATTGATGCTACTAGCTTATATAGTTGAAAACACTATTGTAAAAACCAAAAGGTTAAAATTAATAGAGGTCGTACATTTGCTGAGAGAAATTACCAATATCGAGATGGATCTACGCTTTGAAGCTGCTGCTGCTAATGAATTATATGAGAACACTAAATATGATGAGGGTTTTACAGTTCCTAAGATCTATTGGCCATACACATCAAAGAGAATTTTAACGTTAGACAAAGTCAATGGTGTTTCAATAAGAGAGATGGATTTATTAAAACAAAATAATGTTGATTTAAAAATTTTGTCACAAAACTTAATACAGCACTTTTTAAGACAGGCTGTTAGAGATGGTTTTTTCCATGGAGATATGCATCAAGGAAATCTATTTGTAAATAGTAATGGAGAAATTATTCCTGTAGATTTTGGTATAATGGGCCGATTAGATAAAAATAATAGAAAATATCTTGCAGAAATCCTCTACGGTTTTATCAGTAGAGATTATACAAAAGTAGCTGAAGTCCATTTTCAAGCCGGGTTAGTGCCGAAAACCGCGTCAAAGGATGAATTTGCACAAGCACTACGATCAGTAGGTGAACCTATCTTTGGTCAATCTATTAAAGATATATCGGGTGGAAATTTATTGGCCCAATTATTTGAGATAACAGAAAAATTTAATATGAGCACTCAGCCGCAATTATTATTACTGCAGAAAACAATGGTCGTAGTGGAGGGTGTCGCTAGAAAGCTGAATCCAGATACGAACATTTGGGAGGTTTCAAAACCGATTTTAGAAAACTGGATTAAGGAAGTTAAAAGTCCAAAATCAACAGTCAACAAAGTTATTAATACTTCAGAAGAAATTATAAAAAGAATTCCAGATTTTCCTGATTTTATTGATAAAGCTAACTACGCTCTTCAATTAATAGCCGAGGGAAAACTCAACTTAGTAACCCCAGATGAAATTTCCCTAGATAATGAGAAATTAAGACTAAAATCTTTTAAGAATAATATTATTTTCTCTTTTTTAGGAGTTGTAATTTTATTACTATTAGTATTTTAATTAATCATGAAAACAAAAAAAATATTAATTATAATTGGCGGAGGAATAGCTGCCTATAAATCATTAGATTTGATAAGACTATTAAAAAAAAATAATTTTGAGATAAAGACTATACTTACAAAATCAGGGCGAGAATTTGTTACTCCTCTCTCTCTAACTGCTATCGCTGGCTCTAAACCACATGAAAATATATTCGATACAAATGAAGAGGCCAAAATTGATCATATTTCGTTATCTCGTTGGGCAGACTTAGTATTAGTTATACCCGCTACTGCAAATTTTTTAAGTAAATTATGTCAAGGAAGAGCCGAAGACCTTTCCACAACGGTAATTCTAGCATCGAATAAAGATATTTTTTTGGTGCCTGCCATGAATGTTAGAATGTGGGCACATCTTGCAACGCAACAAAACGTTAAATCTTTGAAGAATTATGGCTATAAATTCATAGGACCAGAGAAAGGGGAAATGGCTTGCGGTGAATATGGAGAAGGTAAAATGTCCAGTCCGCGTCAAATTTATTCAGAAATCAAAAATTATTTTTATAATCAAAAAATATTAACGCAGAAAAAATTAACCGCTTTGGTTACAGCAGGACCTACTAGAGAATATTTAGATCCTGTACGTTACATATCTAACGAGTCAAGTGGTAAACAAGGAGTAGCAATTGCTAACGCGCTATCTAGAATAGGCATAAAAACAAAATTAATTTTAGGTCCTTCTGAGAGTCAAGTAGATAAAGAGATAAAAGTCATCAAGGTAACCACTGGTATAGAAATGCTAAATGCAGTAAAAAAATTATTACCAGTTGATATTGCAGTATGTGCTGCAGCTGTATCAGATGTAAAACCATTAAACAAAAGTAAAGATAAATTAAAAAAATCATGGAACCAATTAGAATATTTAAAATTAGATAAAAACACCGACATCTTAGAGTATTTAGGTAAAACAAATAAATCTAAGCCAAAGTTAATCGTTGGATTTTCTGCAGAAACTAAGGATTTAATTAAAAATTCCCAAAAAAAAATTAGAGAAAAATATTGTGACATTATCGTTGCTAACGATGTTTCTCGAAGAGATATTGGTTTTAATAGTGACTATAATGAAGTGCATATTATTGACAAAGAGGGTAATAAAAAAAAGATATCAAAAGGTAAAAAAAACTACGTTGCGAATTTAATAGTTGAGAATATTTTAAAAAAATTTCTTATTAATGATAAAAATATTAATTAGAAAACTTGATACAAAAATACCGATACCTAAGTACGAAACTGATGGGTCCTCAGGGATGGATTTATCGGCTTATCTTAAAAATGATTTGGTAATAGCCCCTAATGAAAAAAAGATGATACCTACCGGATTAATGGCTTCAGTGCCAAAAGGTTATGAAATTCAAATTAGGCCTAGATCCGGTTTAGCTGCAAAAAATTCCATAACAGTTCTAAATACACCTGGAACAATCGACTCTGATTACAGAGGTGAAATTAAAGTTATACTGTTCAATCATGGAAAAGAGAATTTTAAAATTGAAAATAATATGAGAATTGCGCAGATGGTGGTTTGTCCTGTGACTTTAGCTGAAGTTTGTGAAGTAGATAACCTTGATGAAACCGAAAGAGGCAAAGGTGGTTTTGGATCTACAGGTAAATGATGAAGATATCTAAAGAGGACTATAAAAAGTATAGTAAGCAGATTTTATTAAAACAAATAGGATTTGTCGGACAAAAAAAAATCTTTAAATCAAAGGTGCTAGTAGTCGGCGCGGGAGGGCTAGGTTGCCCCTTACTGATTTATTTAGCTAATTTCGGTGTAAGAAATATTGGTGTAATAGATGATGATACTGTTGAAATTTCAAACCTTAATCGACAGATACTATTTAATCATGAAGATATTGGAAAATACAAAGTGGATAGAGTTAAAAAGAAATTAAAGTTGATTAACCCAAAAATAATTCTAAAAACT
>MDTE01032046.1_pt1 | contig 12508 bp, 10 predicted proteins | sample 811231 | NCBI WGS metagenome assembly MDTE01 (sample SAMN05326651, study PRJNA326480) | marine metagenome | isolation source: seawater | place: Indian Ocean: Red Sea | collected 2010
AGCTGGATATAAAACCATCCATTGGAACGGAACCAATGGATTTGGTGAACCTGTAGCAGCTGGTGTTTATTTGTATCAGATTCATGCCGGAAACTTCCAAAAAACAAAAAAGATGATTCTGTTGAAATAAATTTAAATCAATAATCACAATAAAAAGGGACAGAAATACTGTCCCTTTTTTATTAATTAATTTATTTTTATAAAAAGAAAAATAATGCCACTTATAAAGTCATCTCTAAATTTTCCTATGCAATTTTTCATTTATTTAAGGTTAATCAAATGATTCTCCGGTTTATTTCATTGGTTCTTTTATGCTCAACAATTTTTGCTCTTCCCTTAAAAGATCAAGATATTATTGAATTCATCGAAGCAAGGTATGCCGGAGCAGATTCAGTTGTTTACTCAATGATCTCGGAAGATTTCATTTATTATCACACGCCCGATATTGGGTTAGGGATTTCTACAGAATACCAAGATGGGAGTTTGCTCATTACTCAGGTTGTGGATGATTCCTCGCAAACGATGCTGGCAGCAGGAGATCGCATTCATGAAATCAATGGTAAAGTTGTGACACCGAATGGGCCTCAATTCCACGGTAAGATGGGAGAACAACAAATTTTAATTGTTACAAAAAAAGGTGACTCTTCTTTTGTTTCCATGTCTGTACCTTTGATCCAGGTTCAATTTTCGCAAAATGATTCCCTCTTTTTAAATGATATTGTCGCTTACGCGAATAGCTGGCACGATTTCCATGTGGAAATTTTAGATATTATTTTAGAAAAGGAGAAGATAGCCGTTCATTATCATTGGGAAGGTTCCCGTGAAGAGGGTGGACCCGTGTTTCACTTTTTTGCCATGGAAATGATCTATATTGACCGTAAAACCGACCTAATAACAAAGGTGGAAAGTTTATGGTCAGAAATGCAGTTTAGGGATCAATTCAAGTAATAGATTGAATCTCAGACAACATCGTTGTGTAAATCTTCGGATTCACCACCAAAATATTATTGTCATAAATAGAAAATTCGGAGCCATTCATTTGAGTTACCATACATCCGGATTCCTGGGCGATTAAAATTCCAGCGGCCGTATCCCAGGGATGTAGATCAAACTCCCAAAATCCATCCACTTTCCCCGATGCCACATGGCATAAATCCACTGCCGCAGCACCGAGACGCCGAACACCCTGTGTCGTATCGGTGAAATGTTTGTAGAGTCTCATATTTCGTTCCCATCGTTCGCCATGCTCATAGCCAAATCCGGTAACGAGGAGACTATTTTCTAATAATCCAGTTTGTGAGCATGAGATAGACCTTCCTTCGCACCAGGCGCCTTCACCTTTGATAGCTGTGTAGAGTTTTGTGTGTGGCATTTCCATCACAACACCCACCAATGGTTCGTTTTGGTAAAATAACCCAATAGAAACGGCAAAGGAAGGGTAACCATGGACAAAATTTGTTGTGCCGTCTAAGGGATCAATAATCCAGAGATAATCTGATGTGGATGAATCTTCACCTGATTCTTCTGCTAAAAATCCATGATCCGTGAAAGATGATCGTATAATAGATTTGATGGTTTTTTCGGAAAGATGATCTGTTTCAGTTACGAGATCAGTTTTCCCTTTATGATCGGCGACCCTGGGTTTATTCAAAGCCTCCATAATAATGTGGGAGGCTGCAATGGCAGCCTCCACAGCAACATTTAATAAATCATCCTTTTTGATAGGGGACATGTTCTTTTGAGAAATAGTCTTTAGTCATTCCCTTTAAAGCACCCGTTAGTAAAACGATAGAAATCAAATTTGGAAATGTCATGATTCCGAGAGCTGCATCACCGAAAGCCCAAATGGCTTCCAATTCAGCAATCCCACCAACGAAGACAAAAAATACATAAACCCAGAGATAAGGCATGATGGCTTTTTCACCGAAGAGATAAACAGCAGATCGATTCCCATAAAACGACCATGCAATAGCTGTAGATACTGCAAAGAGAAGCACGGAAACTGTGACGATTTTATCTCCAAAAGATATCATGAAACTCAATCCTTCTTTAAATGCGTAGGAGGTAAGTAAACTTGAATTAAATAATTCTCTACCTTGAAATGCGCCTGTGGACATCGCAATATTGAATTCGTCCATTGACGTTGCACTGATTTTTGCAAAGAATTCTGTGTGTTTCCAAGCACCTGTTGAAATGATGACCAAACCTGTCATGGTACAAATGATTAAAGTATCAATATATGGACCAAGCATAGCAACAGCACCTTCACGAACAGAATATTTTGTTTTCGCTGTTGAGTGTGCAATGGCTGCTGAACCTTGTCCCGCTTCGTTTGAATACAATCCTCGCTTGATACCCCAAAGCATAGTCAGAAGGATGCCGCCACCGGTTCCTGCGATGGTGGCAGGTGGATTAAATGCCATGGAAAAAATGAGTCCAAAACTGTCTGCTATTTTATCTATATTTGAAATAATAATAAGAGATGCGGCGGTTACATAAACCAATGCCATAATAGGTGCGAGGTAGCCTGTCACATTACCGATTCGACTGATACCGCCAATAATCACCATCCCAACTACGGCAGCCATAGCGATACCATTAATGAATTGTAATAGCGAAACTTCGAATCCGGTCCAGAGTTCATGTTTAGCTGTGAGAAAATGTGTATTCCCAATGACGCCTGACACTTCTGAATAGATTTGATCAGAGACAGTAAAGGATTGAATAGCGTTTCCTGTAGCAAATGAACAAATCACAGCAAATGCTGCAAAAGCAACCGCCATCCAGCGCCAATTTTTCCCAAGACCATTCTCGATGGTGTACATGGGGCCGCCCGCGGTTTTCCCAAGGGCGTCCATTTCACGATATTTAAGCGATAACGTACATTCAGCATATTTCAAGGTTGTGCCGAAAAAAGCCGTAACCCACATCCAAAACAATGCACCGGGACCACCGTAATAAATAGCTGTTGCGACACCGGCTATATTTCCGATTCCAACTGTAGCTGAAAGGGCAGTAGTTAATGCGCGAAAATGGTTTAAATCACCTTCATCTTCCGGATTGTCATAAATGCCTCGTGTAACATCAATCCCGTGGCGTAGATATTTTATTTGGGGAAATCCGAGTTGGAGTGTGGCATAAATGCCTGTCCCAACCAAGGCGAGTACCATCAGTGGTACAGCTCGTTGGGAAGGGAATGACCAAATTGCTTCGAAGGTGTGCAAGCCAAAGGCATACATAATGAAAACAATAATGCCGAATGCAATTAGGCCGGCTTTCTGTCTATTCATGAAATCTCCATATAACTTAAAAAGTTGGTGGGGAGTTTAGAGAGAAGTGAGTTTATCCACAAACCGTTATTCACTCATTATTTGTAAGTGTACATTCAAGGCAATGAATACACAATTAATCCGAAATATTAGAGATCAATTATTTTTTTATTGTGCGATTTTTCTTTCTTTAGGGATTCTCCTTGGGATAATTGTTCAATCCGTATGGATTCCCACCATTCTTTTGTTTTTTGTATTCAGTTCTCTTTTTATTAAAAAAGATAGGTCAATTTTTCATTGTCAACTTTCGATCATTTTATTTCTATCAGGATGGTTCATTTCAACCATTCGTATCAATGAAATAAACCATCACCTAAATTTTATTGATATGCAACATGGACAAAAAGTTCACTTTTCAGGCATTATTCAACAATCAACAGATACAGAATATGGATGGAAGGGAAGTTGTAAAATTTTATCTCTATCAAAACAAGATTTACTTGATCCCATTCATTTCACCCTCTATGGAAAAGGGAAAGCGCCATCGGAGGGAGATTCATTATTTTCTGTTGGCCAAATCAAAAAATTAAATGAAAAACGAAATCCGGGAGATTTTGATTTTAGATCTCATTTTAGCCGACAAGGTACCTTTGGACGAATTTTTATTGATAAAGAATTTAAAACAGTAATCATTCCCGGTGAGCTTCCATTTTTAATCAATGGTATCCGATTAGTTCAAAATTATGTAAGGCGAACATTATCGAGTTCTACAGAGCCCAAAACGGCTGGTTTATTAACAGCATTGCTGTTAGGGGATAAATCCAGTATCGATGAAGATTTAAAAACAGATTTTGCAAATACGGGCGTGATACATGTCCTGGCCGTATCTGGACTTCATGTAGGCTACATTTTAATCATTCTCACAATACTTACATCCATTTTGCGAATTCCATGGGGATGGAATCGATTGGTGATTATCTTAGGACTTATTGGATTTTGTGCATTAACGGGTGGGAAGCCCAGTGTGGTTCGTGCGTCCATGATGGCAGGGCTTTATGTTCTCACACCGATTGTAGATCGCCCCGGAAATATCTGGAATATTATTGGGCTCACTGCCTTTGTATTACTTGCCTTCGATCCACTTTACATCTCTGATTTAGGGTTTATTTTGAGTTATTCTGCCGTCATTTCAATCGTCTATTTTTTTGGATTATTTGAACAAATACTCCCCGAAAAAATTAAACCAAGTCAAATCAATAATGTTGTTTTGAAAAATGTTTGGTCATTGTTTTTAGTCTCTCTGTCAGCACAGATCGGTACCTTGCCTATCACAGCAGCTTATTTCCATAAAATCCCAATTATTTCATTGATTGCCAATGTAATCATTGTCCCCATTATTGGGATAATCGTTGTGGTCGGGTTTATTATTTTGGGATTCTCAATTTCACCGTTCTTATCAGAAGTTTCAGGAAATGTTGCGTGGGTCCTTCAGACAATCATTTCATGGTTCGCACAATTCTTTTCGTCCTTTCCTTTCTCTTCAATTCCGGTTTCACAGATTGGGATAATGGACATTTTTCTCTATGGAATTTTTGTTCTTGGATTATTTCTCATGTTCCAACGTGAATTTCGAATGAAGGGACTCATAACATTTCTATTTCTATTAAATGTGCAGATTTGGGGAAATTTCTCCAAATTGACGACGGACATTATATTTATGGATGTTGGACAAGGTGATGCAGCTTTTGTCAGATTCTCAAATGGAAAAACAATGCTCATAGATGCAGGAAATCGAAATAGGCGAGAGAACTGGGGAGAACGAGTTGTGATTCCGGTATTAAACCATTTTGGCATTCAAAAACTGGATTGGACGGTCATGAGTCATCCCCACGCAGATCACATTGGTGGATTGGTGTCCGTTGTTGAAGAAATCCATTCAGATACTTTACTGGATACGTATTCCGGTTATGGCTCATGGACATATAATCATTTAATTGAACGCTATACAGAACACGAGACAATAATTAGGAATCCATCTGCAGGAGAAATTTTGGAAATCACGCCAATGGAATCCATACAGTTTTTTGCACCGGATTCTGCATTTTCTGTCAGCCAACATAATGTGAATAACGCCAGTATCGTATTTAAGCTGATCGTTGGAGAAAATTCCTTTATGTTTACGGGCGATCTAGAACATGAAGGAGATGATGCTTTAACAAAATTTGGAGATGATCTTAAAGTAGATGTTTTAAAGGTTGGACATCATGGCTCCATCACCAGTACCACACAAAAAATATTATCTCAAATGAGACCTGAATTAGCCGTGGTTTCTGTCGGTGAAGGTAATAAATTTTCCCACCCATCTCCCATTGTAATGGATCGATTAAACCAACAACAAATTAAAATTCACAGGACAGACCATCAGGGGGCATTATGGCTTAAATCTGATGGTAGTAAATATTGGAAAGTTCCATGGAAATAATTGCCGGCGTAGATGAAGCAGGAAGAGGACCGCTAGCAGGGCCAGTTGTAGCGGCTGCGGTGGTTTTACCGGAAGATCATACAATCGATGGTTTGCGTGATTCGAAAAAGTTAACCAAAAGGAAAAGATCTGAATTATTTACAAAAATCCATGAACAAGCAAAGGGAATTGGTGTGGGGGAAGTGGATGTTAAAACCATCGATGAAATCAACATAAGAGAAGCGACATTAAAAGCCATGCAGATTGCAGTAGGAAAGCTACCGAAACGTCCTACAAAACTTCTAATTGATGGCCATCCCTTAAGGAATCAAGTCATCCCAAATGAAGGCATAGTTGGCGGAGATGATCTGATAGACTCAATCAAAGCAGCATCCATTGTTGCAAAAGTCCATCGAGATAAAATTATGAAAAATTATGGGCGAATTTTTCCGGAATATGGATTTGAAAATCATAGTGGGTATGGCACAGAATTTCATATGAAAGCGCTTGATGAATTCAAAGCTACACCCATCCATAGAAGATCTTTTAAACCTGTCAAAAAAAGAATGCCAACCTTAACCTGGTTATCAGAACAGAAACGGATCGGTTGGATTGGTGAAAAATTAGCAGCGCTGTTTCTTAAAAGAAAAGGATTGGACATTTTGGAAATGAATCGAAATTGCCCGCCTCATGGTGAAATTGACATAATTGCGAAAAATGGGAATGAAACTGTATTTGTTGAAGTGAAGACTGCTTATAAAACAAACCCTGATTCATTGGATGAAAAAGTGGATGCTATAAAACTGAATAAGTTGTCACATGCAATTCAATCGTACCAAAAAGACATGGAACAAATTGATGATTTTCGGATTGATTGCATATCAGTTATTTTGCAAAAGAAAAAACCAATCATTAAACATTTTGAAGGCATTCACCTGGATTGATTCCCTAATTTCCCCGCCGAAAATACATGAATAAACAACAACTCATTTCAGAAACCAAAGCGATTGTTTATATCGTTCTCACAGTTCTCCTGGTTAAAGTAACTGTATTGGAAGCATACATCGTTCCAACCGGGAGTATGGAGAATGAAATTATGACAGGCGATTTTCTCATTGGCAGCCGGTTTGTATATGGTATGCGTACACCAGATTGGATCGGGATTCCGTACACAGATATCGGATTTTTTATTCCATATATAAAATTTCCAGAATTCAAAATTCCTTCTAAGGGAGATATTCTTATTTTTAAATATCCCCGGGATAAATATGTGAAATATGTGAAACGATGTGTGGCAGGTCCGGGAGATACTATGTTAATAAAAGAAAAAAAGCTTTACGTAAATGGAGAAGAAGTTCCAATGTGGACCAACGGTAAATACTTAACTGCACCTATGCAAACCAAATATCGGCAGCCTGACATATTTTTATCTTCTGAGAACAATATTAATCGGGATAATCTTGGTCCAATTTATATTCCAAAAGCCGGAGATATTATTCCAATCAATTCAGAAACGGATTGGCGTTATTTGTTGCCCATTATGTTATTCGAGGGTCACACTGCTACGTTAAAAAATGAAGAAGTCGAATATTCTTTCACATTACAGGATCCGAATGAATTATACCGCCGGAAGGGGGAGAAGTATGTTTATGAAGAATATTTCCCGAATGGTGATTTAGTTACGCCTTGGAGTAAAGCCATAAAGGATGATCACTTTCAATTTTTACTCATTGATGGAAAACCTGTTCATGAATTCATCGAATATGAAGTGACTCAAAATTATTATTGGGCAATGGGCGATAATCGAGATGACAGTTTGGATTCTCGGTATTGGGGATTTGTCCCGGAGAACAATATTTTAGGTGAAGCAATGTTTACATATTTCTCACTTAATTTAGACACCTGGATGCCTCGGTGGAGTCGAATTGGGACAATTCTTAGGTAGCACTTGCGAATCCCATTATTTATTTTTCTAACCTTTTCTTCCGTTAAATTTTCATTTTGCCCAACTCCGCCCAGGATGGTGATGCATTTTTCTTATGAAAAACCACGGACGGAAGCCATACCCGAAATCCGCAAATTTTTAATGGATGAAGGATTCACTATTCTAGAATATGCACCTGAAGATGGATTTATGTTCACCGATTATAAATTGTTTGATTGGGGGGAAGGGCAGCGTCTGTTAGCGGTTTCTGTGACGATTCAAGATAAAATGACCATCACCGGATCCGGAAAGTATGATATTCCTGTCACCGGTATTGGGGAAAATGAAGAATTACTCAAAATCAAAACAGTAGATAAATTGCCTTATTTGATTCAAAAAAAAACATTTCTGGCACTCATAGACCCATTAGACAGCTTGGGGTATAAAAGAATTAAACATTGGCCTTGAACTTCAAGGTTGCGAGACACCTATTCTTGTATGAAATTCCGCCAATAAATTTTGCTATTCCATAATTAATTTGTTAATAAAATATGGGTATTGATTTCGAAAGCCAAGACGGTAGAACGAACTATCTCAACGAAAAACTTGATAATCTATTATCTGGCATCAATGACAGCTACGGCCAAGCATTACTGGATGAATTGGTAACACGATTAGAGAGAACCATCACTGATTTCAATGATGAAGTGGAAGGTATCATGGGAGATCTGAAGGTAAGCTCAGAACGACGTAATCAAATTCTCCATGATTTGATGGAAGGGAAGGAGATGCCTTCCGGAAATGGTTCCGGTGGCACCGACGAATCAGATGATGATACCTCAGGCATGAGCGAATGGGAAAGACGCTTGGAAGGCAAGTAACACAGAATAGAGGATTGAATGAACGCTAAGGATAAATTTGTATTTGGATTATTAGGAGCACTGATTGTTGGTGCATTTTATTTTCAATTTTTAACTGATGAGTTAAACAGAAGAATGGACGAACTAAATCTTGCGGATAAAGAGCATGTGGATATCGTCCTGAATGAGTTTTCCGACAGTTTACGTGTTTATAATTTAAGATTTATCGGCAGGGGTAAGCATCTCCGTAAGGCACAAAGAGATATTGTAGCCAATACTGATTTGATTGAAAAAAATACTGATTCTTTAGCTTCTATGATTGACGATGTGAGTTTTACTTTGGATAATTTCATGCGAAATACCAAGAAAAACTTCAAAAATGTTAATAACGATATTGATGATTTAGCTACCGAAGTTAAGGGAACCATACGTAAATTAAAGCTAAGCATAGCTGATCTTGAACAAACGACAGCCACACTGGAAAAACGTTTGAAAGAAATTGAAGACCTTGCCTTAATCCAAAAGGAAAAAGCTGAGGCTGCTGAAGAAGATTAAAATTAGATTTACTATATAAGAACACCCTCCTAAGTAAAAGGGGGCCGAATTATCGGCCCCTTTTTGCTATATAGACTTACTCTCAATTCTTTTTTCACTTAATTTTTGCCATGTTTATTCATGGCTTATTCATCTTGTCCTCATACTGGTAGGACCAATGAAATGAAATTTTCTACCAACATTTACACCTTTTTCCTGGGCTCCTTTCTTTTTATTTTAATTTTTACAGTGAGGGAGAATGGAGCAGTTAGCGAGATTCCTGCGCCAACCGAGATCATCCAAAAAAAGAACGACCGAAAAAAGTTCAAAAAAGATCGCCAGGAATGGATGGAAAATATGCACCGCACAGCTCCCGGTGTGGATTGGCGAAAAATGGACCAGCAAACAAGGGATGAAAAATTTAAAATCAAAACTCAACTGCGAAAGGATCTCCAATCTCGCGGTCATTTATCCAGAGAGGATATTCAGTTTAATAGAACAACAACACTCAGGGATGTGCCGGGACAATGGCATGAACGAGGGAGTAACAACTTGGCTGGCAGAATTCGAACAGCCGATGTGGATTATGAAAATGGTCAAATCTATTGTGCCTCCAGTGGCGGAAATATTTGGCGGGGAAATTTAGATGGTACCGGATGGGAGTCCCTGAATGATTATTTCCAAATTACGGGAATTCATTTTTTAAAAAGATTTGAATATGATGTTGTAAATCGTTTACTCATGGTAGATAGTAAACATTGTTACCGATCTGATAATGATGGGCTCATCATTGATGATGCGGCCGGACTGGACTCATTCCAAGGGTGGGGTTGGATCTTCCGCGGTATTGTAAAAAACAGCCCTCAACCCATTATTTATTTAGGTGTTGTGGAATGGGATTATACCGTTTGGACCTACTTGCCGTCAATTTATAAATCTACGGATGGTGGGGAATCGTTTACTAGAATTGCTGAATTAACTTCTGCCAATGGATTTACTGTTGGAACAAGCCATTTTGATATGTGGACACCCCAAATGGAGAATGGGGACGTGTACGTTCTCAATGATGGCGATTGTTACATTTTATCTGATAATGATGAACTCACATTAGTTGGGGATTTTTCACCTTCAGGATCGGGGAGTAATATTCTGATAGGCGGTGTGGATGATGGCCAAGTTTTTCTCCATTGCAGGGTGGGCAGTCAGCAATATACTTCATTGGATGGTGGTGGCACCTGGGAAAACAGGGGAACATTGCCCACAGGCACGTTTACAATCAACAGTTTTGAATGTAATCCTTATGATCCCAATAAATTGGTGATCGGCAACGTGGATGGCTACCGGTCAACCAACGGCGGAAATTCCTGGAATTTAATTAATAATTGGTGGGAATATTATTCGGCACCGGCAACTAAACTTCATGCAGATTTGCCTGAATTCACCTATTTCATTGACCCAGTGACCGAAGAAGAATTTCAGCTTATTTCTACTGATGGCGGCATTTACATTTCCTATGATCAATTTAACACTGTACAAAACCTATCCTTGAGTGGATTAGGTGTGAGTCAATATTACTCAACATACACCAAGCGGACCGAACCTCACCATGTTTATGCAGGGAGCCAGGATCAAGGATTCCAGCGCCATTTAAGTGATGGAGACTATGAGGGCGTCTTGGATTTTGAACAAACCATTAGTGGTGATTATGGTCATATTATTTCAGGAGATGGCGGAAACAGCCTTTGGACAGACTATCCCGGATTTATTATGCATTACCCGGATATTGCCAATTCAAATTATTATGATACATGGGATTTTGCAGGGAGTGGATATTTATGGCTGCCGCCTCTCATGATGGATCCGTATCAATCTAATATTGCCTATATAGGTGGAGGCGGAATCAATTCACAACATCATATGGTGAAAGTTATTTATGCCAATAATAATGTCACTGCTTCAGATATGTCCTATGATTTCAATGCAAAAATTTCAGCCATGGCCTGGAGTCCTGTCACAAGATATTATTGGTACGTTTCAACAGAGGATGGAAAATTTTATTATTCAACGAATAACGGTAGTGCCTTTACACAAACGTCCAGCTTTACCGGTCCTGAATCACACTATTTTTATGGCAGCACAATTCTGCCTTCGCCGGTGGATGATCAACGTGTTTACATTGGTGGTAGTGGTTATTCCAATCCGGCTGTTTATGTAAGCGAAAATGGTGGAGAAACTTTCACATCATTTGATGAAGGACTGCCAAATACATTGGTTTATGAATTAACCTGTTTGCCCGATGAATCCATGATTTTTGCTGCAACAGCTGTTGGCCCATATTTTTATTCATTCGATAATGGTGAATGGCAGGATATGTCTGCTGAAACCGCTCCGGATCAAACTTATTGGACCGTAGATTATATTCCTGAGATTAATACGGTCCGTTTTGGTACCTATGGACGGGGAATTTGGGATTACACCTTTGATTATAACCCGGTCATGCTTCCCGGTGACATCAACCAGGATGATATGGTGAATATCCAAGATCTCATTCTTATGGTTCACTTGCTCATGAATGACACAGAACTGAGCGAGTTTCAATGGGAGGTGGGTGACTTAAATTTTGATAATGTCCTTGATATTTATGATTTATTCCATCTTATAGATTTGTTAGCCGGATAGAGATGAATAAAAAAAATCTTGTCGTCCCGTATTTCATTTCTCTGCTTTTGATTGGTTCCTTTGGGTTTTACGTTCTAGGTGGGGATTCCTGGACATGGGCTGACAGCATTTATATGACAGTAATCACTTTATCAACTGTTGGGTATGGTGAAGTGCACCCTTTAACAGAAGCGGGTAAATTATGGTCTGTTTTAGTGATTATTTTCGGTGTGACAGGCATCGGTGTGCTGATCCGGACTTTTAGGGAAGAATTCATGCAAATAGAACAATTTCGGAAAAATAAAATGATGAAGAATATTTCTAAATTAAAGAACCATTTTGTGATTTGCGGCTATGGACGCATGGGGGCAGTTATTGCCAAGGAATTACATGATAAACTGCTCGATTTTGTGGTCATTGAGATCAATGATCAAAAAGTGGATACAATCCGTGCTAAAGGCATGTTTTGCGTCCATGGAGATGCGACTTCGGAAGAAACATTGCAGGCGGCTCGCATTGATAACGCTGCCGGGGTGGCTGTGGTATTAGATACCGATCAAGAAAATTTATTTGTTACCATGTCCATGAAAACCAAAAATCCGGAATTATTTATCCTGAGTCGCTGTTCTTTAGATGGCAATAAAGCTAAACTTATAAGAGCTGGGGCAAATAAAGTAGTAAATCCTTATACTGCTGGCGGCCATCGAATGGCAGAAATGCTTTCCAAACCTCAAGTTGAAGATTCTATTTCTGTCTTTTCGCCGAAACATGCAGAGTTGAATTTGACCTTAGATGAAATTTC
>MDTE01060872.1_pt1 | contig 12508 bp, 6 predicted proteins | sample 811231 | NCBI WGS metagenome assembly MDTE01 (sample SAMN05326651, study PRJNA326480) | marine metagenome | isolation source: seawater | place: Indian Ocean: Red Sea | collected 2010
AAACAGACCGGCCCCCCTCTGGGTTCCGACCACTCGCCGATCATCATCGAAGTCGGCTGGTGATCGGTATGGATGCCCCGGATTGGGCCCCCAATTTAAGCAGCACGAAAATAAGAGTTGTCTCTCAAGCCAGGACATGGTCACGTTAGCCACACTTGGTCCATACAGCGCTTTGAACGGAGCCAAGGGCAAACATGGTCGATCGGAAGGCAAGCTTGAAGGAACCCCCAACCTCATCGTCCAACGAACGGCCGCTGGTTTCCTTCACCGACCTCGTTCGCACCCCGTTCCCCCATTCTCCAGGATTCCTCTCGACCTTGGCGGTCAAAACCTGCGCCGCGGTTGGAGCTCGATTTCTCGTCGAAATATCGGGCCAAGAACATCTCCATCCGGATAACGATCCGTTCATCGTGGTTCTCAACCACAATCAAAAGCTGGAAGCCCTCTATGTCCCGGGAATCCTCATTCATCTCCGAAAGGGTAAGATCATTCACTTTCTCGCGGACTGGAATTTTTGTCTGGTTCCCGGCGTATGGCTTTTTTATCATTGGGGGCAAGTCATCACGATTGCCCGTAAACCGGCCAAACCACGCTTCTTGAACCTCTTCAAACCATTGTTTACGAGCCGTGAGCCTGGGTTCACTCGCGCAGAGAGTGCATTGGCGGAGGGACGTCCGGTCGGAATTTTTCCGGAGGGCACCACGAACCGAAATCCCACTCGACTTCTCAAGGGGTTCAGTGGCGCGGCCCAACTCTCCTTACAAACCCAAGTGCCTATTCTACCCATTGGCATCCGATTTCCCAATCATGACCGGACAAAGCCCATTCCCGAATGTATCCCGGTCAGCCTCAACATCGGTTCTCCGCTTCACCCTCAACCGGTCAGCGGAAAGCCCAAACTGGATCAAATCCGTGCCTGGCATCGTCAAATCATGACGACGATTGCAGACTTGTCAGGGAAGACCTGGCAACCTCAGAATCGAAGAAAGTAGTCATGTCGCTGGCTAAGCAAATCAATGTCATCCGGGCGGGCACTGAGGCAGATCGCCGGTTGGCGATCCAGGTTCTCCAGTCCACCTACGTCAACGAAAAGCACTGGATCCAGGACGAGGAAAAGTTCTTTCCCATCAGCGATTTGGAGGCGACGGATATTTCCTGGTTCGTCGCTTCCAACGCCACCCAGCCGATTGGAGTGCTTCGGGTCATGTACAATCCGCCGCTTGAGCTCTACAAGGAGTACGGCATGCAGGCGCTCGAGAGCGGCCTCGATGTGGAGGCGTTCGTCAAGAACAACCGAATTGCGGAAATCGGCCGCTTTGCGGTGGTTCCCGAATTTCGCCGATTTATCGTCGTTGCTGCTGCACTGATGCGGGAGGCGAGTCGCGAAACCGTGGCGAACGACTACACGCACTATGTCACCGACATCTTCGAGGGAGAGATTCATAGCCCCTACGATTTCCACACCAGAGTCATGGGCTTCGAACCGGTCGCAACCCACGATGTCGGGGAACTCAACTGCCCCAATCGCAGGATCACCATGGTTTTGGATCTGAAGTCGGCCTACACGCGAATCCGGTCCAAACAAAAGTGGATCTATCGCTACCTCACCAAGGATTGGGATGAATCACTCCACACAAAACTCCGAAACGGGACACCCGATTGAATCATTGTTCTCCGGTGCAACGCCCATTCTCCGTCTCGGACGAACCGCTTCCCGCTTGCATTGATCTAAACCGCTCTGACATCCCCCGCCCGGCGCCTTCCCCGACAGCCGGGGACAAGCCCGGCCGACCAACGCCAGGATGAAGACGAGTGAACCAACTTCGGCCAGTTCATCCGTCGTAACCCATCCGGTTCGAAAGGTCTTGTTGGATATCGGCTCCACCGGATTCTGGCAGGCTGCCGGCAAGCTTGCCCAGGTCTTCGGACTCCTTCACGCGATGGACTGCTTGGGAGGAGCCAACGCAGGCATCTCCGGTCGCGTGATGGGCACGGCCATGCTCCTGCAGGTGATTCTTACCCTGGGAATCGATGTGGTGGCGGTCCGGCACATCGCCGCCCAAACCCAATCCCTCAAACAGTTGCTCCCCGTGATCTTCAGCGCCCGCCTCTTACTCCATGGCGGCATTGCCACCCTGTGGGCGGTGGCGACCTGGATCGCCCCGCTTTCCCCTGCGGAAACCTTCGCCTGGCTCGTCGGCGGCCTCTATCTGCTGGTCATTGGCATGAACTACCAATGGTACTATCAGGCCACCGAGCGAATGCCCGCCCTGTCTCGGATCCAAACCCTGACAACCTTCGCCATCAGTGCTTATTTCCTTCTCGTCTTCAAGCCGGGAGAGGCAGCCGGATCCGATCTCCTGGTGTTGGCCCTGGGCCACGGTTCGGTCACGGTCTGGGTTTGGTTCCGGGTCAAGAAGGAAACCGGTGCGCGCATGCTCACCTTGAGTTTTGTCGGTGAAGCGATCCAACTCCTCAAGGAGGGGCAGGCCAACTGGCTTTTTGGAGTCGGCTACAATGCCCTGACCCTGCTGGGACTCATTCTGATCCCCTTCCTGGTGCCCAACGCGGTTCGAGATACCGAGTTGGGTTATTTTCGGGCCAGCAACCAGCTCGCGCTGGCGCTCCAACTGATCCTGACCTACGTCGGCTACATCTTTTATCCCAAGATCGTGACCTGGCGAAAACAGCGACTGAAGGGTTTTCGCTTGCGCGTTTTCGGCCTGGCGGGCGCCGTCTGGGCGATCGGGCTCCTGAGCGCGGCTCTCATCATCACGCTCGGGGAACCCGTCTTCCAAATCGCCTATCAGAACCCCGATTTTCACCCCGGTTTTCGCATTCTACCGATCATGGTCTTGGCCAAATTCATTGGCATGGCAAGCGGGTTTCTCACCTGGGGCCTCCTCGCCGAACACAAAGACTGGCTCGCCACCAAGTGTTGCATGCTTCCCGTCGCGATCACGACGGCGCTTCACTTCTGGTTTGTGCCTGAATCCGGATACGTAGCCGCAGGTTGGCTTTATCTCCTGGGAGAAGTCCTTCTGTTCATCACCTGCTCGCTGGCCTTCCTGCGTCTGGACCTGAGTCATTCCAAGATCCCATGAAGAACCCAGTGACTCAACTCTGGCACTGCTGTCGCTGGTGGCTTCAGCTGCAAAAGGACGGGTTCTTCACACCATCCGACGCCATGCTCCAGATCGGCCGAGTGATTCTCCCGTCTCGCTTCGCCTATCGCCGAGCGGGTCGAAGGCTTCAGCAGGTTGCCGACATCCAACCGCTCGGGGAGGACCTCCATCGGATCCGACTCCTGGAGCACCCCCTTCATTTCTATTGGAGCGGCCGCATCGACAACAATCTCTACTTCTTGATTGAGCAAGAATTGGATTCCTCAAACCCCCATTGCTACATCACCCCACCCATTCAGCTACACCCCGAGAGCCGAGTGATTGATGTGGGTGCCTGCGAGGGCCTGTTCGCCCTCCGTCTTCTCAAGGAAAAACGCTGCGATCGAATCGTATGCTTCGAGCCCCTTGCTACGATGGCGCAACTCATTCGGCGCGCCGCTCGAGAGAATCACGTTGAAAATCAACTCAAGGTCGAATCCCTTGCCGCATCGGATCAATCCGGACCCGTCATGCTTGTCGCGACAGAAAACCCCGACGCCTGCCGCATTGAACGCTGCGAGGGCGCTCCCTCCAAGGCTGACGCTACCGCCGTTCGCCTGGACGACTACTTGAAGGAAAATCAACTGAAACTTTCCCCAAAGGATCTCATCAAGATCGATGCCGAAGGCGCCGATCTGGCGGTGCTTGAAGGTGCCTCGCGGACCATTCGCGAGCACCATCCCCAAATTGCGGTCACCACCTATCATGCGGACCACCACGTTTCGAAAATCGCCCGGTTGTTGCGAGAACTCAATCCCGGTTATCGATTTCGATTGAAGGGCTTCTCACATTGGACCACCAAGCCCAGACCCGTCCTTCTTCAGGCTTCAAGCCTCCCGCTAGAGGATGCAGGCTGATGGGCGGCTGTACATAAAAAATGCCGGGAAGGCCCCCGGCATTTTCTTGGAATCCATTCCGCAGCCCCGTCAAAACCCATCGTCAAGGGGCCCTTCCGAGGTAAACGGCCCGGGCATGCCATTCAAGGTGACGTTGGGCGGTAAGCTCGCTCGAGAGGATTCATTGACCGTCCCCAGCTCATAGCTTTCCCCGACGATCGGCCTGGGGAATTTACCGTTCTTGAAGTAGGGTGCCAGATCAGCTTCGGTCGGAACCGCATTGCTCGCCTTTCGATTCTCCAACGCCCACTGATCCTTGAAACTATCCACCAGACGAAGATTATTGTAGATGTTGGTCAACTGCGCAGTCTCCCGCGAACGAACAAAGTTCGGGACAGCGATCGCAGCCAAAAGGCCGATGATCGCGACCACAATCATGATTTCCACCAGGGTGAATGCTGCCCGGCTACGATAGGTTTTCAATTGCATAGTCTTTTCTCCAAATTCGCGAAGGCGCTGCGCTCTTTTTGGCCAATCCAAGCCCCACTATTCCTGATAGTTCCTGATAGGCCCCGGCCAAACTCGCCCGACAACCCATCCAACACCCCCCGCCGAATAAAGTTTCCATGAAAAAATTTCAATGAGAATCTTATCGGGATTCCGTGAGAAGAGGCTCTTATGGTTGGCATCGCCCCGATGGAAGCGAGCCTCGCACCGGCCAGGCGAAGCCCCTTTTTCAGGTAGACTCACGTCTCCATAAAGCCCCCCCCCAGAGAGCGCTCAAGAAACCATTTACCGTTCCGCCTGGACCACCCGATAGAATCGCCGCCCGCCTTCGACGATGGATTCGCGCACTCTAACCGGCTCCCCATCTCCGATGACCTCAACCATGGGGGTCCATTCATCAGACTCAATCTCCTCGCTGGCCATCACCACGTAGGTCACCCCCGCAACGGTGTTCCACTGAAATACCATGTCCCCCCCATCCGATTGAACCCACTCCAATTCCAAGTCCCGGATCGGGGCCGTGACCACCACTTCAAACCGGTGAACGGCGGAAAGCGAAGGCGTTCCGTCATCCACCACTTCGACCACAAACTCGTATGGCCCCGGCTGCTGGTCAGATGGAAGCCTCCAGGTGATCTCCCCCGTTGCGGGATCGATGATCGCGCCGCCGCTGGTCTTGAGCCGATAGCTCAGGGCTTGCTCGGGAAGATCGGGATCCGCCGCTCGAACGGGAAGGACCAATATCGAACCCGCCGCCACCCTCTGAGGATTGATCCCGGAAATGGTCGGAGGGGCATTCACCTCTTCGACGCGCACACCGTAAAGGTGGGAAACGCTTTGCGGCGGTTGCCCGTCATCCGTGACGGTGACGGGAATGACATAGGCCCCGGGACCATGGGCCTCGTTCGTCACCCAGCGCATCCGTCCCGTCCGCGGGTCGATCGTGGCTCCAGGAGGCGCGTTTTCGCCCAAGGCGTAGTGCAACGGGTTCCCTTCAGGATCGAACGCACCCACATTCAGCACAAAGACCTCCCCTTCCTCGATCACCCGATTCGGCACCGGCAGGACCATCGGGGGAAGGTTCGGTCCAGAATCACCCACATTGGGTTGGCCCGGACTACTGGTTGGCAGCACACCCATTCGGGTCGGATTCCCATCAGGCAAGCGCCCCTGACTGACATCCGCCGTTTGTTGGAGAAAGGTCACCTGGTCCATCATCTCCCCCGTTGGACTACTCAAAGTCAGCACCTCCCCTGTCCGGCTCAACCGGAATCCCGCATGGAGCGCCTCGTTCACCCTTTCGGCCCGCGCCGTTCCTCCAGCCCAAACCAGCAAGAATGAATTGGGCTGAAGGAGGGTTCCCGGCGGAATCTCAAATTGGTCCCAACGGCCGGGGTCGTCGGAGATAAAGTAGCCCGACAGGTCGACGGCTTGCCCCCCCCCGTTGTGGAGCTCAAACCAGTCGTCGAAGGTTCCCGTCACCGGATTCAAATGCGCCGACTGGTTGTCGGCCATCCATTCATTGATCGTGACCGCCACCGGGGGAATCGACTCCACATTGAGGGCACCAGGGGTGGGGACCAACAGGCTCCGGCGACAATTCGGAGACCCATTGGGCAGGGCCCCATAGCTGCGATCCGGCCGAAGGTCCCGGTAGTTGAGGTAGTCGAGAATCGTTGCTCCGCTTTCCGTCGCACTGGAAAGGATCAATGAACCCGTCCCCGGCGGTAACCGAAGGTCTGCATGCCACTCATCCTCCCGGTTTTCATTCCCCTCGCCATCGCACCATAGAATTCGGTATTCACCCGCGGCAATCCTGGCGCCCTTGGGGAAGATCCATTGATCAAGACGATCATACGCCACGCCGAGACGAAGCCCCTCCAGGGAAATCGATTCGGCCCCCGCATTGTAGAGCTCCACCCAAGGATCGGCATCACCCGCCCGGTCTCGAAACCCCGTCAGATTCTCGACAACCAACTCATTCAACCAAAGCGCGGGAAGCGATTCGCGAACGCTCCGATTCGAATTCACCTGCCCCGGAGTCGCCGACACCCCGCCCCGGGATTCACCCACCAAGGCCAATCCAAAAACGATGTCACTGCTCGTCGCATTGGTTTGATGAACTTCAACCGCCAACACATTCTCACCTTCCACCAACGCGGCTGAGGGAATGGGAAACGGCCCTTCCAATTCGGCATTCGTGACCGTTTCGCTGGCGAAGGTATTGTGCCGAATCGTGCCAGATCCCATCCGAAGCCGAAGCACTTCCTTCCCGTTGAGATACACAACGGCCCCATCATCGACAATCAATGACGCCTCGAGTTCCAATCCCGAGATCGCCTCCACATCAAAGGTCTGCCGGAAATAGTATGTCGACTGCCCCAACGTCAAAGCGGTATTCTTTGCCGCCGGAAGCCCGGAGGATTCCACGTAGAGAAGGCCGCGGCCGTTTTCCCACGCGGCATCGTCAAAGTCCGGATTCCGCCAACGGGTTCCCAAATCTTTTCCGGACTGGTGATAGCGCCACCGACTGGTCATCGTCACCAAGGTCTTCGGGCCGGTCACCTCGCCGCTCGGAGCGATCGCGGACCAGTGAGCCACCCTTCGATTATCCACTTCTGGGTCCATCAATTGCAGGGAAGCACCCTGCCCGTCCGCCAATTCGGGCCACGGCAACCGGTCCTCAAAGGTGACCTCATCGATGACCCGGTCCATCCCGTCGGGAGAGGAACGGTCGATCAAGCTGATGGTCTCGCCATCGTTGGCGAGCCGGCCGGAAAACTCACCGGCAATCGCCACGTTCCGGCCGTAGATCTCCGAAAAAACCTGCCGATCACTGACCACCACTGCGTAGTCCTGAGGCCCCAACACCGATCCCGGAGCAAACTCGAAACCCGCGCCGTTGAGTAGGTATCCCGTGAGGTCAAAGGAGTGCGTTTGAGAGCGATTGAAGAGCTCCACGAAACCCGCTCCCGAAACTGCGGGATGGTACATCAATTCATTGATCACCAGGTAATCCGCGGGATCCTGAGCGGTTCCCGAGTAATTCACCGTGATCCGGTCCTCACCTTCGCTCACCTGCTCGCCCCGATGATCGAAACCAGCGATATGAAACACGTTCTCACGATCGGTTAACGGCACCTTCACCCGCCAATCGCTCACGCTGGTCCATGTGAGCGGATAGCTCACCCCGTTGATCTGGATCGTTTTGACCGACACGGGTGCCGTGCCCTCAAGCGTCACCACACTATCCGAACTGGCGAAGGCCTCGCCCGAATGGGTGGTGATGGCAAAGGGTGCGTTCTCCTTCCGGAGTTCCCGAATCAGATAGTTCCGCCGTCCGCGGATCCAGTTCTTGATCCCCGTTGGTGCCGATGCGCTCACCGAATTGTCCCGGAACGCCCGATAAACGGCATCCAACATCGGAGTGCTTTTTTCGACACTCAGTGGTCCCTCAATCGCATCTTGCCAGGCCCGCAAATAGGCCCGCCGAAAAGCCGGGTGGCGATACATCCGACTGACGGTGGGATCGCTCGTCGAAAACATGTTTTGAGAGGTCCCGTGACTTCCCCCTCCCAAAGAAAAATCAAGATCCCATAGAATCATCTTCCACCGCCCGTCATCGGGTTTGTATGCGGACATGTTTTTCCCCCGATTATAGCCATACCCATCCCAATCCCCGACGATGTGCCGCACGGCAAAAATCCGCATCCATTGCTCCATGTCGACGATCGACTCCACTGCTTGTTGATAAACACTGTTCCTTGCATTGACGGCCTCGACGAGTTCGATCAGGCTTGAGTAATCGTCCGCGTAACCCCGGTTGGGCTTCTTTTCCCAGCTCCAGCGGTAGCGGGCCACCTTCAGTTCGCCCTCGGAGACATACCTCCTCAGGGTGGCGTTCTCGTTAAACTCCCGCAACACGGAATCATTGAACTCAAACCAGTCATCAATCTTGTAGAGATCCCCTTCCGATTGGTCGGGAAACCAGGTTTCCACATACTCCGAGCTGGGATGCTGGGAATCGGTGAACACCTCACCCTTTTGAATCCCGTTCACGAGAAACTGCACATAGCGCTGATGGGAATAGGGGAGATCCATCTGCTGAGCGATCCAAAAACTGGCCCGCTCCCGCTGAAGGGTGTTGTCGCGTCCGGGCTGTTCCAATCCATCCAAGTTGACCTTGCTCACCCCCAAGAAGGCATCATCATCGGGAAAGACAACGACCATCGCCGTCGGTTGCCTCGAGGCGGGATTCCCGTAGCCCGGCCTGATGAATGGGCTCCCCCGGAAACGGGAACGGGTATTGTAAATGGCCCGGTAATCCCCATAAACAAACGTGGTATCGATCAGTTCGTTGCTCAGTTTTTCCCGTCGCCGCCAGGTCTGCAGGTTGTCGTCGGCAACCCACAGACGATAGGTTCCAAACTCACTTCGAACCCGGGATTCGCCCCACCGCACCAGACATTCCTGATTCCTCGGATTCCGAGGAAATTGACTGGTCTCGGATTCCCCATGGCCATCGGTGGCCTCGACACAAAAGGCCACCAACGCCCGATTCGCCTGCCCCGGGATGGTCGCCGTATAGGCCCCCGCCCCCCGGTACTGCATCACGACACTCTGGTAATCATCCTCCCGGTCCCGCCGATACTTCAGTAATAGATTCGCCAACCCATCCGGATCGCTCACCTGGGCCGTGACCTCGACATCGCGACCCGTTCTCGGGAGCACGGGATCGTGTCGAACCCCCACGATGGCCGGCCCGATATTCGGGCGCCCCTGGGAATTCACCTCCCCGGGCGTCCCCAGATTCGAGGGAACCTGCATCCGACCGGAGAGCTCAATCGGGTTTCCATGCAGACGCAGGAGCATCTCGGGATGTCCCCTTAGCCAACGCACTCGGGCCCTCAAGGTGGCCCGCTGTCCGTTGGAAAGATTCGAGGTCAAGTCGGTCTCGACTCGGTTCGCCCCGTTATCGCCGCCACTCGTCGCTCGCAAATGAAGGCTGTGCTTGCTCTGAAACCCGCTCCCTCCGGCGCTCAACCCCGAACGGACGTGATTGCCCTGGAGCACCCAATCATCCAGGCCTTCATCAAAACTTGGATTGGGCACCCGGTTGCCCCCGTTCCCTTGCCCCACGAATAGGTCGTCGACCAAACATTCCCCCCTCCCGAGCATGAGGATCTGCAACTCATTGAAGGCGCCCCGCCCGTTGTCGAGACGTCCGCTATGCTCGATCATGGTCCACTGGGATTTCTCCGTTTCATCGCTATCCCGCCAGTTCGACGCGTAGCGGTTATCGCTGCGGGGATCCGTCAGCTCAAGGCTGCTTCCTCCGCCATCCGCCCATTGCCCCCAACGCCCCCCGTCGTGATAATGGACTTCATCCTCGGTGATCCATATCCGCTCCCGAATCACCTCTCCCTCCTCATTGATCCCCTCAATCACCTCCGGCCGCTCGAGGGCTACCCGTCCCCCGCGGTTCGACAGTGTCCCCCGAAAGTCCCCCACCGTATTGGCTTCGGTCAACGCCGGATAGTTCTCCCTGAGACGGACGGCGTCCTTTGCCAGCACCAGAAACCCTCCTCCCGGGACAAGCGTCCCCTCAGGAATGCCGAGGCGAATCTCCCCGGTGACCTGCCAATCGCTCAGGTCAACAGGCGTCGACCCGGCATTGTACAATTCCAAAAACTCGTCACCGGAGTCCTCACTGATGGGATGATACATCATTTCATTGATCACCATTCGCGGGGCCCGAGGAGAAGCGTTCGCCGCCCCCGGCGTCAGTTGTTCCAGCGGGTTCCAGAGGGACGCACCGTCCGGAAAACGCCCGATCGAAACCCCGTTTTCCTGTCCTCCGAATCGGAAAATATCAATCACCTGCCCTCCCTCCGGAACCCTGAGCGCCACGGTTTCCCCGGCAGAACTCAATGCAAAGCCCAGTTGGCTTTGATCAAAAGCAAGGTAGCCTCGAGCGGGTATTACCGTACCTTCAGGGATCACGAAACGCGCCTCCGAGGGATGATCGCCAAGACCGCATCCGGAAAGGTCGATGTCTCGATCCGAGTAGTTATACAATTCCAGATAGTCGAGGATCGGATCATCCGTGTGCGCCAACACCTCATTAAAGACGACTCCCGAATACGCATCACCCAACTGGGGGTCGGCCTTGCCAGGGGAGCCCTCCATCGCCACGCTCGCGAACCAACTGCGAACATCCCCTTGTCCATAGGACGGACGCGCCAACACCATCGAGTGACCCCATCCGTCCGCTGAAATGGGCCATCCATCGCGGTCCCCGTAGTCGACCTCCAGCAGGATCGCATCAATCCGGTTTCTCAACCGTATCGTGCCGCCCCCGTTGGGTAAGGCCCCCTCGAAAGGCCCCGAGACCGAATCCAAACCATAGTGGGTTTTGACATCCTCGGGCACCGCAGCGACAACCAAATAGCTGCCGCCATCAAGAAGCGTCCCCTCAGGAAACAGATAATCCACCGCCCCAGACAGACGGCAACCACTCAAGTCCTCGGGCCAAGGCTGGCTGTTGTAGATCTCGATGAACTCCAGATTGCGCCCATCCCCTCGCGACTGGGGGTGATAGTGGATTTCGGTGATGGCAAATCCAGTGCTTCGCGCCACAGGTCCTTCCGGTTCGGGCGCTCCCTTCAATCTTGCCGGCGGGAGGGGTTCAAAATTCCAAGCAAAGGATTGCATCGCCCCCTTGGCGATCACGTTGGGAACCTCGGCTCGATCCCGAATGTTCTTCACCCCAAGCTGGTAGGTGAGGCCGGGTTGCAAGGTCGAGGTCTCCAACACGACAGTTCGCCCCCCCGCAGTCAATCGGGCTGCCATCACCTTCACGTCACCGTCAATCGAGTAATTGGCGGCGTGAGTGGCCGTCGCTTCGTCGACCGGTTCAGAGAACGTCACCGTCAGGGAATTGGCATTGCCGAGATTTAATACCGACACCAATGCCGGTCCCGCCGCATCCCCCCTCACCGTCAATCTTGCCGCTCGACTGGTCACCGCGCCCTCGGAGCTTGAAACCCGGACTCGAATCAGAGCACCGTCATCGCTCAACGCCAACCCCTCAAGCGCCAATTCAGCATTAGTCGCCCCAGGAATATCCACCGAGTCCCGCTGCCACTGATAGCTCACCCCCAAGGCTCTTGATACTTCTACCTTAAAGGTTGCCGTCCCACCTTCCATCGCTGAGACCGCCCCGGGATGTCTGGTGATTTCCGGAACCCCGATACCCACTGGCTGCAGTCTCACCCCGGGAATCGGTGCCTCGAAGCGCCCGTTGGGAAGCTGCCAGCGAACCGCCAAATGATCGCCTCCCCCCCGCTCCTTCATCAATGCTTCCACGTAGTAGCGGCGCCCCTTGACTAAAGGAACCGGTTCCGACTTTTGCTCCGGATACTTAGTCCACGCTTTTGCCGCCGTCCAACCCGGAACGCTGGCAATGGCCTTGACGTTCGCCGGTGACTCGTCAGAGCTCAAAAACAGGGCCCCGCCATCATCGCTGGCAATCCAAAACGTGTAGCTGCCGGTTTCGGGCGGCAACAGAAACCCACGAATCCGCTGACCGTAGTCTTCGTCCACATTCGTAGGCGCCTCAAAGGTGGGAATGATCGACTCGCTCGTCGGACGCAATGGAAAACTCGAATGGTCGGTAAGGTCTGAAACGGAAGCTCCCCCGATGTCCGCATACACCTCCCTCAGGAGTCCCTGAACCTGACTTTGAGCCTGGCTCTGACCCTGAAGTTCAACGCCACCCAAGGCCAACGAGGCCACCAGGACCCAGTAGCGGGTCCCCCTAAGCAATCCTAAATCGACCATAACAAAAACCAATTAAACGCTCACCTACCTTAAGCAGATTGGATGCCATAAAAACCGGAATCCCAAAATAGGAAAAGAAGCCGATGGGCATAGGCCGAGATTGGGGCATCGGGAACGCCGCCAGGAAACCCCGGTCTAAATTCGCTCGAAATAGCGGCA
>MDTE01163314.1_pt1 | contig 12507 bp, 6 predicted proteins | sample 811231 | NCBI WGS metagenome assembly MDTE01 (sample SAMN05326651, study PRJNA326480) | marine metagenome | isolation source: seawater | place: Indian Ocean: Red Sea | collected 2010
CGATTGGGGACGAAATCGGGCGGCGGCGATCGCGATCTGTGGATCGAGCATCGAATCCGACGGATGGGTCAACAACCCGGGGCTGCTTGGCTCCTGTCAATCCGAGGGTTCACGCGGCATGTTCACGGGTACCGCTGGACCGGATTCCACACCCCACTCGCCCTCCCTTCGACGGCTCCGCGGACCGCCGACCGCGTCATTTTCGCGCCCCTTCGATTGCACGGGCGAAAAGCTGCCGCCCGAGCGTCGCATCTCCCACGCGCGGGTATGGGTCCGGGATCTCACCTGACGGTAGGCGGCGGCCGCACCGTACTGCGCCACGGGCTTGAGGGCCCGCCTAGCGTAAGACATCGGAAAAGTACTTGGTCCTGGCGCGCTGCTACGTGCGTCGTCTGATCTAGCGAGGAAGGTTCAAGAAGCAACGAACTCGGCAAACAGGCGACAGTTTTGGTGTGGTGCGGTTTTTGGGACTTTTTGGAAAATGGGCCCCAAGACAGGTTCGCACACGCAAACAGTCAGAAACGAACCCTAACCCTGCGACCCGCACACGCGGGCGCGGCCGAAGCAACATCGAACGGATCAGCGAGACCTCACAACAAGACCGCACAAGATGGCCTCTATGAGTGCCGTCCGCCGTTCTCTCCGCCAGGTCGCCACCATCGCCGCGAGGCGCGGCGCCTCCGCTGGCCTCGTCGCCGAGGCGGGCGCCTCCCGCGCCATCCTCGCTGGTGAACTCCGCGCGCAGGTGAGGATAAAAGTGAACACCCTCGAGAGGGGAAAAATCTTGCGGCCGGGTTGTGCCGAGGCGCCCGCGATCGGTGAAGGCGGCGGGACCGAGCGCCGGGCCCGGGGGCTCGATCCGACCGCGATGCCATCGTGATCGCATTGGAACCCCGACGCACGATTCTCTCCTTCCGATTTCCCTCCCAGAACCACACCCAAGTCGGCCGTTCGCCGGATGTCGGCGGTCGATCGGAAATGTAACCTCAACTCTGACTCCACCGAACGTTGCTGACCACCCTGCTGCTCTTTCCCTCCACTCCCGCAGGCTCGCGCCGGCCTCGTCGGCTCTTTCACCGCCGGCAAGTCCCTCTTCCACGCTTCCTCCGCCGCGGCGCACGCCGCCGGTCTCATCGAGCCCCACGGCGGCAAGCTCGTGAACCTCATGGCTGACGAGTCGAAGAAGGCCAGCCTCGTCTCCTCTTGCAACCGCACCCTCGAGCTCTCCGACAGGAACGCGTGCGACGTCGAGCTGCTCACTGTGGGTGGCTTCAGCCCTCTCACGGGCTTCATGAACGAGGACGTGTACACTAACTGCGTCAAGGAGATGCGCCTGCCCGGCAGCAACCTTCTCTTTGGCATGCCCATCGTCCTCGACACCGCCTGCGAGGACACCAAGGTTGGCGACAAGGTGCTGCTCAAGTACCAGGGCAAGGACGTCGCCGTCATCACCGTCGAGTCCAAGTGGAAGCCCGACAAGCCGCTGGAGGCGAAGATGTGCTACGGCACCTCCTCCATCGAGCACCCCGGCGTGTCCATGATCTCCATGGAGCGCCGCAAGTACTACATCGGCGGCAAGGTCGAGGGTCTCTCCAAGCCCGTGCGCCCCTTCCCTTGCCCCGACCCCTCCGAGGTGCGCGCCATGCTCCCCGCGGGTAAGGACGTCGTCGCGTTCCAGTGCCGTAACCCCATCCACAGGGCGCACTACGAGCTCTTCACCCGCGCGCTCGACGCCGAGAACGTCGGCGAGGGCGCCGTCTGCCTCGTGCACCCCACCATGGGTCCCACCCAGGACGACGACATCTCCGGCCTCGTCCGTTACCACACCTACGAGGTGCTCGCCAAGGAGGTGAACAACCCCGCGATCAGGTGGGCGTACCTCCCCTACTCCATGCACATGGCCGGTCCCCGCGAGGCTATCCAGCACATGATCATTCGCAAGAACTACGGCTGCACCCACTTCATCATCGGCCGCGACATGGCGGGGTCCAAGTCCTCGATCGACGGCGAGGACTTCTACGGCGCCTACGACGCCCAGGACCTCGCCAAGGCTAACGCCGCTGAGCTCGGCATGAAGACCGTTCCTTCCCTCAACGTCGTGTACACCGACGAGGAGGGTTACGTCACCGCGGACGTCGCCGAGTCGAAGAAGCTCAGCGTCAAGAAGCTCTCCGGCACCAAGTTCCGCAAGATGCTCCGCGGCGGCGAGGACATCCCTGAGTGGTTCGCGTTCAAGTCCGTCGTCAAGGTTCTCCGCGAGCACCAGTAAGCGGTAAGTGGATGTCCGTCTGGGACGGACGGACGGGACATAGATTTGGTCAGGGCGCGGGTTGCTCCCTAGAGACGGTTATTTCAACTCAAAAGTATCGCTGTTTACACGCGACGCTAATCCCGTGATGACGATGACGCCACTACCGCGATGGGCCCGCGGAACCAATCACGCCCTCTTTCCCACCCATAACCGCCTCCTCCATCGCACGCTGCTTCTCCTCGTAGTATCCCTCAATCGCCGGCGTGTCCCACCCGGGCAACCTCCGCTTCAGAGGAAACAACACATTGTCGGGGGTCTCCGCGTGGTCGCGAAGGTAACCCGGAGGCAGCGCCGCGATGGCTGCTCGCTTGTGACGAATCTTGTCGTTGATGTCTTTCTGAAACGCGCGGTGCTGCGCCATCTTCTTGCGGCTGTATTCCGCCGCCCTGAGTTGGAACTCCTTGAGCTCCTCCTCGCTTATGTTTTCAGCCATCTGCTCCTTCGTCAACCTGGGCACCGCGCCAAACAATATGTCCTTATACTGATCCACCGCCGCCTTCATCCGCGGATTTACCTCCGCTTTCGGAGCTCCTTGCGCTTTCTTCTTCACGGGCTGCTTCTTCTTCGCCGCCTTTGCCATGTGCCGAACCTGCGTGGAAGTCCAAGACGATGCCACAGTCTCCCACGCCATCGGATCGCGCCACGGCGTGGCGGCTCCGAGCTCCGCCATGCACCGAGACGCGACCCTGCGTAACATGGTCGGACCTATCCTCGCAGAAGATGGCGCCTCCTATCGCTTCTGACGCCGTCCGCAGGACGCTTGGCACTCTGCCGCACCCAGCTCGTGGAGAGGGATTTAGGGTTCAGAGTCTTCAGCACTCGAGAGAAAATTTTGGTTCACTTTCGTCGCTGGTTTTCAAGTCGTGATGCTAGTTTACTCCATCATCTCGTTACATCAGTCGTCTCTCTGCGCTCAAAGGGCCGCCAACAGCTGCGACAACTCCCTCGCAGCACCCCACATCCTCTTCTGCACCGTCGGATCCCCCGCCTCCTTGCACCACGACAGCACTTCCCTCATGACTGTCCACTTCCTGAGCCTGAAGTGTTCCGTCAAAACCTTCTCAACCCCGGCCCTCGGCTTCTTAAGGTGCGCGATCATTGCATGCCTGACAGTGTGCAGCCTGATCTCCTCGTTGTGCTCCCGTGACTTCATGTCGCCCTCTGCCGTCCCACGTATGCCGTCGAAACCCGGTTCGTTGAACATAGGATCGTCGACCAAGATCAGACCCTGGATCGATACCAAAACCTGATACAGGCTGCTCGTCTTTGCGTCCCACTTCTCTTCCATCCCGCCGCCATGCCACGTACCCAATAACGACAGGCACACCTTTCCGTCAGCGTACAGGTTGGGATTGAAACGAACACGACCGCTTCCCGTCGTGTCGAGGTTCACCATCGGAGGCTTTTCGGGGTAGCCCGCCGGAAAGTAAACGTCAAACACGAAACAACCGCCACTGTACGGCGTCCCTCCCGGCCCGGTGATGACCGCGCGCATGCGATCAAACCTGTCGGGATCGTGCCTGAGGAAGATCGACGACCCAGCCTCGCACGGGAGCTGATTCTCCGAAAGAGCGGCGCACTCTCGCGCGAGCTTCTTCTGCTTCGCCTTGGATGGGACACCGCCCGCGTCATCGTCCTTGCTGTTTTTGTCAAACTGCGAGAAGAAGTCCCGGATGGGTACGCCGCAGTCAACCTCGCCGAAGGTTCCGAGGGATTCCATGCCGGACTTGTACGCCGCCTCCCAATCGTATCCCTCAGGCTCCGGACCAAGTCCGGCGAGAAGCGCGTGAGCAGCAGCCTCGGGGTCTTGCGGAGCGGCGCCGGGACTCATAACATCGCCAAGGGCATCGCCATCACCGGCGGATTTCCCGGGGGTTGTCGCGGCGCCGCCACCGCGTAGAGAGGCAACCGCGTCGATGATGTCGAACATCTTCGGAGGCAGAAGCGCGGCGCCCAGCGTGTGCTGGATCAATAAGTCTCTCGCGCGTTCCATCACCCCCGCGTCGTAGTCGTCCTCGCCTGCCAGCGCCTCCGCAAAACCCCCGGCGACGCCGTCAAGCCGCACGGTGAACTCAACGATGGCGAGCACGAGCTGCTTGGGGTCGAATCCGTACTTCTTGGGATCTTTCACTCCGAGGTTGGCGCACTTGGGACCGAGTAACACCTCGAGAAAGTGGACCACGGCGTGAGCTGCCTTTCCCGCCACCTTCGGCGACACAAACGCGGGAGCTACCGCGGGTGAGGATGCCAAAAGGTTGAGCAGCTGAAGCGTCTTCTTGGCGTTTCGCAAAAAGCCAGCTGCGGTCCTCTCCTGGGACTGCGTGAAGTGCTCCTTCTCCTCTCGCACCTTGGCGGGCAATGCGCTCCACGTCGCCTCGTCCGCCTTTGCCTTCTCCATCTCGGCAATGTGTGTCAGCCTGTCCAAAGAGTCCTGCAGGACGTACATGAGATCGCCAAGGACGCACCCAGCAAAATCAGAGAAGAGATCGTCATTCCTCAGCTCAGCCACAGACTGGACGCACTCTTCCGTTCGCCACAGTTCCTCCAGCAGTCGTGCGATGATATCTCGGGTGTGGAACTTATCGAACTTGTCCCTGTCTACATCGAGACCCTCGACCGCGTCCATCACCGAGTACGCGCGAATCAACGCAGGACAAAGGGTGGACTTAGCCTCGGCCGAAGACAGCACGCTGGTGACGAGTAGCTCGTGCGTCGCGGAGCCTCTTACTCCCAAGACTCCGGACCCCGCGGCGCCCTTGTAACCCCTTTCGCCGATGAGCATCGCCTGAAGCATCTCAACGAGTGCCGCGTGGACCGTTGGATGGCGCACCAGCGCCGGCTTGGACAAGAGTTCGCATGCGCATCGAACAAGCGTCTGCACCGACAGAACGTCGTCATGTTTGCCATTGAGCAGGTACTCCGCTTTGCCGTGCCTCAAAATGAACACGATCCACTCTGCGAGGGATTTGACGCAGTCCTCGGGGATCAAACCGAAACACTCCTTCCTTTTCTCTTCATCCAGCACTCTGGCCATCTGTATGAGCCAGTGCGCGGTGAGCAAACTGAACCTGCACGCGTCTCCGGCGAGCTCGGGATCCAGCAGCGCTGCCGAAGCACAATCGTGGTACGCGTTGTAGTCGACGTTGTCTGCGATAGCCTCCGCCGCAGTCTTTGGGACGTCGCCGTTCTCGGCAGATGAGACCCCTCCAATCGCCCTTTGGTGCAGGATTTGCATGGCTTCCTCGTAACGACGCACCACGGGGATCAGAGCGTGCGTGAATGCCCTCGAAGCGAGATAAAACGTCTCTGAGACAAACGCAGGCGGCGCGGATGGACGCGTGGAGACACGTCCGTTCTCATTCGACACGGCGGGTCGCCTCGCAAGAGTATCGTCAGCTGCCCAGTCGTGACGCCAGTTGTGACGGAGAGGTACGAGGTCTTTCAGACGCGCATCAACCAGTTTCTCGGCTCCGTCAGCGATGGGTCGCGCAAATCTGAGCGCTACCGCGGCGGTTGAAACAAGGAAGTTATCCGTGGGAACCTTAGCATCACCGAACGCGAAGCTTCGATGCGTCGCCTTTGCACCCTTGTCCCTTTCGTTCGCCTTGATGCACTGAGAAAGCCACGCCAAAACTCTGTCCATGTGTTCCCCCTTCAACTTGACCACCTTCAACAACACGCCGTGAAGCACGTCGTGCGTTGTCTTGGCACCACGGTGGACAATCTCTATGTACTTCTCCCTGTCTCCGATGCACCTCGGATACCGCTTAAGCTGCGTGAATACCTTGGGTGCGTCGCAAGACGACTCCAGCAGCTTATTCCCTCTTCCATGGCTGGTGCGAGACAGCATGGCGATGGATCCTCGGCTCATTCCCGCGCCCATGACACATCTGGTGCCAGACTCTGCGGATCTGCTCGCCAGGGCGCTTGTCTCGCAAGCCTCCACAGCCAGCTGATGTGAAAATGCGCGCAAAAGCCGTGGCTGATCCGTCAACGCGTCCAGTGCCCTAGCCGGTACCACGAGTCCCTCCACCGCGTCCAGAGGGACGTCCGCGAGTCCCTTGAACGCCCGTTTCATGACCTCGATCCACGTCCCCGCGCGGCGCTCGCTCGTCGTGATGTCAAGCATGTCCTCCAGAAAACGCCTTGAAATCACTCCACGTCCGAGCGCGTCGAGAAATTCTCCTCCTTTCCTGCCTCCCTCGAAGTACAGGTCCTCACCGTCGTCTTGCTCCAGCTGCGCGAGCATGTACTCGGCCAGCTTGCACCGCATCCTCGTCGGGAGCGGGTCGTCACCTGCGGCGACTGCCCTCGAGTGGCACCCACCCAGCTCTTCGCAGAGCCCGCCGCCCCTCAATCTTCCAGCCATGAACCTGCTCTTGACCACCGCGTCTAGAACTTTATCGCTGAGCGCGGTGCCCCGCGTGAACATCGTCTGGAGGGGTTGGCCCGCGGGTAGGTTGGCAGGCGGGGTCACGCCCGCCGCCGCCACCGGCGCGGCGAGAATACTCGACAGCGCCGAGAGAGCCAAGGTTGGGTCGGCAAACTCCAGGGGAGACGCGTCGGTTTCCTCGCCCTCTCTCCACCACTCGCACGCCGCGGGCGTCGAAGGAATTGCCTGAACGGGCACGCCGCTTCCCTCTCGCGTCTCTCGCGATTCGCTCCCGCGACGTTGCCGCGACTGATGCTGCGCCGGCGGCTGATGCGTCGCCTGTCCGATGGACGCGAAGGCCTGCGCGAGGGATGCTGCGCTCAGACCTCCCTGCTGCTGCGAGGGTAGCGACGGCGGCGGCTGGGTTTGTACCTGAGGAGCAGATGAGGCAGGTGGCGCGGTGGTGAACAGGGCGTCGAACGGGTTCTGCCCTCCGGCTTCCGCCAGAGAAGCCGCGATGGCTGCCTCGAGGCTCGCGTCGTGCTCCGTTGGTGCGGCACCGTCGACCTCCGTGCGACGGCGCTTGTGTGAGTCGTCATTTTCGTTGCCCACCATCTCTCCGTTTTCGCCTGAAGCAGCTGCGGCAGCGGCTGCTTGAGCATCAGCTATGCTCATAGCTATCGCCTGGAGGAGGGGATAGGTGCCGGATGTTAGTCCCCAGATCTGAGGGGACGCGACGTCACGGGATGGCGGGTTGTCGATATGCGCGCGAGCGGGATATCGGAAGGTGGAAGCGGGTTCGACGCACCATTTGTAAGAGCTCATCATCGGTCTGCTCTTGGTCAGTCGACATCGCTCGCCCCTGCCCCCGGACAGCCGGGGCGCGATAGCTGTGTGTTTTCCGAAGATCTGCCAGAAGAACTCCATTGAGGTGGCATTTCCTGTGATGAGAAGGCGTTCGTTGGCGCCGAAATCTCGCCTCCCTCACTTCACACGTAGCATGGCGGCCGAACGACCGCGGCGGTTCGCCGCGCAGGTCCCGGCGAGTCCCGCCAAAGTCAGTCGTGCGGAAGCGCAGATTGAACAGGCGGCGGCGGAGCGCGTGAACCTGTCGGCCTATCCGAGGGACCATCCGATCTGGCAGGACAGCCACTTTTGCCCCGACGGACCAGACGCGATGTTCCCCGACGCCGAGGAGGCCTTCGCGGCTGCGGCGGCGAGTTTGGGATTCACGACACAGGATGGAGACGAAGGAAACATGACGCAAGAGGACGGACGCGACACCTCAGAGGCCGGGCGTGACGCATCATCGGAACCCTTCAGCGACAACGGGTGGGCGACTATAGCGGCGCTCGCCGGCACTCCATTAGCTGCTGGAGGAACGGCGATGTCGACGCCTTCGACGAGCGCAAAGCCGTCGGTAGCTTTCGCCATCGGCACGCCGGTGGGTTTACCCGACCTGGATGCGATGATGAACACACCAGGGATGGACGGGAGCAAAGACCGCGTGCGGTGGACCCCAGAGGAGGATGAGTTAATCATTAGGATGCGCGTGCACGGTGACCGGTCCATCGACTGGAACACAATAGCTGCCGCCACGGGTCGATCCAAACAATCGGCGAAGAACAGGTGGCAGTATGTATTGAAAAAGAGGTACCCAGAAGTGCCCGGGGGACGAGTACACGGCATCTGATAAATAGCGTTATAGCATAGTTGTAGGAGGTGTATCAGTGCAAGCGGCAGGCTTCGTGGATGCGTTGGATTAAAGGAACGACGCCAGTGTGAGGACCATGGTCTACGATGATGATAACCTCGAATACGCTACTTTTCACCACTCCGTCGCAATAAAGTCCTTCAAAAACACGCCGTAGAGGGGCTCCTTGGTGGAAACTCCGTGGAACACCGGATGCAACACTCGCGCAGCCGCGTCCACCTCATCTATCGGAGTCTGGAAGTGGGAAGCCTCGGCTATCCTCACGGCTTTGTCCCTTGGGTTCTCGTCGTTGATCCATCCAGTATCCACCGCCGTCATGTATATCCCATCCTTCTCAGCCAGGTCTTTCGCCGACGTACGTGTCATCATGTTTAACGCCGCCTTCGCCATGTTCGTGTGAGGGTGATTGGGGGTTTTGTGACGGTAGAACTTGCCCTCCATTGCGGACACGTTGACGACGTATTTGTTTCCCTGCGTGGATGCCATGAGCGGTTGCAGCCTTGAATTCAGCAGGAACGGAGCCAGGGCATTGATGGCCATCACCTCCACGAGCTCGGGTATTGACACGTCCTGAAGCTTCAATAACCATGAGTTGGTCGTGCGCAGGTCAATTTGCTGGCCGTTGATGTCGAGATGACCCGACGGCAGATCGGCAGAGGTTGCCGCGTAATCCTCGGGGGCGATTTTGAGCTGCGAGAGCTCCGCAGCGGTTGGATAGTAGGAGTCGGATTCGAGCATCCCGGATGAAGGAAGCAAAGATGAAGACGCTTCGGACGACGGGGATTGGCTCTCCATCGCTCGACGGGTCGCATCGTCTGCGAGCAGCGGCACAAAGCTCGCATGCTCCTGTGAAGCGCTGCCCAACCTCAGCACCGCATCCACGCTCCTCTCGAGCGGAAGCAAGTGCGCGTAATAGCTCGCCGGCCGTCGCACCGTCTGGCACGCGTTGTTCACGATGATATCTAACCTCGGGAGCGTCGCCTTAAGGTGGTCGCAGAAGCGTTCCACCCCCGCCACGTCCCTGAGGTCAATCGCGTGGATGGTGAGGCGATGCCTGAATTTGTCAAAATCCTTCTCCGCGGCGTAACGCCTCGCCGCGTCGGCGGGGAACCGCGTGGTGGCCACCAGGGACGCACCGGCACGTAGCAGCTTGAGACCAATCTCGTACCCGATCTTAACCCTCGCTCCCGTCAGCAACGCGACCTTCCCTGTCAAATCCGCGCTGAAGTTTCTCATCTCAAAGTTGATATCGGCGCAACTTGGACAGAGCTGCGCATAGAAGTGGTGCAGTTTAGTGAACCGAGCCTTGCACGTGTAACACTGCTTCGACTTGTGTAGCTCCTCCTCAATGCTCGCGCTCGTGTCTAACTTATCCCGCTCATCCTTGACGGCGCCGTCGGGGACCTGCGATAGATACCTCGTTGGCGTTGCCGTCCCATCGCTGTCGTTGCCGCCGCAGTCAGAGTCTGAGCCGGGCAGGAGCAGGGCACCCACCGCGCCGCCGTTTGACGCGCCCCGCTCCAGCTCGCGGAGGCGCTCGATGCGACCCAGACGCAATTTCGTGGTGTCTCTGTGCCTCCTATCCATCTCCGCCTGACGGGCTTTGCGTCCCTCCGCCTCGCGCCTAAGTTGCTTGGCCCGTTCCTTCTCGAGAATAGCGGCGGTACGATCGGCAAACCTCTTGTTGAGCGGCTCGAGGGAGCGTCGGAGGGGACGGTAGATCGGGTCCTTATCGAATGTTTTGGGATCGAGGGCTGTCAACACGTCGATGGTTAGGGCGAGGCGACGCATCTGTATCGGATCCATGACGTCAAAAGGCTCGAGCTCATCGGCGGCGGTGCCGACACCCCCGCCGGAAGTCCCGGGCACTGAAACTCCTTCCTCCGCGAGCGCCATGCTCCGCCTTGAAAACAGAGACTTTCGCTAGGCTATCCCCGCCCCCGGTCTCTAGAACACCTCAGCCCGAAATGCGACGGGAGGGTCGAGCGAGCTATGGAGGCGAGTGAGGTGAGGAGTGACGAGTTCAAGCTTGGCAGCTCGGATTCAGTTTCGAGAAGCTCGCTTCCAATTTTTGGCAGAGACGATGGCGCCGGCGGCCGTTCGCCATCTTCTGTTCGAGCCACGGAGAATAGCGTCGAACTGTGGTCGAACGATTCGCATGGCATCAACTACGAAGGCGCTCGCCGCACGGGATGCCAGCGACCCGACGTCGCTGAGGCGCCTGTCACGCGAGGACCTCATAAACCTCGCTGTGGGACACCCCGCGGAACTCCCCAGCGAGGTGATGGCCGCCGCGATGGTCGACGCGGCCGAGCGGCTGCGAGATACCGGGGTTGTCGGTGAATCCGCGACGCAGGAACTCAACTATGTCGCCAGGTGGGGTTCGCCGGAGACCCTAGACGCCATCGCGAGGTTCCTCACCGACCAGTACGCGTTCGCATCGGAGCCCAAGGAGAAGGAAGCGAGAGGCGTAAGGCCGGAGAGCCTCATGATAACGAACGGAGTGAGCCACGGGATCGATTTGGCGTGCGCACAGCTCACGATGCCCGGCGATATCGTCGTCGTGGAGCTCCCGACCTACTTCCTCGCGGCCGACGTGTTCCGAGACAACGGGCTGGACGTCGTCGGCGTGGACGGGTTGGAGGAGGGAATCGGACCCGACGGGTTGCCCGACGGGACACCGGGGTACTTTGACGTCGGCGCGCTGGAGCGGCGCCTGCGCGTCGACGGGCTTAGGCCACGACTCGTGTATCTCGTGCCCACGCACTCGAACCCGCGCGGAGGCACGCTTCCCGAGCGTGATCGAAAGCGCCTCGTCAAGCTCGCCGTTGAGTTCAACTTTTACGTTCTCGCCGACGAGGTGTATCACCTTTTGCACTGGGGCGAGGAGCCCCCTCCGCCGAGGATGTGCGAAGTGGAGCAAAATGTGTTGAAGGTGGCGGGTCTGAGCGACTGGGACGACGACGCGGGAAAAGGAAAAGGAAAAGCAGCTGCCGCGTGGGAGGTGAGGCGAAGCGACGATGTCTATGAAGCATCCGCCACGCTCGAGAGTAGCGGCCGCTCCTCCGCCGCAAGGGTGGTGTCCGTTTCGTCGTTCACCAAGATCCTCGCCCCGGGTCTTCGAGTTGGATGGATAGAGGCTGCTCGGTCGATCGTCGACATGATATCAGACAGGGGTTACGTGAATAGTGGAGGATGTGTCGCGCCGTTTGCCGCGTCTGTCGTCGTGAGTGCGATTGAAAACGGTTCGCAGGCGCGATGGCTCCGGGGGCTACGCGAGCGCTACCGTGGCACCTCTCGAGTGCTTCACGACGCGGCATCGAGGGAGGAATCGTCGACGGGGTGGAAGGTTGCCTCGTGTCCTCCATCCGGCGGCTATTTCCTCTGGATCGAGCTCCCGGCGGATTGCGACGAGCGCGCGGTGACGAGAGCCGCGGAGGACGCGGGGGTGGCGTTCCTACCGGGTTCGCGCTGCGTCCCGCGCTCCCTGGAGCGACCCCGGGAGGAACGTTCGTGCAGGCTGTGTTTCGCGTACCTCGACGAGGAGAAGATCGTCGAAGGAGTGAAGCGGCTCGCAGAATCGGTGCGGAACGCGCGAGGGAAGTGAGGAACAGGAGCTCAGTTGCGTATGCACTCGTAATCACCACATCCGTCCGTCTAGCTAGATGCGTCCTCCGAACGCGTCCCTCGCCTCCTGGTCGTCCACCGAGTCGAACAGCATGTCGTCATCGTCCGCGAACCCCTCGTCGTCCAGGTAATCGTCCAGGTCGTCCCTGCTGGCGGTGTTGTCCCCCTCGCGATCGTCCTCCTGGTCGTCCTCGACAAACTCAATCGCCGCCGCATCCTCCGGGTTGAGCCCGAGCATGTGCGGCAGGCTCTGCACGATGTGGTCGGGGATGTCGCCGCCCTCTTCCATCGCGGCGTCCACATCCTCGAGGCCACACACGCCGGACAACGTCAGAACCGTCGCACCCGCGCCTCCGGCCCGACCGAACGTGATGTCGGTGTCCAGCCTGTCTCCCACGACCAGGGTCCGCGCCATGTCGACGTGGTTACCCTTGAGCAGCTCCAGCAGGAACGCGGACGGCTTGCCCGCGTAGATCTCCGGCG
>MDTE01079695.1_pt1 | contig 12506 bp, 8 predicted proteins | sample 811231 | NCBI WGS metagenome assembly MDTE01 (sample SAMN05326651, study PRJNA326480) | marine metagenome | isolation source: seawater | place: Indian Ocean: Red Sea | collected 2010
AAGAGAGAGTCTGGTGGTTTTAAAGAATTCAAAGGAAGTTGTTTTTTCAATTCATCCCAGTCAATCATCTTTTCAGCGGTAGTAATATATCCCGTTTCTTTGACAAATTGAGAAAATTGATAATTAGTAACTTCAAATTTATCCATCAAAAATGAATCTACCTTAACTTCATGAACGGGTTTTTCATTAGCATAGGCATAAAAAGCATTGCTACCCATAAAAAATTTTCCAGACGGAATTAAAACCATTTCATAATTGATGTCTTTTTTAAAATTTTTAACACCAAAGGGATAAGACCATATAGTAAAAATTAATATGATTAAGATGTAGACTAATAAAAAGTACCTATTTAGCAATTTTATTCATTGATTTATAATTTTGTTTAACTCCACCATAGGGAAAACCTTTAACATCAGACCGTGCATGTTTAAAAACTATTTCCGCTCTTTTAACAACATCTGGATACATTTTTGCCAAATCTTCTGTTTCCCCTTTATCATTTTCTATATTGTAAACCTCAATATCTGAATCTAAGTTGTATCTTACGGCTTTCCATTTCCCCATTCTTGCAGATTGCCTAAAACCACCATTTGGTATTTCCTGAAACCATCCACTTAATTGGAACTCCCAATTGAGAAAATCATGAAATTTTTGTTTTTTTGAAAGTAAGGTTGGTAAAAAGGATATCCCATCCGTTTTCAATAATTCTTTGTAACCAATCAAATCTGAGAATGTTGGCATTATATCCTGAAAACTCGCAATGTGATTTGTTTGACTACCAGGTTTGATTTTTCCTCCCCAATAAGCAATCAAGGGCACTCTTATTCCCCCCTCATATAGATCTCGTTTACCACCTTTGAGAACCCCATTGCTATCAAAAAATTCTAGATCATGACCACCTTGATCAAAATGGGGACCATTATCGCTTGTAAAGAGTATTAGGGTATTATCAATATCACCGCTACTTTTTAGCTTCTCTATTAGCCTTCCTACCTGTTTATCTAGTAAAGTAATCTTTGCTGCATGTGCTTTTTCGATATCTGGCCAATCTTCCTTTATATAGTGAAGCGTATCTCGAATTGGCCCCTCAAAACTATGAGGTGCACGATATGACATAAATAAGAAAAATGGTTTTTTTTGTTTTTTTTCAGCTAAAAAGTCCAATGCAATATTTGTCCTTAAGTGATCTTTACAATCATATTGTTTAAAGTCGTAGTTAACGTATTCTTTATCGCCATTTATCCATAATCTATTAGGCGGAAATTCACGACCACCAAACCTTGCTGTCCACTGTTCTTGAGCTGCCAAATCAAACCCATGACCATAGGCCCATGTTTCCACATCATCAGGTCGATCCAAGTGCCATTTACCGATAAATGCGGTTTGATATCCAACATCCTTAAACATCTTTCCTAAAGTAAATTCATCTTTATCTAAAAAGGCCCCTTCCCAAATATCATCGCCATAATATCCTGCATTTCCTCTTATTGATACTTTTGACGGGTTTTTCCCTGTTAACAAAACAGCTCTAGAAGGTGCACAGGCAGCATTTCCAGCATAAAAATCTGTAAATATCATTCCATCACTAGCTAATCTATCTAAATTAGGTGTTTTAATTATTTTTTGACCATATGAACCTAATTCATTATAGCCCAAATCATCTGCTAATAACAAAATTATATTAGGCCTCACATTTTGAAGACTTTCTTTTTTATCACAGCTAATCGTAAAGAATATGATCAAGGTCATGCAGAATAAACTACCTGTTTTGACAAAATTAAATTGACTATTTTTAAGAAAAATTTTCATTTAGAAAAAATATAAAAACTTTTTAGTATATAGTTTTTTCGCTTGGTAAATAGCCAATTCGATGGGCTTTAAATTGAATTTTATCGCCACCCTTTGAATAATGGATAGGTTTTGTATAGGGCCTCCATCCAATCCAAGGTTTTAAATCTCTTTTTAGGTATTTATAACCAATATTTGCTCCTTCAGTTTCGCATGTAACGACTAAATTATTTTTTATCATCTTGACAATAGGTTTTTCAGTTTTTGGTTGTATTCTATTTGGCCAAAAAGTCTCAATAAGTTTTTCTTCAGGTATGTGACCTTTATCGCCAATTTGTTCCATCCAATTTTCACATTCGTTTCTTAATTCCTTTAATTTATTGGAATATTTTGGATTATCCGCAAGATTTCTTAGTTCAAAAGGATCTAACTCTGTGTCAAACAACTCCTCCTTAGCTTTTCCATTTCTAAACCAAAGAGATTGTATACTGTCTAATTCATTATTTTTCTCCATCATCAAAAGTTGTTGCATTGTACCCATCTTCTCTCTGTATTCTAAAGGAAGATAATAAGGTTTTTCAGGATAAAAATTTTTTAAATATTTATACCTAGAATCTCTAACTGCACGGATCATATCGTAATGTTCATCAAATCTATCTGCCGCAGCATGAATATATATTCTCTCTTTTTTTGATTTGGTATAGCCCTCAAAGGCTTTTCCTTGATGGTAATTAGGAATATCTATGTTTGATAAAGAGAGAAGAGTGGGCGCAAAATCTACAAAACTTATCATTCGATTATCCAATTCACCTGCGCGATTACTATTTGGAAATCTAATAATCATCGGTACCTTAATTCCTGAATCATATAATAATCTTTTTTCTCTTGGTAGCGGTCCACCGTGATCCGTGTAAAAAACAATAACAGTTTTTTCCAGTAAATTATCTTCCTCTAACTGCTTTAAGATCAAACCAATCTTATTGTCCAATTCTACAACATTAGAATACATACGTTTCATATCCTTAATGACGACTTTAGTTTTAGGCAGATAAGGAGGAACAGTAATATCAATCGATTCAGAAACGTACAATGGTTTTTCAATTTCTGAAAATTTTTCCCACCATTTACCAATATCTCTTCTTGGGGGAAAGGGAATTAAATCAAAGTGTCGGTACCAGGGGTCCCATAAATTAGATTCGTGCGTAACTCCAAAATTAAAAACAGAAAAAAAATTTGATTCTTTAGGCCTATTTCTCCAGTGAGCAAATATGCTGGATTCATCCCATGCAGTTATCGATTTATAAAACTGGTAATCTTCCTTTTGATTATTTGTACAATAATATCCATTTTCTCTTAAAATTTGACTGACCATTTTTACATTTGGAGGCAAAACTACTTCATAATTAATTAAACCTTTCTTTTTTGCGGCAGGCTGTTGAGATAATGTCCTCATATGGTGTGCTCCAATACTTGAAGGATACATGCCAGTGACGATAGAGGCTCTACTTGGAGAGCATACTCCCGAAACAGAGTATACATTAGTATATCTGACTCCCTCCTCCGCTAAACGAGTAAGGTTTGGTGTACTAATTGTTGAATCTCCAAATGGTGGAATATATAAACCTAAATCCTCTGCAACCAGCCAGACTATATTAAATCTTTTAACAGATTTATTTGGCGCGTTACAACTAATTATGATGAGTGAGAAAAGTAAAATGCTACTTTTTATTGTATTCATCGTAAGCTGATTGATATGCTGGAAGAATGGCCTCATATTGTGAAGGAGCTTTGTGTGTTGAATTGATATGGTCCTTGGATAAAATATTTAACTTTTGAACAATTTCTGGATAATCTTTTGCTAAATTGTATTTTTCAGATGGATCATGTTCAATATTGTATAGTAGAGGCATATCTTTTTGTTTTGGCCCATCATCCCAAGGGTTTGGGTCTTTTATGAATAGTTTCCACTCTTTATGCCTTAATGCAATTAAAGTATCTTGTCGATAAAAGTGAACGTCTGTCCGTATAGGACTATTTTCAAAAAGCGTTTTAGTAATATCAAATCCATCTATGGATTTAAATTCAAAATCTTTATCGACTTGAGATAAAATTGTTGGAAATAGATCTAAAGTAGAAGCAAGTACTGTAGACGTTGTTCTGGGAATAGATTTGGGCATCCATGCAATGGCAGGCACTCTATAGCCTCCCTCATAAACACTTCCCTTATTTCCTTTTAATAAACCAGAGGACCCTCCATTTATATTCGCCCATCCCCATGGACCATTATCGCTGGTGAAAAGAACTAGTGTATTTTGAGCAATATTTAATTTTTTGAGGGTATTTAAGATTTCTCCTACACTTCTGTCGATTTCCTCTACAACATCTCCATAAGACCCTCTAGCGCTCAAACCTTTATTTTCTTCAGATAACATTAAAGGCGTGTGAGGAGCGGTATGAGCTAAGTAAAGAAAAAAAGGTTGATTTTTATTTTTATGTATAAACTCAATAGATTTTTTGGTAAACATTTTAATAAAATTGCTCTGATCTAGGCTAACACCAAGCGTATCAAAACCATTTAAAAATGGCAAAGGCGGAAAGTTTTCTCTAGCATAATCCCATTTACCCTCTGGCCTCATATCGTTTGAGTAGGGAATACCATAAAAGAAATCAAATCCATGGTTAAGTGGCATATACTTCTTTAAGTGGCCCAAGTGCCATTTACCAATACAAGCCGTACTATAACCATAATCTTTTAGCGCTGATGCTATTGTTACCTCTTTAGGATCCAAACCACCCGCATTATCAGGGAATAAAACACTTCTTTTTCCATACATCCCTGTTTGCACGGGCAACTTTCCAGTTAAAAGGGCTGCTCTACTCGGTGTACAAATTGAAGAACCTACATAAAACTGAGTAAATCTCATTCCCTCATCCGCCATCTTGTCTAGGTTAGGAGTCTTTATTGTTGGATGACCGTAAGAGCCTAGATCTCCATATCCTAAATCATCCGTAAATATAATTATAAAATTAGTCGGTTTTTGATCCGTTTTAGAATTGCATGATAAAGGGAAAAAACAAATCAAGATAAATATATATTTCAATATAATCATTATAAATCTCTAATTAATTGCTCATCAATCGCTTCATAAACTTTTAAAAAATGATCACCAAAGTTACTTTTCCCCATGCGTCTTGATTGAGTGATAACAATTTTATTTATTAAATCTATTCTGAAAACAGACGATGTAGCTGATCCATGCCCAATAACTTGATCACTCAATAGGAATTTTTTAGAATTATTATCTTTAATTTCCCAATTTTGCATAACGATACCAATTCCTTTTGGCTGATTTTCATCCCAAGAATTTTTATATCGAAGATCCGGATACATATCCTTGAGATTTAGAGGTAATAGTTTTTTAAATGTTTCTTTTGAAAAATATTTTTTTCCACCATATTTACCTTCCTGCAGTAGCATTTGTGCTAAAATGGCAAGGTCATATGCAGTTGTATGGACACTATACCCCAAAGCCCACTCATGGTAGGTGTTTTTCATGCCTAATGGTTCATATAAATATTCATGAAACAATCTAAAAACACTTTTTCCAGTGATAATTTCCATCACTTTACCAGCCAGGTCATAACCCGTCCCATTATATCGATACTCAGTACCAACTGTATCTTCTCTTATAATATATGAGAGTGTATTATCAAGCCAGTGATTGTGAACTCCTCCAAATAAACCATGTCCGTAAAAACCGCCCGTATGAGTAAATAAGTGACGCATGGTTACGGCTTGAGGTCCTCTAATTTGAAAATCGGGCAAATACTTTCCCACTGGATCATCAATTCCAATCAAACCTTGATCTACAAATTGTGCAAATAATACTCCTGTAATTAGTTTGGTTATTGAAGCAATCTCAGTTGGTGTATTTATTGTGAATTTTCCAAATTCATCATCTCCAAAGGCGTTATGAAATATAATCTCACCATCTTTAGCGATTACCATATCAAATGGTGATCCATCATCATTAATCCAGGCTTGACATATATTATTCATTTTTTCAGTAAAGGAAGAGTCTTTATCTAGGATCTTCTTTTCTTTGTAGATTAGATAATTATTTTTCCTGAATGTATTAGAAGGAAGTTTTAGCTTTTTATAGTAATTCTGTTTACCTAATATAATTTTTTTTAACTTTGAATGATAATCACCATCATGTATCAAAGGAGTGTGTTTTTTATCACTCAAAAATTGACTTTTATGCATATCATCAAGAAAAGCTAGAAATAAAATTTTCTTCTTCTGCATTAAAAAAGACTCAAATGTTTGGAGACCTAAAAAGGTACTGATTGCATTGGTATGTTCTTCCCATGTGTCTCTCGAAATACCATTTACTGGTATATAGTCAAGTTTAGCAGATATTTTACTGCTCCAAGCATTCCAATCATTTGAAGTACATAGTAATGTTCCTGATTTTTTTAATGTGTCACCATTTTGACCAACGATTTCAGTGTAATAACCATATCTCCCAGTATTTTTAGGATACAAAACCTCATTCAAATTAGTATCAAACCATCTGGTTTTTATATTGTACCCTCCACCAAGGTATTTTCTTGCTAATTCAGGCTTATCTAAAACAAATTTTGGAAATTTCCCTTTTCGTAGATAAAGCATCATATTATGAGTCCAGTCAGACTTCAAATTGAGAAGAGGAATAACATCAACATTTAAAAACTGGTAATATTCAATTGCCTTACGTTTTTTATTTGAGTAAACCAAAGCCTTATTATCATCAAGAACTCTTACTTTAAGCTTCCAGTCCCAATCTTTGTTAAATAATTTCATAACAACTTTATTGGTTTTTTTATTCAATTTTACTTTTACATGTTCCTCCTCAGCGTAAAAATTATTAGCAGCGAATGCTGACTCTTGTCTCCCATTTACAAATAACATTAATCCATCTGTCGTATTTAAGTAAAAGTGAGCATAAGATTCCAAATTAGATTCAATTTCAAAAGAAACGAAAACGATAGCATAAGCGGAATCATCTACCGCTTCATTTAAATTAAATGTATTGTTCTCGCACCTGATAACTTTACCAAAAGCGGTATTTTTATTTTCAAAAAGAGTTTCAACTTTATGATTTTCTATCTCCAACATTTCCACGGGGTCGATTGACTCATTAACATGAAATGGATCATGTATTAACATCTCTTGGACATAGCTATTTGAATTTAAAGAGTGTAGTATTTGCCCATGGCCAATACTAGACAAAAGGTAAAAAAGGATTTTATATAATTTATTTAAATTCACTTTTTAAAAAAGTTTACCTTACAAAGTCATGATAGCGTACCCAATCATAATCTGCGTAATCACTCGAGTTATTGCCATTACTTGTTGAAAAGACACCTAATAAGGCTCCAGTATAATTTCTATCTAATATCTTTATAGCATCAAGAGAGGTAAAGTATTTAAAGTCTTCGCCATTATTCAAGGAGTAATAAAAAGTATACTTATCGTTTTTAGATACAACCTTAAAAAGAATATTGTTTTTGTAATCTTTTAAAAGAATACGTTTTATTGTCTTTTCATTTATTTTATTTTTCTCTTTTAGTCTCTGTTCTAAGTAAAATCGTTTATTTTCTTTGTAGACAGTGTTTGAAAGATAATTCCATTCTTTTTGATAGTGAATAATTCCTGATTCTACTTTATCATCCTTTGGCGCAAACTCCATTTTTACCTGATATTCGAAATCACTTTCCCTTTGACGAAATCCTATCATGCTAAACCTTTTTCGATTTTCAATAGTTCCTGGTTTTGTATATAACCTGAGTGACCCCCTTTTTGCCTCTAATGAATATGTGTTCTTTTGAGGTACTCTAATAAAGGTCCATTCAAGATCTAGCTTTGGAAATAAAAAGTCATCCACGAAAGTATTATTTTTATATTGTGGTTTATCTTGAAAAGGAAGCTTTTCATAACGCTCTACCTTGCCAGTTAGAGGAGAGGCTACTGGAAATAGGTAATTTACTGGCTCCCATTTTGTTTCTGATACTTGTTGCCATTTTACAATGGTAGGTTCCCACACCATCGGAGTTAAATAAGTTTCTCGACCCATATTTGCATCTCCATCTAGGTCATTTCGCTTCCCCAATGAGACCATATACCATCTTTTATCAGGCAATTCAATCATGTCTGCATGCCCAGTACTATTCACAAAGTAATCTTCAGTAACATGCCGAGTAGTTAAAACGGGATTTCTTGGATTTTCTTCATAAGGTCCAAATATATTTTCACTCGCAGCCATCATTACAGCATGATTTTTTCCAGTTCCACCCTCAGCTACAAGTAAATAGTATAGACCATGTTCCTTATAAATATGAGGGCCTTCGGTGCAACAGCCAAAAACTCCATCCCAAACTGTTTTCCTCTCACCTATGAGCATCCAATTTTTTATGTCAAGCTCTTGGACCCAGATTTCACCGATTCCATTTGCGTTCATATCTCCAGGGTTATGGGTACCTATAAAGTATACTTTGCCATCACTATCAAAAAATATATCTGGATCTATCCCAGGTGCACCTTCGATAATATGTGGATTAGACCATGGACCGGATGGATTTTCAGCTGTAATGATAAAGTTACGCATAAGACCTGGTTTACCATCTCCAGAGTTGTACACATTAGTGGTGATGATATAAAATTTACCTTTGTGATAACGTATTGTAGGGGCATGTATACCACCATCTGATTGTACATCCACAAGATTCATTTCTCCATTACATTGATCTTCTCTGTGTAATCCATGCCCTATTAATTCCCAATTAACTAGATCTTTGCTATGATGAATTGGTAGTCCTGGAAAGTACTCAAAAGAAGAATTGACAATATAAAAATCATCACCCACTCTACATATTGAAGGATCTGGGTGGGCTCCAGATATAACCGGGTTGATATAAAACCCTTCTTTTGCATTTAAGCACACCATAATTTGAAAAATTATTATTATTAATTTTTTCATGTAATCTACCTCCTCCTTTTAATTTATCTATTTAACTGTCTATATAGTTCCTTTTTAAAATCTTGCTCCATCCGATTAGCAAGTCCTTCCTTATCTCTTGTTTCATTTGCTTGAGAAAAAAGCACACCAATTAAATTATTTTTTCTATCCACCCATGATCCTGTTTTTTCATAACCCCCAACTCTCAATATGTCCTTTTCATACTCATGTGTTTTGCTAGTTAAATACATACCGAATCCGGTATTATATCCATAATCATTTTTTTCAACATTTGGCTCAGAGAACATCATTTTAATGGTATTTTTGTTTAAGAATGAATCTTGGTTTTTAAAAAATAAATAGCGCAGGAACTCAATATATCCATTTGCTGTACCAAGCATTCCCTCTCCTCCTAAAAATAATTTATCTTCAGGATAGTATCTTGGCACATCACCTCCAAAAATATCAAGCTCTCCATCACGGACTTCTCTTAAAACCCCGTCTCTTCCCGTATATCCTGGTATTAGTTTTATATCGTTAGGTTTGACATAGCTTAAGCCTTTGATACCATAAGCATCTCCAATCCGTTCTTTAAACAGATCATTTAATGATTTTCCAGTAGCTCGCTCTAGAACTAATCCTAGAACAGTAGTATTCAGTCCATAAAAATAACTTTCTCCTGGCTGCTGAATTAATGGAAGACTGGACAGTATCTCGATAAGTTCCTCCCCATTCTTTGAATTTAATATTTTTTTGGATGCGATCTGAAAATTCAAGCACTTCGATGGGGTTAAAGCATAATAGAAGCCTGCTCTATGATTTAATAGGTGATTTATTATCATAATCGAATCTGACTCTATGATATCATGCGGACAATCAAAGTTAGTCAACCTTGAGGAGGCAATACTCTCACCATCCTTATCAATTGCTACCATTAAATCAGTAAATTCTGGAATATAATTCGACACTGGATCTTTTAATGTTATCAATCCATCCTCAACAAGATCCATTGCAATTGTAATTGTTATTAGCTTACTCATGGACCAAATCCTCATCCAAGTATTACCATCAATAAATAGATTTGGGAAAAATTCTCTATTTATTGCTAGATGCTCATAAACTGCTCTTCCTGTAATACCATCTTCAATTTTAGAGTATAAAAAGGGCCAAGTGCCATCATTTACATAATTATCCAGAATTTGATTTAATGGATCTGGATCAAGATTTACCTTTGACTCTTTTTCACTATTACAGGATTGGAAAAAACTTAGACATACCATGCATACTGCAATGTAAAATTTAAAAGTGTACTTTTCGGCCATATTTATTTTCATATGCAAAAATTTGTCTATATACCTCACCTCTAAATTCATTATAAAACTCATGCCCCGATTTAGGAATTGGGTGCAACTGAGACATTTTAACTCCGACAAAACCTCTTTTACTATCTATCCAGAATTCTGTGCCCTCATATCCGCCACCTTGCCATAAACCACTATCTCCAATGCCGAGTATTTTTAATGTATCCGAGGTTACCCATAGGTTATAACCATTATATCCCCATTTATTTTCAAGTTGAGTATGAGGACTTGTTATTTCTTCAATGGTTTTCTGATTTAAAAACCGTCTATCATTTAATTTCCCTTTGTTCATGAGCATTCTAAGAAAATCACAGTAACCATTTGCAGTAGCAATCATGCCTTCCCCCCCAAGGAAAATTTTGTTATCTGCTTTGTTTGAAGGAAAATCAGGTCCAAAAATATCAAAGTCTCCATCCTCTGCAAATCTTAACGTATCATTTTTACCCGAAAATCTTGGGAGTAAGCTTTCATTGCTCTCTAAATTATATTTTAACCCAGAAATACCAATCATCTCCGTCATCCTATTTGAGACCAATTTATTTAAACTTGTTCCAGTTGCCCTTTCTGCGACCAAACCTAAGATAGTAGTATTTGTACCATAAAAATGAGAATCACCAGGTTCTTGTATTAATGGTAACTTTGCGATTCTATTAATTAGATCGTTACTGTTTTCGGCTTTAGGCAAATTTGCTTTTGCTACTGCTGAATTAATGCATTTATTTTGGGTTGTCGCATAAAAAAATCCAGCTTCATGATTAATAAGATGCCTTATCATCATTTTTGTTTTGTTTTGTCTTAATTCATAAGGGCAAACATTTTTCATAGAGTCCGTTAAAGTAAGAGCAACGCCTTTAGAGTCAGTGGCAAAATATAGATTAGAAAATTCAGGAATATATTTTGTTACGGGTTCATCTAGATGAACAATATTATCCTCAACAAGATCCATAAACAGTGAAATGGTAACTATTTTACTCATCGACCATATTCTCATTAAACTATTTTCATCAATAATATGATTAGGTAAAAAGGTCTGATTAATAGATGTATAGTTATATATTGGTATTCCCTTGCCATTTTCTATTCTCATTGTTATAAATGGATGAGAATTATTTTGTACATATTGAGTCACAATTCTATTCAGGCTTGATTTATCAAACATAAATTGCGGTTGGTTACACGCGCAGAAAAAAATCGAACATAAAAATATCAGTTTACTCATTCCAATAAAACTTTTCATTTGAAAAAGGTTTTAGTAATTAAAGGAGATACTTATTTGCTGAGAGTTCCCTAAAAACTTCATCTCCTCATGGGTGTAATTAATCGATAAAGCATTATTCAAAATTTGTGGTATTCTTAGTCCCCCTCCAAAGCAAAACTCACTTTCAGCATTCTCTAAAAGCAGACTATTTAAACCTCCATAAAGTGTAATTAAACCATTTAGAATATTCATTTTTATACCTGCGTTAAGATAGTTTGCATTATCATTTGGACTAACAGCATCCATAGAAAATGTGATACTATGCTGATTCCCAAATTTAAAATGATCAGAAATTCCTATTCTTAAAACCAAAGGGAGATCAAAATAATCGGTTGACAAGGTACTAGTTACGCTTTCATTATTTCCCTCCATATTTTCATCAACATCAGCTCCAATTAATAGATCATCTCCAGTCATTTTTAGTTTAGGGCCAAAATTGCTGATACTTGTTCCCAACCTAAATCCGAATGGGGTATCAAACAAAGTCCCTAAATCTAATGCAAAGCCTCTCGCATGGCTATTGGATATACTTTGTTGAATATATTTTCCATTTATGCCTACTGAAAATCGATCTGTTAGGCTCATTGAATAGGCTGAGCCAAATGCAAAATCTGCAGCACTAAAGGTTTCTCCTGTGTTTTCGTTTCCATATCGTGTGACTTCCATTTCATCCATTGTAACAGAGGTAATATTAAATCCCAAAGAAGATTTATTATCTATTGGAATAGTAATTCCAGAATAGTCAAATGATATGTCTGCTATCCAATTAGAATGATTAAAGTATACCTCTTTTGTTTGATGAAAACTTAAACCTGCCGGATTCCAATACATCGCTGTTGCATCATCTGCAATGGATGTGTATGAGCCTCCCATACCAACTGCTTTAGAACCCACTCCTATCGATAAGAATTTGGCTGCCGTTGTTCCTGCTTTATCAACTCCAAAAAGTAAATTAAAAGTAAAAATTATCATTAAATATTTATTATACTGTTTCATATTATTTTACTATAGCTAGTTTTCCTATTTTTTCTCCGATATTTGGCGCGTCGATATGATAAACATACATACCGTAAGCTGCCGATAAATTATCTTCCGTAA
>MDTE01098127.1_pt1 | contig 12505 bp, 11 predicted proteins | sample 811231 | NCBI WGS metagenome assembly MDTE01 (sample SAMN05326651, study PRJNA326480) | marine metagenome | isolation source: seawater | place: Indian Ocean: Red Sea | collected 2010
CCTTCAACTTCATCACCCATTAAAGTTGAAAGCAATACATCTGCTTCTGAAGCTTCTTCTATTTTAACTTGAAGTAAAGTTCGAGCTTCTTTATCTAGAGTCGTTTCCCATAATTGTTCAGGATTCATCTCGCCCAAGCCTTTATATCGATTAATACTCAGTCCTTTTTTTCCTAACTCTATAATCTTATTTATTAAATCAAATGGGCCACTAATACCATATTTATTATCCTTAGATTTAAGAAAGCCTGAAATTCCAGATTTTAATATAGCAAAATTATTCATCAAATCTTTCCTTAGATTGTTTAAAGATTGTGCTTCAGGAGTACTAATAAAATCTTCATCTATTTTATACGTGTTTTTAATGCCTCCAGTTTCATCAATAATGATGAGGGAATTATCTATGTATTTTACTTCCCATTTTTTATTTAAATCTACAAATATAGATTTTAATCTTAATGAGAGATACTTTGCAAGTTCTTTTCCTACTTCAGGGTTGTTTAGAGAGCTTGGTTTGTAACATGCTAATATTGCTGCTTGCTCGATGACCTGTAAGTTTTCTATTCTCCTACCTAATGGTACTATATATTTTTTAACTTTTCTTGCTAAATTTACAAACTCTTTTAACTCATTACCTGCTATCTGATTAACTTTTTTATTTGTAGTTGATGGCTGTTCATAAACAAGACCTTTAATACCCTCTTCGATTAAAAACTCTTCTAAAGATTCCTCATCTTTTAGATATTGAATAGAATTGCCTTTCTTTGCTCTAAAAAGAGGTGGTTGAGCAATATATAATCTTCCACTTTCTATCATCGGTTTCATATGTCTATAAAAAAATGTTAAGAGAAGTGTTCTTATATGACTTCCATCAACATCAGCATCCGTCATAATAATTATTCTATGATATCTCATTTTTTCAATATTAAATCGATTGTCTTGAGCATTAATTTCTTGGTTTTCAGTAGGATTGCCTACACCAGCACCTACTGCAGTAATTAAAGTTCCAATTTCAGTACTAGATAGCATTTTATCCTTTCTAGCCCTTTCAACATTTAAGATTTTACCTCTTAAAGGTAAAATTGCTTGATTCTTTCTATCTCTACCTTGCTTAGCTGAACCTCCAGCAGAATCACCCTCTACGATAAATATTTCTGAATTTTGAGGATTTTTTTCTTGGCAATCTGCTAACTTTCCTGGAAGAGAGGATAAATTTAATATGCCCTTTCTTCTAGTAAGTTCTCTTGCTTTTCTAGCAGCTTCTCTAGCTGAAGATGCCTCAATAACTTTATCAATTATTTTTTTTATCTCAGATGGATTTTCTTCAAACCATTGGTCTAATTTTTTTGATACTATTGATTCTACAATTGGTCTAATTTCCGAAGAAACTAATTTATCTTTAGTTTGGCTTGAAAATTTTGGGTCTGGAAATTTAATTGATAAAACACATGTTAAGCCTTCTCTTGCATCTTCTCCAGTGATGGTATTTTTATTTTTGCTATTATTAATATAATTCACTAAGTTTCTTGTTAATGCGCCTCTGAACCCGGCAAGGTGAGTTCCGCCATCTCTTTGGGGAATATTATTTGTAAAACACAACATATTTTCATGATAACTATCCGTCCATTCTAATGCACACTCTAAAGTAGTATCATCTTTGCTACTAGAAAAATAAATAGGCCCTTTGTGAAGTGCATTTTTACTTTTATTTAAAAATTTCACATATTCCTTTATTCCGCCTTCAAAAAATAAATTTTCTGTTTTTTCTTGAGAACCCCTAGAATCGACAATTAATATTTTTACTCCAGGATTAAGAAAAGCTAATTCCCTCATCCTATGTTGGATAGTTTTAAAATCAAAATTAATTTTTGAAAAAATATTTTCAGAAGGTAAGAATGTTATTTTTGTACCTGTTGAGAATTTTTCTTCATTTATTGGTGCTTTTCCTACTTCTTTAATTTTATTAATTGGAACCCCATTCTTAAATTCTAAAAAATATTCTTTTTCGTCTCTATATACATTTAATTTTAAATAATCAGATAGAGCATTAACAACTGAAACACCTACTCCATGAAGTCCGCCTGACACTTTATAACTATTTTGATCAAATTTTCCTCCAGAATGTAATTCAGTCATAATTAATTGCGCAGCTGAAACACCTTCTTCTTTATGTATTGCTACTGGGATACCTCTACCATTATCTTGAATTGTTACTGATGCGTCAGCATTTAATTTAATCATTATTTCATCACAATGACCTGCTAGTGCTTCATCTATTGAATTATCTACAACTTCATAAATCATATGATGGAGACCAGTTCCATCATCAGTATCACCGATGTACATCCCAGGTCTTTTTCTTACCGCATCCAGACCTTTTAAAACTTTTATCGATTCTGCTGAATACTTATCATCTTGTTTTTTTGACATTTTAAATTAGTCATTAATAATACCATCTTTTACATAAAAAAACTTGGCTTTTTTTGATAAAAATGAAAATAGTTTTTCATCATTACCAGTCATTAAAACTTGAATTTTTAACCATTCAATAAAATACAGTAAAATTGATCTCGTTGTTTCATCTAAATGTGAACAAATTTCATCTAATAAGACAATTGGACTAATATTATTGTTTTGAATCAATGCATATGCCTGGCATAATAGTATACTTAAAATGATCTCCTTTTGTTGTCCTGTAGAGCAGTATTCAGCATATATGTTATTTTTTTTAAACAGTACTTGAAGATCAGATTTATGGGGCCCTACAGAACAACCCCCTTTAAATTTATCTGAATTTCTCGATTTTTTTAATTCATTCAAATAAACTTCCTCAAAATTGATATTTTCTACATTGGAATATACTTCTTCAATATATCCAGTTATAGATAGATTGCAGTTATTTATTTTTTTATTATCAAACTTTTTATCAAATATTTCATTCAATAAATTAATTGTATTAATTCTTTTTTTAATTATTATAATTCCTAATAATACTATTTTATTCTCAACTTCGGATAACCAATTTTCATCAAAATTATTTAACTCTAAAATTTTTTTTCTTTCTCTTAGTAATTTTGTATAAGAATTAAGCTCAATTAAAATTTTTTTATCAAAACTAAATACAATTCTATCAATAAAATTTCTTCTTAAAGATGGTGAACCATTGAATAATCTTTCCATATCTGGAGTAAACCAGATCAAATTTGGTATTGATTCTTTTTCAAATATCTTTTTTTCTTTATTTCCATTTATTAAAATTTTTTTTGTATTAGATCCAGTTTTACTAACTTCGTATGTACACGCTATTTCAAGAACAGGCATATTTTTTTTATTGTATTTAAAATTAATAATCCATGGATCATCTGAATTAAATGTGCTTATTTTATTTAAAATTTCTTTTTTCAAACCTCTGCCAGGAGAGATTAATGATACTGATTCAATTAAATTAGTTTTACCTGCCCCATTAGAACCAATGAAAACATTTGCTAAATTTGATAAATGAACTTCTTGATTAACAAGGTTTCTAAAATTATTTAAACGAATTGAAGATATATAACTCAATTATTATTCTATACCCTCATAGGCATAAGTATGTAGAGCGTAGAATTATCTTTTAAATCTTGAATAATTGATGGTGAGGAAGAGTCAAAAAGCTTAAAATTAACTTCTTCTCCATCTATCTGGTTTATTATTTCCAGCAAATATTTTGCATTATATCCAATTTCTATTTTTTCACCTGAATATTTGACATCTAAATCCTCAGCTCCTGATCCTGTTTCTGCACTATTTGATGATAAACTTGCTATGTTTTCTGACATTGATAACTTTACTGATTTAGATTTTTCACTCGAAACAGTTGAAACTCTATCAATTGCTTCATAAATTAAACTTGTTTTTGCGAACATTTCTTTATCATTATTTTTTGGTATCACTTTTTCATAATCTGGAAATGAACCATCAATCAATTTTGAAGTTAAAATTATATTTTCAATAAAAAAAATAATTTTTGATTCATTAACAGATATCTTTATTTCATCAGAGTTTTCTTCTAGTAATTTTCTAACTTCATTAATTGTTTTTTTTGGTATTATTATTCCAGGAAGATTTAAATCTTCTCCGGAAAATTCATTTTCAAATTTTGCCAATCTGTGACCATCGGTTGCAACAGATCTTAAAATAGATTTGTCTTCATTTTTTACAATATGAAAGTATATTCCATTTAAATAATATCTTGTTTCTTCATTTGAAATTGCAAATTTAGTCTTATCTATCATTTTTTTCAAAACTTCCGATTTTATTGAAAATTCATTTTCTAAACTTAAAATATCAATTTTGGGAAAATCATCTTTTGGAAGACATGAAAGTGAAAATTTAGATTTTCCTGATCTGACTGATAACTTACTCCCATCATTAGAGATTAATTCAATTTCACTACCTTCAGGTGTTTTTCTAACGATTTCAAAAAGCGTAAGAGCAGCGGTTGTGATAGAACCTTCTTCAATTACTGAGCAGGCTATTGTCTCAGTTATAGACAAATCCATATCAGTCGCAGATAAAATAATATTATTTGATTTTGCATCAATAAGTATATTGGAGAGAATAGGCACTGTGTTTCTTCTTTCTACAACATTTTGAACATGTGAAAGAGTATTTAATAATGAATTTCTATCTATTGATATTTTCATTTGAATTATAAAAATATAAAAACAGTTTTTATATTAATTTTCAAGCATCCTTTTCAAAAGTTCTACATCTTCGTTAAATATACTATCTGTAGTCTTTAATTCTTCAATTTTTCTCACTGCATGCATTACAGTTGTGTGATCTCTTCCTCCAAATTTTCTTCCTATTTCGGGGAGAGATCGGCTAGTTATACTTTTAGCCAAATACATTGCTACTTGTCTTGGCCTTGCAACTGATCTTGATCTTCTAGGAGAATACATATCTGTTAATCTAATGTTATAATGCTCGGCCACTTTTTTCTGGATTTCTTCAATTGTCACTTTTTTATCATGCGCTCTTAATAAATCTTGTAATAATTCTTGTGCTGTTTCTATTGTTACAGGTCTTCCGACTAATGTAGCATGAGCAACTAATCGATTTAAAGCTCCTTCCATTTCTCTAACATTGGAAGTTATTTTGTGAGATAAAAATTCTAAGACTTTTAGAGGTATTTCTACACCTCTTTTTTGGGCTTTCTCAAGCAGAATTCCCAATCTCAGTTCATATGTGGTAGGATGAATATCCGCTATTAATCCTCCACCCAATCTTGATTTTAGTCTTTCTTCTAAACCTTCAAGATCTGAGGGTGATTTGTCAGCGGATATAATTATTTGTCTATTCTGTTCGACTAATGCATTAAAAGTATGAAAAAACTCTTCCTGGGTGTTTTCTTTTCCACCAATAAATTGAACATCATCAATCATCAATACGTCTATAGATCTAAATTGATCTTTAAAAGTTGCTATATCTTTATACCTTAACGCTCTTACAAACTGATACATAAATTTTTCAGCAGATAAATAAATAACTTTTCTTTCAGAATTATTTTTCTTTATTTCCCATGCTATTGCATTCATTAGATGTGTTTTACCTAAGCCCACACCTCCATAGAGAAATAAAGGATTAAATGTAACTTTTTCTGCTTCCGCTACTCTTTTTGCTGCAGCAAATGCAAGTTCATTAGGCTTGCCTACAACAAAATTATCAAACGTAAATCTTGGATCTAAAGGTGCTCCAAAATCATTAGGGTAAGAAAATGATTGTTGAGATCTGATGTCTAAACTTTTATTTTCCTCTTGATTTTTAACTATTCTTTCTGTTCCTGGAATAATACGGCCGCTAATTTGTTTAACAACAATTTTCAAACTTACAAAATTGGGGTTTTTTTCTTTACAAACTTTTTTAATTTTATCTGCATAGTGAGTAGCTATCCAGTCTCTTAGAAATTTTGTTGGCACTGATACTGTCAGTGTTTCTTTATCTGAAGAATTAAACTTTAATTGTTTAAGCCAATTATTATAAGCCGTTTCTCCTACTTCTTTCTTTAATTTTTGTTTAATTTTTTCCCATATATCGGAATTAAAAGAAGAAACGTCTTTATTCATAAAATTACACCCCACCAAAAAAGTTTTAGAATTTGAACTTACCAGCTCAAATTACTCTAAAAAATAATCACAAAACCAAACAACACTTTTATTAAAGAATAAGCAAGTATAAAAATAAAAAAAAATAAAAAAAAATTATTGACTTTTATGCTATTTTTTCGCTCTTTTTTTGTAATTTATTTAATTAGCTTGGATAATTTTGAAAGTTTTCTTGATGCAGCCCTCTTTTTAATGATTCCCCTGCTTACTGCTTTAGATATTGCTGAGTTAGCAAAAGATAAGAGAGCCTCTGAATTCTTTTTATCTTTTTTTTCTATACTTTTTTGAAAATTTAATATCGTTGATTTGAACTTACTTGAGACAGACTTATTTATTAGTCTTTTTTTATTATTTTGTCTTACTCTTTTTTTTGCTGATTTATGTTGTGGCATAATTCTATATAATTAAACATAAAATATTAGTCAACTGATATAATTACTCATTTTTGAAATAATGGACTATAGAAAGTTGATCTTCCATTTTGATTAATTCTAATTATTTTACCTTTCATCTTATTTATTAATATATAATCACCTTCTTTATTATAAACTTTGAATATATTTTGATAATTTCCTAAAGTTCCATAAATTCTGGAATAATCTCTTAATGTCGAACCTTTATTATTTATCGCTTTTAAAAGTATTTTTTTTATAGATCTAAATAGTTTAATTGCTTCGCTTTTTTTTATTTTTTTACCTATCTTTAATGGAGATATTTTTGAATCAAAAAGTATTTCTGATGCATATATATTACCAATACCTAAGACAATTTTTTTATTCATAATTATTGCTTTAATGTGTGATTGGGAATTTGAAATTTTTTCATATAAATATTCCACATTAAACATTTTATCAAATGGGTCCAGACCCTGATTTAAAAAATATTTTGAATGTTTTAAAAAAGAAGTTTTTAAGATATCAATTAATCCAAATCTTCGAGGATCATTAAAAATTATTTTTTTATTATTACTTAAAAAAAGCTCAACATGGTCGTGTTTTTCAAGATTTTGGTCATTATTTAATAATTTAAGTCTCCCAGACATTCCTAAATGAATAACAATTGAATACGAATTATCTAGATTGATAATTATATATTTTCCAATTCGATAAGTTTTTAATATTTTTTGATTTTTACTTATTTTTATTATTTTTTTTGGTATAGGATATCTTATGTCTTTTCTATACAAACAAATTTTTTTAATAACCAGTCCTTTGATAAAGTTTAAATCTCTGACTGTTGTTTCTACTTCTGGCAACTCTGGCATAATAATATGATTAGTGATTTAAGTAAAAAATTTGGTAGCAAAAAAATATTAAAAAGTCAAAAAACTAATCTCGTACAAAATGTTTTTAATAATGTAGCCAATAGATATGACTTAATGAATGATATGATGAGTTTTGGAATGCATAGATTGTGGAAAAACGAATTAATAAGAATGATGAATATACAAAATAATCAAAAAATTTTAGACATGGGTTGTGGCACTGGAGACATAGGAATTAAAATTTCTAAATTAGATAGCTCGGTATCTGTTTTTTTAGGTGATTTAAATTTACCAATGTTAGAATATGGAAAAAATAAAAAAGCAAATGACCAAAATTTAAATTGGATAAATATTAATGCAGAAAAATTACCCTTTAAAAATAATTTTTTTGATAAATTTATAATATCCTTTTGTCTAAGAAATGTAACTGATTTAAAAAAGACACTTAAAGAGTCTTATAGGGTTTTGAAATCAGGAGGCGAATTCTATTGTATGGAATTTAGTAAAGTTGAAAATGATTTTATAGGAAGGTATTACAAAGCTTATAAAAAAAATATAATTCCTTTAATGGGAAAAATTATAGCAAAAAACAAAGATGCTTATAAATATCTTTCTGAAAGCATTGACGAGTTTCCAAGACAAGATGAAATTATAAAAGAACTAAACAACATAGGATATGCTGAAACTTTTTACTTAAATTTATTAGGAGGGATTGTGTGTATCCACAAAGGATGGAAAATTTAATGAAAATTTTAATAATTGCGACAGGTTCAATAGCAATAAAAAAACTAGATGAATTAATTAATGTGCTTATTAAAAAAAATTTCGAAATAGATATAATAATTTCTAAGTCAGGACTTTCAATATTAAGAAACTTAAATATCAATAAACCAAAAAAATGCAGAGTTTTTTCAGACAAGGACTTTTTAAATAAAAATAACAACATGCTTCATATAGAGCTTACTAGACGAGCAGATACAGTCCTGGTTTATCCTGCTAGTGCAAATATAATAGCAAAATTTGCCAACGGAATAGCTGATGATTTTTCCTCTTCAACTTTATTGGCCTCAAACAAGCAAATTTTTATTGCTCCTGCGATGAATACTGAAATGTGGAATAATGTTATTAATGCTGGAAATATTGAAAAGTTAAAAGATTTTGGTGTTGTTTTCTTAGGGCCAATATATGGAAACTTAGCGTGTGGGGAAGTCGGAAAAGGTAGAATTTCTCATACTAAATTTATTTTAGATGAGTTAACTTTATATCTTAAAAGAAAAAATATTTTAAGTGGTTTAAAGGGTATTATTACATCAGGACCAACCATAGAAAAAATTGATTCAACAAGATATATTTCAAATTTTTCTTCTGGTAAACAAGGTCATGCAATAGCAAAAGCTTTATCTATGGTGGGCGCAAAAATAGATTTAGTTAGCGGTCCAACTAATCTTGATATTCCAATTGGCGTTAGGTTAATAAAAATAAATAGTGCAAAACAAATGAATGAAGCTGTTATGGATTTAATTCCTTCAGATTTTGCAATTTGTGCAGCAGCTGTTGCTGATTTTAAACCATCTAAAAACTATTTTAATAAAATTGAAAAAAAATATTTTAAAAAAATTGATTTAAAAATAAACCCAGATATTTTATATAATATTAGCAACTCTAAAAAAAAGAGGCCAAAATTAGTTGTAGGCTTTGCTGCAGAAACTAAAAATTTAGTAAAAAATGCTAAAAATAAATTACTAATTAAAAAATGTGATTGGATATTAGCTAATAAAATTACAAAAAATAATAATATTTTTGGAAGTGATAAAAATAAAATAACATATGTCACCAAAAATTCATACGAAAGTTGGCCTAAAATGAGTAAATTAAATGTTGCAAAAAAACTTAATAATAAGATACTAAATTTTTTTGAAAATAATGAAAGTTAAAATTAAACTAAAACAACTTAATCATGCTAAAGGACTAGATCTTCCAAATTATAAAACTTCTGGGAGTGCGGGTATGGATTTATATGCAGCAAATAAAAAAGATATAATAATTAATAAAAATGAACATAAATTGATACCAACTGGATTGGTATTAGCATTGCCAAAAAATTATGAAGCTCAAATTCGCCCTCGATCAGGATTAGCTTTTAAATATGGTTTAACAGTTATAAATACTCCAGGAACAATTGACTCGGATTATAGAGGGGAAATAGGAGTGATATTAATAAATCATGGAGTAAAAAAATTTGTTGTAAAAAGAGGTACCAGAATAGCTCAAATGGTAATTTCAAAATATTGCAAAGTTTCTATTGAAAAAGAAAAAAAATTGAAAAATACCAAAAGGGGCTCTGGAGGGTTTGGATCAACAGGAGTAAAATAATTGTATTTTAATAATCATCAAATAAAAAAATTTTCAAGACAATTAATTTTAAAAGATTTTGGTGAAAAAAAGCAAAACTTAATTTTAAAATCACATATTACATTTGTTGGAATGGGTGGGATAAATATACCAGCTTTATTATATTTATTAGCTATAGGTATAAATAAAATAACAATTGTTGATTATGATAAAGTTCAATTATCAAATTTAAACAGGCAAATAATTTATTCATTTAAAGATATAGGAAAATATAAAGTTAAATGTATTAGTAATTATCTAAAAAATAATTATCCAGATGTGAATTTTTTGTCATTAAATAAAAAAATAAATAAAAAAAATTGCTCTAAAATATTAAATAAAACTGATATTATAATTGATGGAACAGACAACTGGGATTCAATGTTAGCTATAAATGAAAAATGTGTTCAAAAAAATATACCATTATTGAGTGCTTCTGTTTTGGGTTATGATGGAAATTTAACTTTGTTTGAAAATAATAAAAATAAGCATATTTGTTTAGAATGTGTTTTTCCAAATCCAAAAAAAATAGAATTACCCAGATGCGAAACAGTAGGAATATTAGGAACTACATCAGGTATAATTGGAACTTTGGCTGCTGTTAAAGTTATAGAATATCTGACTAATAAAAAAAATGTGTCCAATAAAACAAAAATGATATTTTTTGATGGAAAAAAAATAGAATTAAAAAGTATAAAGATTGTGAATAATCCAAAATGCAGACTAAAAAAATAAAAGTATTTTTAATAGTATTATTTATTTTTGTTAATTTTTCATTATTTGCAAATGATAAGGTTGGAGAAGTAACAGGAAAAAAAATCCCACGATTTATTAGTATAAAAAGTTCTGAAGCTAATCTTCGAATTGGTCCCAATAAGGATTATCCTATAAAATTAAAATACATAAGAAAAAATATCCCCTTAATGGTTATAGATGAGTTTGAATTTTATGGTGATCAATGGAGAAAGGTATTAGACCATGATGATAATGAGGGATGGATTCACAGAAGTTTACTATCAAATAATAGATATGGAATTGTAAAACATAAGACTTTTATTAGTGTTTTTTTGGTTCCTAATAGAAGACTTATAGGAAAAATTGGATATGGAAATATTGTAAAAATAATAAAATGTGAGGATAACTGGTGTAAAATAAAAATAGATAATTATACAGGGTGGATAAAAAATACAGACTTCTGGGGAGTATTTGATAATGAAAACTTTGATTAATTAATTTTTTACATATATTATTATTTTTTAATGAATTATGGCAACAAATTTTCTTACCAACAATTAATAGACTGTGCAAAAGGGCTTCTTTTTGGTGAAGGAAATGCTCAACTACCACATCCTCCTATGTTAATGTTTGATAGAATATCAAATATAAATGAAACTGGCGGAGATTATAAAAAGGGAGAAATTATCGCTGAACTTGATATCAAGCCTAACCTTTGGTTTTTTGAATGCCATTTTAAAAATGATCCGGTTATGCCAGGATGCTTAGGTTTAGATGCGATGTGGCAACTATTAGGTTTTTATTTAGGATGGTTAGGAAAACCCGGTAAGGGAAGAGCCTTAGGAGTCGGAGAAGTAAAATTTTCAGGAGAAGTACTTACAACAGCAAAAAAAGTTACTTATCATATATCTTTAAAAAAATTAATTTTAAAAAGACTCACTTTGGGTGTTGCTGATGGTTTAATGAATGTAGATGGAAAAAATATTTACAGTGCTAAAGATATGAAGGTAGGTCTTTTTATAACATAAGAATTATGATGAGAAGAGTTGTAGTAACAGGAATAGGAATAATTTCTTGTATTGGTAATAATCAAGCAGATGTCAAAACAAGTTTAATAAATTCAGCGAGTGGAATAAGTAAAGCTGAAGAATATCAAGAATATAACTTTAGAAGTTTAGTTCATGGAAAACCTAATATTAATTTAGAAGAAAGAATTGATAGAAAAGTTTTAAGATTTATGGGTGAAGGAGCGGCATATAATTATTTAGCAATGGAAGATGCTATCAAAGATTCAGGTTTGGGTGAAAAGGACATATCAAATGAAAAAACTGGAATAATTGTTGGATCTGGAGGGCCATCAGTAAGAAATTTATTACTTGCTACAGATGCTGCTAGAGATAAGGGTGCAAAAAAAGTTGGGCCGTATATGGTAACAAGAACAATGTCTAGTACAAATTCAGCTACATTAGCCACCCCATTTAAAATAAAAGGAGTAAATTATTCTATTAGTTCAGCATGCTCCACTAGCAGCCATTGTATCGGAAATGCAACAGAGTTAATTCAATTTGGCAAACAAGATATTGTTTTTGCTGGAGGAGGAGAGGAATTGCATTGGTCTTTATCAGTTCTATTTGATGCTATGGGTGCATTGTCTTCAAAATATAATGACCAACCAACCGTAGCTTCAAGAGCGTATGATAAAGATAGAGATGGATTTGTAATTGCCGGTGGGGGTGGTGTTTTAGTGTTGGAAGAATTAGAACATGCTAAATCAAGGGGAGCTAATATATATGCTGAAGTAATTGGTTACGGAGCAACTTCTGATGGATATGATATGGTTCAACCTTCAGGAGAAGGGGCTACAAGATGTATGAAAAATGCATTAATTAATACTGATAAAGTTGATTATATAAACACACATGGAACAAGTACAAAAGTAGGTGATACAAAAGAGCTTGAAGCAATTAAAG
>MDTE01162186.1_pt1 | contig 12505 bp, 15 predicted proteins | sample 811231 | NCBI WGS metagenome assembly MDTE01 (sample SAMN05326651, study PRJNA326480) | marine metagenome | isolation source: seawater | place: Indian Ocean: Red Sea | collected 2010
AATAATATCGATGATGATAAATATTAAAACATAAATTAGAAGAACCATACATAAAATAGTGATGAGTTTCAAAAATACCAGAAAATATTCGAAAATGATTATTTGTTTCATTTTTAATATTCACCATTTTTCTCAAATAATTCGAATGTAAATCCATAAAAATAGTTTTTTTTTCATCATTTTCAGGAAAAATAAAAGGAATTATACCGTCAATATATTTTCCTTGATGACTAATTTTTCCATCAATAAGCATTGGTAAAAAACAACTAGAATAAACACAGTCGAGTAAATCGTCATTAGAATAATATATATGCCGCACAACCTGTTTTTTAGTAATAATATTGAAATAGGTAATATAGAATATATCATTACATGTTAAATAAAAGTCATCAGAAATATGTTGTTTTATGAAATATAAACATTCTTTTAATATAGATAAATTACCCTTTTTTTTAAAACATTTTCTAAATTTTTTATAAAATTTACCATTATATTTACATAGCAATTTGGATAAAAATAACAATCCAAATAAAGAGCCAACACTTGTACCAGAAATGCGTGATATTTTAACAAAGTGACTAATACACTGTAAATAAATTAAACCTCCCAATAAATAGCTACCACTAAATGCACCACCGTCAAGTATTAAATCAATGGATGTATATTTATAAGTTTGCCAATGACTGGTATTTGACAATAATAATATCTTAGCAAGACGATATGCACAATTTTTATATATAGTAAGTTTCATGAATGATATACTATATATAAAAAAAAAGATAAGCATTATTCTGTAAAATTGAAAAGATAAATTAATCGAAATAAATGTAATTATATGTATACTGAGTTATTTGATTCTTATTTTCCATGTTATGTAAAAAATCATAATTTAGACAATTGGAATTACTGGAAAAAAGGCTATGAGTTAGACAGATATGAAATATATAAAATAGGAAAAGAAAGTTTTAAAATGATTATTCCATTGAAAGTTGATAGTTTCAAAATTTACTTTAATAGGGTGGATGACTTAATTGGTCACTTAGATTATATTAAAAAAGAGAATTAATATATAATGAATGTTTGTATTTTTTCAAAATACCGACATATTTTTGGAAAAGAACGAACCGGACCACATAGTATACGATTCATGGATGTAGCTTTAGTGGATTATATTTTAACAATAGTTTTTGCCTTTTTTTTAACTTATATAACAAAAATTCCAGTAGAATTAACAACCATTTTTTCTTTTGGTATTGGAATTATAGCACATTTATTTTTTGGAGTACAATCAAACACAACAAAATTCTTACAAAAAATAACAAATAATTACATAACATGTGAAGTTCATGAAAACACAAAATAAATTATTTATCTTGAACTGACTTTTTCTTCTCGTAAGCACACATTCCACAAAGTTCATATCCATCTGTTTTAGTAGTGCATTCAGGTCGGTCACAAATACCACAATTACAACCATCACATATTAGAGTGGGATTTTCACAATAACACATAATGCAGAAAACATCATATGGATTACTCATAATATTGCATTAAAAAATATAACAACTTGTATTCAATTTTTTTTATATTTTAAATAAAAATTTTAATTATTTATTTTCAATTATTTCATTAGAATCTGTTATGGTTTCAGCTTTTTCAACAATTCTTTTTTCAATATTCGTTTTTTCAAATTGGAGTGAAGAATGTTCTAGCAAAAATAGAGTAAGTGAATCCGGATTCAATTCATTCATCAAATGTTTTATTTTAACTATATGATGAATATCCTCTTTATATTTATCCAAAGTAGTTTGTGATATATTATAGTCTTTTTTAGTTTTACAGCTTAATCTATATTTTCGTGATTTTAGTGGATTTTTATTATAGTATTCACGCATATAATTACGCATATATTCAGTTGTGTTTCTAGATTTACGAACATTATTTGATTCCTCCATATTTGATTAATCTAAATAAAAAACATATATGATTTCAATTTTATGATTTAATAATATTAGTATTAATCTTTATCTGCGTTATAATGTTTTGGATTAGGTTTCATTGCTAAATAAAACTGTCTATCTTTATTTTTAATAATCTTAGTTGGCTTATTATATTTAAAAACCTTTTTGTATACCCAACTCGGAATAGTATAATCTGGTAGGTCGTTTTTTTTGTTTACAAATTCTGGTTTTGGATTATTAGGGTTATAATACAAACGAGTAGAAATAATTTGTGAATTGTAAATAGAATAAGAATAATAACATTTTAGTGAAATAAGTGTGGTCAATAAATAAATCATCATATTTGTTTTTACACATAAAACACATAATTTTTCATTTCAATTTTATGAAAAATTATTCATAAGAATAAACATTTAAAAACCGCTTCTTATAAATCAATGTTTTGGTTGAATATTTATCTAGTTCTTTCAGAGAGTAAGGAAAAAAAATAGTGGGTAATACTTTATCTTTAAAATAGGAATTAGGAATAACAGAAACAATTATATTTTTCATATTTTTATGCGTTAATGCTTGTTCATACAATTTGGAACCACCAATAACATATATATTTTTATATTGCATGGATGAACAATAATTTAATGCAGTGTCAAAATCCAAAAAAACTATTAGATTTTTATGTGCGTCATCGCGCCATTCATTATAAGAAGACGAAATAACAATATTTATACGATTAGGTAATATTTTAATAGGTAAACTCAAGTACGTATTTTTACCCATAATTACTACATTTTTGGGATTAGGAATAGTTCCAGTTAAATTTGTAGTGGTAAGATTTTTAAAAAAATCCATATCTGTTTTACAATCCCATGGTAGGTCGTACTTATTTTTTTGTTTATTAAAATATCCTAATGAGCCATCTTCTCCCATTGCAACTACAATAGAAAAGTTTGCCATAATATATATATGTTAAAAAATTTAAATTATAATTTAAAATATATTTATTTTAATAACCCATAACTAATAAGTAAGTATAAAATTAAAATATACAGACTGAAACTAAGTAATATAGATAAATATAAATTTTTGGAAAATACACTAAGTAATAAATGTAAAATAAAAATAAAAAACGTAAGAAGTACAAACGTAAAAATAGCATTTCTCGTATATTTTTTTACATTTCCGTGAAAATAAATTAAATAAAAGAATCCAGTTAAAAAAACAACAGGAAAAGCTGGAATAATAGAGGAAATAATAGTATTTTTTTCCTTAGTAAAATGAAAAAGTATAATAAATAATGTGCCTCCTAAAAGAAAATGTAGTAAATATTCATATATTTGATTCATTTAATATATAATTATATTTAATCTTCATCACCAGCATCAATATCTTCTAAAACGCATGTACAATTAATTCCGTAGATAGTATCATCCATAGACCATCCATTAGTTTCAAGTAAATCTTCATCTATACAATATTCTTCCTCGCTATTATAGTCATCATCTTCATCATCACAATATAGTAATCTATGTATTTCTTTTTTTTCTTCTTCATTATATTTATCTTCATTTACTATTTCTTCATATCTATCACATCCGTCCCACATTTCTTCACACGAGCTACAATAATCATTTAAAACAATATAATCTTTTTTTAATATTTCTTCTTTTTCTTTATCATTTAATTCAATTTCAAAATTACCCCATCGAAAATAGGTTGTTATTTCAAACAATACTCGTTTACCATTTTTTAAATAATTGTTCCATTGTTCTGTTTGAAAAGTAGATTTTTTATATTCAGCGGAGATACGATAAAGCTTGGTTTTATTTTGTTGAGATTCACTTTCATTAACAGAAGTAAATTCCATATTTATGAATTAATTAAATTTAAAAAATATACTTCAATTTTATTTGAATATGCAAAATATTTAAACATAGATAAACATGAATAAATACATGATAAATAATTATCCATATTATTTGTTTTTATCTACGTTACCCAAGCTAACGATTATTACTTCAATCATATTTGCTCCATTAGTAGCAATAGAATTATTTTGGAAAATTATTTATAACAATTTTTATGATGAGAATCATGAAGAACAACAATATTTAGAGTTAATAACAAAAATTATAAATCACGGCGACACTATAAACTCTCGTAATGGAAAAGTCAAATCTATTTTTGGAAACAAAATGGAATTTGATTTATCAAATAATGTTGTTCCTTTTTTAACCACTAAAAAATTGGCATATAAAACATGTATTAAAGAATTATTATGGTTTATAAGAGGTAGTACAAGTAATAAAATATTAAAAGACCAAAATGTACATATTTGGGATGAAAATGGAAGTCGAGAGTTTTTAGATTCACGTAATCTACAAAATAGAAAAGAAGATGACTTAGGTCCAGTATATGGACATCAATGGCGTCATTTTAATGCATCATATACATCATGTGATGATGATTATTCTAATAAAGGTGTTGACCAATTAGCAAATATAATTAATAGTTTAAAAGATAGTACTGAAAAATATAGTAGAAGACTAGTAATGTCATCATGGAACCCATGTCAATTAGATGAAATGGCGTTACCACCATGTCATATATTGGCACAGTTCAATGTATCAAGTGATGATACTTTATCATGTGCATTATATCAAAGAAGTGGTGATGTAGGGCTTGGCGTGCCATTTAATATAGCGTCGTATAGCGTTTTAACACATTTAATAGCACATTTTACAGGATTAAAACCAGGAAAATTTGTTTACTTTTTAGGAAATGCACATATATATGAAGAACACATACAAGCATTGCAAGAGCAAACAAAAAGAATACCTTATAAATTTCCCAAAATAAATATAAATGTATCAATTCCAGAAAAAATAGAGGGTTATGAATTAAATAATATTGAAATTGAAGAATACCAATATCATTCTAAAATAAATATGAAAATGAAAGCATAAATGATTATGCATTTTCTTGTTTTTTACAGCTTTCATTGCTATAGCATCCAGTGTTAAATGGTTTTAGTTGTTTATCATCCATATTCCAATATTTTGCCATTACATCACTCATCCGTGTATTTCCATCATCGCTTTTAAATCGGAAAGGACAAGCAAGTATATTATTTTGTGTACATAGTTGTCTATTTTTGGTACATCCATCATTATTACTTTCTAAAAACTCAATGTCATATACGTTATTAATAGCTTCATATATAGATGCATCTGATTTAGTTGTATCCATTATACCATTTTCTTTCATATATGGTTTTCCATTTGACCTACAGCCAACAAGAGTGATTTCATCTAATTTCAATTTACCTTGATATAATTTATTAGCAAAATCAGTTTCTTTTATTCCCTGTAACTCGTATCCTACAGAACCAGAAGTTGATTTCAAAATTAATACGCGCATCGGTACATTTTCTTGAGCAGATTTATAATAAGAATCACGCCAGTCTTCAAAAGATTGTTTATTTTGTGGGTCAAGCGCTTTCATATGATCATAACTAGGTCTTAATAAATTATTATTATATGGAAATTTACCGAATTTATTGTAGTATAAGCATTCTGCGTTTGTAACCAAAAAATTGTTTCTAAAATTGGTAAAATCCTTATTATATTTATTTTTAATATCATTAATCAATGTCATTGGTGGCATATCAGGTTGTTCAAATGGTTTCCAGTCATATGTATTTTGGTCCGAGCTGGCAACAGTAGATAATGGCTCGATAAATACTTGTTTTTTACTAAAAACAATTAATGAGGACATAATTAAACATGTTGTAAATGAAATTAATATAATCAATGTAGATTTAACATAAAATGGGTCCATTGTCAATAATGAAAACAAAACAATTACTAACATAGAGAAATAAACTAATAATAAATTTTTTATTTTTTCAAACCATCTATATTGATTCATATTAAAAAAATAATTATCAAATAAAGAATATGCAATAATAGTAACTATAAATAATAAGAAATTACTTTTATAATTTTGATTTTGAAATAACATAGTATAAGATTTAATAAATTTTTGATTATAATGATTATAATTTTTCATATACATAACTATTATATATATTAGTTATTTTAAATTTGTATAATATATTTTATATAAATTTAAAGACGATTATGCCATTTGTAAGGTGCTAAAATAATAGATCTAGGTTTTTCACTTGAAAAAGCTTTACATTTAACTGCACCGCCTGGACTATTAATAGTATCAATTGAAATATGGTTAGTAGAAGCTTTATCAATAGGAAATAAGCGTGTTCTATATTGTTTTAATGGTCTAGGTTTAAATGGAACTGCATAATAGTTATTATTTGATGTTCCATTAGTTTTAGGTCTTGAATTTACAGGTATTGTATAACAATGAGAAGTTTTATGAGAAGCATTTAAACTGCTTCGATTATTTTGTATAATTAAAGAATTTGAATGAGATAAATTAAGGAAGTTTGTCATTATATATTTAATATACATAATATATTTCAATTATGTATTTTTTAGAAATTAAAATAAATTATTTAAAAATAAAGTGCGTTTAATTAAAGTTTTTTTTTTTAAAAAAAAATAATATAATTAATTTGTATAATGGCAACAAACACTTTTTCCGGAAACTCATACCCTCAACAAGTACGTTCAGGAGAGGGTCAAAATGAATTCACCCTTCCTTTAGATAATCCTGACCCAAAAAAACAAGTTGTAGGTGAAGAAAATGCTAATCGTCTTTACATGCCTGGAAGACTTAGACAATACATCCCTACTTTATACAAACAAGTATGGTTAAATACACGTGCAATTCTTTCCGTTAATGGTTATGAAATTGTAGAAAATCAACCAATTTTGGACGATGCAGATCAACAAATAGGCAGAAAAACTACCCTATTAAGTGATATCAGAACAAGTGTATTAAGATCAACAAATGGTGATTTCAAAGCTACAACATCAGAACTTAAAGAATATGAAGTTGGTATGACCAAATTAGTTATCAGTGATGGTGATGACACCACTGGTGCACCAAGAACATTAGATGCATATACATCTGGTTCAACAAAATATTATTTCATGGTACACAATGGTGAATTATATGACCAATACACATTTTTAGAAAAAGGTGGACACATTGAATATGTTCAAGCTAAAAATGCAGCAGGAGATGTAATTTACATTGTATTAAGCTATGAAGGTTACTTTGCAAACAAAGACAAGATAGGCAAGCAAAAAGTCGCTGATCAAGATTACCCTGAACCTGAACCTGAACCATCCCCAGAACCAGAACCAGAACCAGAATCTGCATAAGTTAATTAAGCAACAATAAAATTTTATTAAAATAGTATCATTTAATTTAATAAAATTTAATTTTCATTATTGTTATCAGTTGATGATGAGCCATCATAGTTAGTTGATGTTGATGTTGATGTAGATGCAGTTGTTGAATCATTAGTCGAAGTTGATGTAGATGCAGTTGTTGAATCATTAGTCGAAGTTGATGTAGATGCAGTTGTTGAATCATTAGTCGAAGTTGATGTAGATGTAGATGTTGAATCATTAGTCGAAGTTGATGTAGATGATGTAGATGCAGTTGTTGAACCAGTGTTATCTGAGTCTTTATTTATAACAACATCTGTTGAATCACCAGTAATCAAAGTTGTATAAACGGGGTCAAGTGTAGCATTTTCAGATTTTAAATAATCATTTATTATTTCTTGTACCAAATCAGTAGAAATTTCATTTCCTTCAGAGTCAACATAAGTTTTAGTATCACTAATTTTAACAGAGTTATTAGTAGTATCTTCAATAGTATAGTCAGTTGTTTTTGGTTTATCATTTTCGATTCTTTTATTAAATTCTGATTCTGTTTCAGTTATTATTGAACCTATGGAAGAATTAGAAAAATTAACTCCGCTACCAAATACATCTGACATAGTAACATTTTCAAAATGACCACTGTAATCTAATACACTCCATGTTCCATTTATTTCACTCCATAATAATTGAATTGATTCATTTGCATGTGGAGTACATATGACATATAGATTATATCTTTGATTTTCATGAGGACACATAAATCCGCCAAGTCCATCTTCTGCAATACAGCGGAGTAAAATAATTCCTTTATTAGGAATAGTTTGAATGATTTTTAAGAAACCATTTTTAATTTTCAAGTTAATACTAGAACATGGTAATGTATAAATTCTTGGATTTTTAGCAGAACCTTCAAGATCAGGATTCAAGAAAGTTACTTGACATTTAGTGGAAATAGGCTGTCTTTCTTTTATAATAATCTCATTTTCAGTTTGTGAATACTTTTTTTGAAATGCATCTATTCTTTTTTCGATATCAGCAATATAGGCGTATGAAGTAGATTGAATTTCTCTTCTATAAACACATAATCCTAATAATTTATTAAACTGATTATAACTAGAAAAAGTTGTATTTTTACATTTTCCGTCCATTTATAGTAAGTATAGAAAAAATCATTATAAAAAAAAGTAATGTAAAAATAAAAAACTAGATTAATTATATGTATAGTTTAACAAAAGAAAAAGGAAAATTAACAGAGAAAACATTATTTGTTAGCAGCAATGATAGAGATATAAATAAATGGCCAAATTCAAACTGCTTTGAGATTCAATTACCAGAGCAATTTAAAAATGTAACTCAGTTGGAATTAATAAGTTGCCAATTTTATATGTATATTCACACATTTACACAAGAAAATCAAAATTTATCATTTATTTTTAAACTTCCTAGATATACCGAAGTTCCTATAATGTGTATCATATCAGAAGGAAGTTATTCTATGGAAGAAATGGCAAAAGCTATTGAAGATGCTCTAAATGTAGCTGCAACAAGGCAATTACTTAATACAGGATGGGCATCTGAAAATAAAAGCTATGTAAGCTTTGAAGTAAAATTAGGTCCATCTAAGAAATTAGAAATACACAATCGAGATGATTGTTTTGAATTATATTTTGAAGAACAAGTTGCTTATAAAGTAGATTGTAAAAATCAACATACAATGTGGTTTTATTCAAATGATTGGGGATTAGGATACAATTTGGGTTTTGAAAAAAAGAATTATGCAAGTATCTATGATAAATTTTATGACCGTCATTTACTTCGAGCACCTAATGTACTTACTTTACATAATGAAAAATATATTCATATGGAAATTGAAAAATATAATAATATGGATGAATTGACTCCTTATCCCAAAGCAACAAATAATATGATTAATAATGACTATAGTGGAACAGTAAATAAATCATTTGCACTTATTAAAATATACAATAATTTATCCATATGTTCAGACAATGACTGGGATTCAGACCCAGTATTAAAACTAAAAACTCCAGAAACTATTAGTAAATTAAAATTTAAGTTTAGAGACCACTTAGGAAATCCAATTAATTTTGAAAATCAACCATTTAGTTTTCAACTGAAATTTCAAATGTATATGTAATTAAAAAAAATTGAAATTTTCCTAGTTAGAAACAAAATTTAAAAAAAAGTTACAAAACATGGCTCTACAAAAAAAATCATTGTCTCGTTTTCATGAGTATTTAGAAAGAAGTAACATGAAAAAAAATCAGCATCAAGAGGAAGGTATTTGGTGGTGTATTCAACGTGAATTACAACTTGAATCATTTGCAGTAGATGATAAAGAAGTATTTATTGATATATCAAAATTCCAAATAGCTAAAGGTGGTATCATTGCTGACGAAATGGGCTTAGGTAAAACAATTCTTATGCTGGGTTTAATAGTATCTAATTTTGTAAGAAATACTTTGATTGTGTTACCGTTACCATTATTAACACAATGGAAAAATGAAATCAAAAGAACATTGGGTCATGATGTATTGGTATATCATGGTTCAAATATAAAAAATACAACAAAAGAGCAATTAAAAGATGCAGCAATTGTGTTGACAACTTATGGTGCACTAAAACCGCGTAATAAAGAAAATTTATATGCAGTTAAATGGAATAGAATAATATATGATGAAGCTCATCATATGAGAAATAGTTCATCGAAAAAGTATTTTTACGGTAAACTATTAAAAAGTGATTCTAAATGGCTATTAACTGGTACACCGGTTCAAAATAAAGTAGGTGATTTACATTCTTTATTTAGTATTTTGGGATATAGTCATAAAGAAACTATAAATTATGAGTTATTTAAAGAATTAAGAAAGCATCATATTTTGCGCAGGCTAAAAAAAGATGTTGGAATAAATTTACCGAAAGTACATTATCATAATGTAAACGTAAAATGGAAAAATGAACTGGAAAAGAAAGTATCAGAAAATATACACAATTTAGTGCAAAGCAACTATTCTTCTGAAAATATTGCATGGCTTGAAAGTATAGGCGAACAAAAAATAATTCAAATGGTGCGCGCTAAGCAAATTTGTGTGTGTCCTAAGTTATTAGAAACCAAGATTAAGCATATGATAAATCAAGGAAAGTTATCTGAAGATTATAATATATTGTTAACAAGTAAAAGTAAGTTAGATAGTGTAGTAGAAAAATTAAAAAAAAGAAAAAATAATAAAAATAAAAAAATAGTATTTTGTAGTTTTCATGAAGAAATGAACATATTAAAGGATATGTTGTACAAAAATAATATGAAAAGTGTTGGAATATATAGTGGAAGACTCAATATAAGAGCGCGTCAGAAAGTAATAGACAAAAATTATGATATATTACTTATGCAAATACAAGCTGGTTCTGAAGGATTAAATTTACAACAATATAATGAAATATATTTTGTAAGTCCACATTGGAATCCTTGTGTTGAAGACCAAGCAATTGGACGCAGTTATCGAATGGGGCAAAAGAAGGAAACATATATATTTCATTTTAATATGAATGAAATAAATATCAAAAATAAGGTAAATTCTATGGATAATTATGTAAAAAATGTGCAAAAAGATAAAAGATTATTGCAAGAAGAATTATTGTAATTTAACTAAATAATTAATTCGTTTTTTTTTAATATTTGATATCAATAGGTATAATATATGTATTCAAAAGTTAAAAAAATGACAATGGATAATGTAATTGAAACATCAAATAACCAAATAGTTGAAAATAATATTGTTAATACTAAAAGTGAAGCACAACCTATGGTACTTAATAATAATAATAATTCAACAATAAAAAAATTCAATTGGAAAATATATAAATTTACAATAAAACAAATAAATTTGAATGCTGAATACAAAGCTTTACGACATTTTCAAAAATATGCAAGACCAGGTACAAAATTACACATAAAATATTTAAGAAATCTTTATCAGATTATGCCTTATTTTAATGAAGCTGTATATTTAAAATTAATCAACGTAGATAATAAATCATTTACATATGAACAATTATATAATTACTTTAGAACAACTGGATATAAAGAGTTTCCTTTAGATGATAAATATGATAGATTATATTACAATATAGAAACATTATTTAACGTGGATTTTTATTATAAAAGATATGAAAATGAAATAAATAATTATTTGTATAACGACGATAATTATGATAATGATAGTGATGAATGGGAAACCGGCTCGCAAATGTCTTCTCTTACATCTTTTTCGCAAATGTCAACTGCGTCATCGTCAACAGTAAATACTAAAAAATCTATGTTATCGACATTTATAAATAATGCAAATAATCACCGAAATGGAAACGTAATTTCCTATGATGAACGTAAAGCACAATTTAATATGGATGAATACAATAACTGGAAAGAAAATTTATATAATTGGTATGAATTACCAGAAAATAATAATAGAAAAATATATAAATTTTATTCAGAAAATAAAGACAATTGTCCATTAGATAAAAAATATTTTTTCATACAACATAATATTAATACACCTTTATTTGAACCTGATATATATTGTAAATTATATAATTTAAATTGTGATGTAAAGAATATTTACGATCTAAATAATGTATGTGAACATTTTTCTAAAAAGAAAGAATTAGGAGATAGTTATTATAGATTGTATTATGGTATACCAAAAGAATTAAATGTGGAAACATTTATAAAACGTTTTAATTATATTTTTGAAAATAAAAAAGATTTTTTTAATATTATTAGTCAAGAACAAAGAAATTTTGTCTATATTGCGTATAATTCTTTAAAAGAAAAATCAGATTTTACATATTTGGATGACAATTATTTTAGAATTCATTATAAAATACCAGAAAATTTCGAAGAAAATACTTATTTAAAAAGATATACAAACATAGAAGTAAATGAAAATAATTTTAACGAAGAATTAAGTAATCATGTAAAAATTTCTAAAAGAAGACTGATATTATATAGAAAATTTGAAGAAATATATAATATAAAATATACATTAGATGATGATTATTATAGAATACATTATGCTATACCACATGAATTTAATTACGATTTATTTTTAGAATTATATCCAAATATTAGAGATATAATCGAAATTAATGATAATACACTTTTATCAAAAGTATCTAGTTCTGTAAAAGAAAATTTAATTCTTGAAA
>MDTE01066394.1_pt1 | contig 12503 bp, 14 predicted proteins | sample 811231 | NCBI WGS metagenome assembly MDTE01 (sample SAMN05326651, study PRJNA326480) | marine metagenome | isolation source: seawater | place: Indian Ocean: Red Sea | collected 2010
CCGCTGGGGAGGCGGAGCGCAACAACTGGTTGCATTGGCGGAGGCGATGACGATCCCCGTTATTACCACCGAGATGGGGCGCGGCACCATGCCCGAAGATCATCCGCTGGCAGGCGGTCTCGTAGGACATTTCGGACATTCCGCGGCCAACGGCCTGCTGCGCGAGGCGGACGTGGTACTGGGGCTCGGCAGCCGTTTTCTCAACGTCAGCACGATCAACTGGTCGATGATCGCGCTCGACACGAAAATCATTCAGGTTGAGACCGACCCGCTGGAAATTGGCAAGCAATATGCGGTTGAGCTCGGTATTCATGCGGACTCTGGCGTGTTTCTGGATGATCTGTGCGCCGAGGTCGGCGCTACTGGCAGCGCGGAGATCGATGAAGCGCACCCGCGCGTCAAACACGTCGCGGAACTAATCGCCGACCAGCATGCGCGCTACTACGACACCGACCTCGATGCGGTACCCATCAAGCCGCAGCGGATCACGAAAGCCATAGAGGAGATCTGTGACCGAGATGCCATCTTCGTATTCGGTTCCGGCCTCCATACGCAGTTCGCGCATGGCATCCAGATGCGGGCACCGGAACAGTACAACTACTCCATCGGTTCCGGCACGATGGCCTGGGCACTGCCCGGCGCGGTAGGTGCGAAGCTGGCTTTCCCCGATCGACAAGTGGTGGTGTGTATCGGTGACGGTGATTTCGGCATGAACGCGCAGGAAATTGAAACCTCGGTGCGCGAAAACGCTCCGATTGTTGTTATCGTCTACAACGATTGCAGCTTTGGCGCGCTGCGCGTTTTTCAGAAACAGCACTACGGCGGCAGATTTATCGGGTCCCATTTTGGCCAGACGGATCACGCCAAGCTAGCTGAGGCCTATGGCGCGCGGGGCGAAAAGGTAGAAAACCCCGCCGACCTGAAGTCTGCCCTGGAACGCGCGGCGAATGCCGACGTCACGACGGTGATCGACGTGATGATCGACGGGTGGGAGCCCCATTACCGGGTCGAGGAATTTGCTGAATTTCATAAATTCTGAGTAATCGCTCGACCGTCGGCCAGATAAACCTGCAGTACCAAGGCGCTGTTCCAGTCTTGGTCATCGCATATAGATGAACATGACCTTGTCCGCGGCGCAAAGGGTCGCGAGCTTCATTATTTCGGCCGGGTTGCCATCGATCTTCGATATATAGCGCCGCTGGAATTCCGGTCATTTTTAAGGGTCGTGCCCATAGCATTTCCGCAGTTCCCGGCTGGGTGCGATGTTTTTGACCCCGTGATCCAGCGCGGCGGCATCACCGAAAACACCGCGCGGCCAAAGACGTTCGACAAGAATCCCCATGCAGTCGGATCTACGAGATTTTCGAACGCGCGTTTGAGTCGGATTTCCAGTATCTGTGTTAACATAAGGATATCGAGAGCATCTGTTGAGCGCAGCGAAACCGAAGGTCAAGGCGATGGGTAAGGCGACATTTATCGGGAAGGCGGTATTGGCGCCGGCAACATCTGCGCAGGGACAGGGTTTCCCGGAAAAACCAGCAAGGATGATAGAGAGAATTTTCTTTTACCTCGGTATAGGGGGTATGGCGATCCGTGAAAATCTGGCGAAGCACACCACCATATTTCTGAAAAAAACGTTCGAAAATTGACGGTCGGACATGCCTGAATTTGTGCCGATCGCAGGGGAGTTCGTGGCGAGGTGCGCCGATATCGATTTAGCCCGGCCGCTTTATGAGGAGCATCGCCGGGAAATCGTTGCGGCGATGGACCGGTTCGGCGTGTGCGTCTTCACCAACGAAGCTCCGGTTTCTGACGAACACCATCTTGCCTTCGGGCGAGAATTCGGTCCTTTGCTGCGTCAGCGGATGCAACAGACGGTATCGGGACGCGGAATTCGGCTGTCGACCGACGAACTGATCGATGTCGGCAATCTAGACGAAAACGGTGACATTCATGCTGCGGACGATCCCCGACGTGCGTTTCATAAGGGTAATCTTCTGTGGCATTCCGATGTAACGTTCGATCCCGTAAGGGCAACCTATTCATTACTGGCGGCCCATGTCGTCCCACCAGACGGCGGGGATACCGAATTTGCGGATATGAAGGCCGCTTACGTTGACCTGTCTGAAGATGTGAAACAGCGGATAGAGGGTTTAACGGCGGAACATTCTATCTGGTATTCGCGCAGGCTCGGCGGCATGGACGACGTGGGCGATGACGCAAAGGCAACCCGGCCGCCGGCACACCATCCGCTGGTAAATGTCAATCCTCGCACTGGCAGGCGATCGCTCTATCTCGCCAGTCACGCATCACATATCGTTGGCTGGCCTGAACCGGAAGGCCGCGCCCTTCTAGACGATCTCACGGCTCATGCGACGCAACCCAAATACGTTTACCGGCACAAATGGGAACCGGGCCATTTGGTAATGTGGGACAACCTTCAGACCATGCATCGTGGCGTACCGTTCGACGATGTATCCTACCCCCGGGACATGCGCCGCGTTACCGTCCTCCAAGCGGGCGGTTTCTAGGTCGCTTCCTTTGCGACGGCGTCGATACTCTCGCGCAGCCTCCGCCGTCTTGTCAGGGACCACGCAAAAGTCACCAAGATCACCACCGCCCCGATGGCAACCGGGATCCTGAAACCCAGGTAATCCGCGGCAACACCCATAGCGAACGCCCCGAGTGCCGGAGTGCCGAGCCACAACATACCGTACAGACTGACCACCCGACCGCGAATGGTGTCCGGCACGGTAGCCTGGACCAGCGACTGGCAGATGATACCCGAGCCGTTCAGGACGAATCCCCAGCCCACGAAGACGGCGACCGACACCCAGAAGATGTCGGTGCTGACGAAGGCAAGTTGCGTCGCCGCGACAAGAGCCACCATCAGGATCATGATGTCTGAGAGACCTGATAACGTGCCGCGGCGGGATAGCCAAACTCCCGAAAACAATGACCCCAAGCCCGCGGCTCCCGTCAGCAGGGCTAGTCCGTCCGCGCCGACATTGAATACTGCGCCGGTAAAACCCGGAAGAAGCTCTTGGGTCGCCCGCCCGAAAAACGAAAACATCAGCAGCATAAACATTACCGCACCGATGAATTGGTGTCGGGTAACATATCGAATGCCTTCCAGGATCTCGGCCGGTATCTGCGACAGGGATTTCGATGTCGTCGGTCGGTGCTCTGCCGTGATCAGGTAAAGCCCGACCAGCATCGGTATGTAGCTTAACGCGTTGATCAGGAACGTCGCCCCGACGCCGAGTTGTAGGATGACAACGGCGGAGATCGCTGGGCCGATCAGCCGGGAGGAGTTCCATATGGTCGAATTGATTCCGATCGCTGCGGTCATTTCCGCGCGCGTCACAATGGTTCCCAGGAGCGCATGCCTAAACGGTTGGTGAATGCCCTGTACGATGCCCTGGATAAGCGCGAGCATGAACAATAGTTCGATAGTCATCACGCTGGATAGGGTTAGGGTCGCAAGGGTTGCCGCCTGAAGCAATGACATGTACTGGACCAAACGTACCGCTTTCAGGCGGTCGACGCGGTCCGCGAACGCCCCCGCGATAGGGGCGGACAAAACTGCCGGTGCCAGGTCCGCAAAGGCGATCAAGCCGAGCCATGCACCCGAGCCCGTAAGTTCCCAAGCAAGCCAGCCAACCGCCATACGCTGGACCCAGGTCCCCATCAGTGAGGGGATCGCGCCGATGGTATAGATGCGGTAATTGCGGTTTGCCATCGCAACGGCGATGCCGCCAAGCTTCGGTGTGAGCGCCATATGCCTTGTTACCCTGTGGCCTCTCGCTTGTCTCGCGCGGAATGATATAGAAATCGATCCCCCGCTGGGATTCGCGCCGGTTCCGTGATGGATGAAAATGCTCTAAAACTCGTCCATGGAAGAGACAGAAGAAAAGCCGCTCGACCCAATCGCGATGTTTATCCTGGAGACGTTGGAAAACGGAGAGTCGGTGGCGCCGGTAGATATTGCGCGGGCGTTGGGCGCGGCGCGGCGGAAACCCGCGGAAAAACATGATGCCTGGCGCCGGTTCATGACGCCCGTAAAGCAGCAGATGCTGTTTCTCGCGCGTGCAGGTCGCATTGAGATCATACGCAAGGGCGCAGTCGTCGATCCTGAAGATTTTCGCGGGGTCGTTCGGATGCGCCTGAAGACGGGCGGCTAGGAAAGAACGTCCCCGATCCAAGTATGGGCGAGCCAGCCTGCGGCAAAGCCGGACAGGAACTGGATATCAACGATAAAATTGAAAAGCCAGCCGCCGGCAAATACCAGTGGGTATTTGACCATCGCCATGGGAACACCCCCGAATGATCCAGTATGCGCACTGTATAATAGGCGGCTATGGGGCGAAAATGGGGCGGGGTCAGAACAGTTCGAAATATTCCCGGTGTTCCCAGTCTGTCACGGTCGACATGAAGCGGGCGATCTCCGCACGCTTGATGTGCAGCAGATAATCGACGAACTGGTCGCCGAACGCACCGCGGAACATGGCGCTGTTATCCAGTGCGGTCACGGCGTCCATTAGATTGGTGGGTAATTGATCGGCATCCGAGGCGTAAGGGTCGTCGGTCGCAGGCGGCGGCGATAGATCGTTTGTCACCCCGTCGAGTCCGCTCGCCGCTTGGGAGGCGAGATACAAGTACGGATTGGCCGCCGGTTCACCGACACGGTTTTCAAGGCGGGTGGCGCCGTCGCCCGGTCCGGCGCTGACGACGCGCAGCATGGCACCTTTGTTGTCGCGCCCCCAGACCATACGGTCCGGCGCCAGCGAGTTCGGCTTGTAACGCTTGTAGCCGTTTACGGTCGGCGTTGTGAAAACGGTTGCGCCGGGCGCGTTCTTCAGAATCCCGGCGGCAAACGCCATGCCGGTCGGCGATAGCAGGTCGTCAGCCGTATCGGGGGCGAACGCGTTACTCCCATCTGACCGGTGTTCCAGGGATTGATGGAGGTGCCATCCGCTCGCGAACGCATTCGGCAGGCCCGGCCGGCACATGAAGGTTGCGTGATATCCGTTGCGCCGGCAAATCTGCTTCACCGCGTTGCGGAACAGGATCATGTTGTCAGCGGCCTCAAGACCTGCTGCTGGGGCCAGCGTGAATTCGAACTGGCTGGGACCGAATTCGGTTTCCAGCGTCCGCAACGGCAGACCGAGCGCCAGAAGGTCGCGGCGGACTGTTTCGAATACCGGGTCCTGTTCGTCCATGCGTAGTTCGGTCAGGTAGTTGTATCCGCGGGCGATCAGGCTTACCTTTGGAGGCTCCGCCGGTTGTCCGGCGTCTTCCGGCCTGAGCATCGGGTCTTCGAGCCTGTAAATGTGGCACTCAACCTCAATCCCGGCGATGTAGTCGAACCCCCGTTCTTCCAGTGCCGCCAGCGTCTTTTTCAGGATTTGACGAGCCGAGAACGGGACGGGATCGCCGTTGGCGAGATAGCCGTCGCACAATATCCAGCCGGTGCCTGGAGCCCAGGGCAGAATTCGGAACGTCGACGGGACCGGCACGGCGATAAAGTCGCCGGCGTTTTCCATCTCCGGTATGCCGAAACCGCCCCCGGGGCTGAAAACCGGGAAAACGGTGGTGTGAGACGTATCCTTCGCCAGTAGCGTCGTCGTGATGGCGCAGCCGTTGCGCATGGCCTGTTCGGCCTCACCCGCCATTATGGTCTTGCCGCGGAGAATGCCGTGCTGATCCGGGTAAGACAGCCGGATGACCTCAAGCCGATTTTCCTCGATCAGGCGGACGATCCGCTCGGCTTCGGTGCGGTCGTTGTCCGTCCACAAGCCATGCTCGTCGACGAATCCCGTACGGCCCATGGTGTCGTTGCGTTCGGTCACGTCAGGTCTCCGTCTTACTTGTCAAATCCGCGGGCCAAGGATGTTGCGCCCACGCCGACCGTGACCGGCGTTCGACTGCCGTCTGTTTCCATGTCTTGCTCCAGTTCGCCACCGGTGTGATTGTATCGATCGCCACCGGGCCGCGGCAGGCGGCCGGATCATCCGGTCGGAGAGCTATTTCCGGCTCTTCGTCCCGTTCCACCGCCTCGATGGCGCGGATCAACAGCTTGCGGTTGGCGATGATCGCCTTGTCCGCCGTGCCCAGATGTTCCTGCGTCCGGTCCTGGATTTTGCCCAGCGATTCCACGGCCCACTGATCATGAACGTTAATATCCTCGCCCATGCCGGTATAGGTCTTGCTGCGCTGTTCTTCCGGGTCGTAGCCGTAATCGTTGTCGCGGTTCTTGCGCGGGCGGTAGTCGGGTAGCGTGTATAGTTCCAGACGGTCGTTCCGCATGCGCTCTTTGTCGACCTTTTCGCTAAAGCTCGAGAAAATCGCATACCACCAGCTTGTCGTGTCATCGATCGGCACGTGCCATTGCGTCAGCATCATTTCGTTGCTGATCGGGATAATAATTGCATTGGGGAAAATCTGATTGGTGACGCGGACATGCATGTCCGCATCGTTAAGCCTGCGCAGGGCATAGAGACGTATGCCGGTTTCGGTTTGTTCGATCTCGATTTCTGGGCAATCGTATTCCCGGAGGACCTTAGTGATCGCTATGTCGTTCTCTTCGGTCGAAAATCGGAACTGCTGGCCATAGGCTTCTTTGTCGGTTTCATCGTCGAAAAACCGGTGCAGGAACGACGCGTGGGACGGATCGATGCCGACTTCGTTCAACTGCAGCCAGTTGCAGTCGACGAAGCCCTTGAATGCGAACGTGAATTCATTTGGTGCCTCGAAACAATCAAACGCCGGAAGGGCAGGGGGGTTGCCGGTGCCCATATAGGTGAAGATGATACCGTTGCGTTCGACGCACGGATACGCCGTGTGCTTGATCTTTTTGTAAAAATTGCTGTTCGCCGGTTCCGCCGGCTGTTCCAGGCATTTGCCAGTGTGGTCAAATAGCCAGCCATGAAAGGCGCAGCGCAGGCCGCCGTCTTCTAAGCGTCCGAAACACAAATCCGCACCCCGGTGCGGGCAGTGGCGGCCGATCAGTCCGTACTCGTTGTCGCCGTAACGATACAGAATTAGGTCCTCGCCCATCAGCGTAAGGGCTTTGACCGGGCGTTCGCCGGCCAGTTCCTCGGTCAAGGCGGCGGGCTGCCAGTACTGACGCATCAGTTTGCCGCAGCCGGTACCGGGGCCGACTTGGGTGACCAGCCTGTTCAGGTCTTCCTTCAGCATCGAATTTTCCGAACTTTTTGCAACGTTGGGCGTGATGGTAGTTGATATAGTTTGATGAGCAAAACTATTCATTTTGAATGACGAACCCTCGACTGAATAAAACGGTGGAAACGGTGCGCCGCGTGCCAGTCGACCTCAGCGGCCTGACTGGGTTGCTGGGGTATCAGATTCGCCAAGCGCAGACAGCGTCCTTCCGGGACCTGCAGGAGCCGTTACGGGAACTGGGGATTACCCCGGGCGAGTTCAGTCTACTGACGATTGTCCAGGACAACCCGCAGATCCGTCAGAAGGATCTTGTGGACGTGTACGGGCTGGACAAGTCAACGCTGTCTGTCGCCGTAAAACGTCTTGTCAACCGGGGTCTGGTTGCGCCCCGCAAGCTCCGCGACGACCGCCGGTTTCACGGCTTGTCACTGACGACCGACGGCGAAATAGTTCTGACGGCGGTAACGACTGTTATCGCCGATCAGGAAAGACGGATGGAGGCGGCGTTGTCAGCCGGCGAGAGAGAAATTCTGATGACAGCGCTTCGCCGCATTGCCGGCACCCTGACGTAGGACTAGGTTGCATGAGTTAAGTTCAAAAGGAACCGCATGGCAGACATTTCCCGATTGCGTCGCTTCGTTGCTGACATGACCGATCATGCCGACCAGTACCACGGCGACGAGCAGGCGATGGTCGCGGGGTCGAAATTGCTGCTAGCCGACCTGGTCGAAAACGACGACTGGTTGCCCGATCAATACGCCATCGAAGGCGACACATACCGGCAGTATCTATTGCACTGCGACCCGCAACAACGCTTTTCCGTCGTCAGTTTCGTCTGGGGCCCCGGCCAGACGACGCCGGTTCACGACCACACGGTCTGGGGCCTGGTCGGAATGCTGCGCGGGGCCGAGACGGGCCAGCGTTTCGAAATTGCAGTTGATGGATCTCTCGCCCCCGGTGAGAACGAGCGGCTGGAGCCGGGGGATATCGATATCGTGTCGCCGACGATCGGGGATATTCACAAGGTGTCGAACGCCCATGACGACAAGACCTCGATCAGCATTCATGTCTACGGCGCCAATATCGGGGCGGTAGAGCGTCACGTTTACGATCCCGCATCCGGCGCGCAGAAAAGCTTCATTTCCGGATATTCCAACACTGCCGTACCGAATCTTTGGGATTTTTCCGGCTGATGAAAAGCTTCGCACTCGCCGTTTCGCTGCTTGGTATGCTGGCGCTGGCCGTCTGGGGGGCAGTGTATATGTGGACAGAAATCGGTGACATCGAGATGAGCACCGCCGGAATTCTGGCGATGTTGGCGGGGATCGTTATCAGTCTCGGTCTGGGGATAGGATTGATGTTTCTGGTCTTTAAAAGTGAACGCGACGACGAGGAACGCGGATGACTCATATCCTCTGGTTTGTTGGGATTGTTTTGTGCGTTCTACTGTATTTGGCGCCTGCAGCGGCACAGGATCGGCATGACCTGTATTGCCATCCGACACCGAAATTCGAAGAGACCTACAATGCCCGATCCCGGGTTCTGCTGGGCAGCGACCGGGACCGGCGTCTCGGCTTTGTCGCGGGCCTCACCCGCGAACTGTTCGATGACCCTGCGCCGCAACGCTACGCGATATTCGCCAAGGGAAGCGACGTAGAGAAACTGATTATCATGGCCCTTGACGACGAGGTGTTCTAGACGATGTTCCGCGCGCGTGCCGTTCTGGCGGCGCTGACGTCGCGGGTGCAGGCATCGCCGTTGTTTGCAGAGTTAGGCGTACAGCGTCGGTTCACGTGCTACGATCTGGCAAAGTTGCTCGTTTTCAAGCAGATAACCGTGTCCGACGGGCGCAACTGGTCTCACAGAATCAACCTGATGTAGAACGGGCGGCTCGGAGTCCGCCCGTATCCGGCGTAGACATACCCCTGCGGTCTAGAAGTTGATCACGCTGCGGATCGATTCGCCCTTGTGCATCAGGTCGAATGCATCGTTGATGTCGTCCAACGGCATGGTGTGGGTGATCATCGGGTCGATTTCGATCTTGCCGTCCATATACCAGTCGACAATCTGGGGCACATCGCGACGGCTTTTCGCGCCGCCGAACGCTGTCCCTTTCCAGACCCTTCCGGTCACAAGCTGGAACGGACGGGTAGAGATTTCCTGACCAGCGCCGGCAACACCTATGATGATGCTCTCACCCCAACCGCGATGGGCGCATTCCAGGGCTTGGCGCATGGTGTTCACGTTACCGATACACTCAAACGAGTAATCGGCGCCGCCGTCGGTCAGATCGACCAGGTACGGCACCAAATCGCCTTCGACTTCGGTCGGGTTGACGAAATGCGTCATGCCGAAACGTTCCGCCATTTCCTTTTTCGATTCGTTGAGATCAACACCAACGATCTTGTTGGCACCGGCCAGCCGTGCCCCCTGGATCACGTTAAGGCCGATTCCGCCGAGGCCGAATACCACGACGTTGGATCCCGGTTCGACACCGGCGGTATTAATAACCGCACCGATTCCCGTGGTCACGCCGCAGCCGATATAGCAAATCTTGTCAAACGGAGCGTCTTCGCGGACTTTCGCGAGCGCGATTTCCGGCACCACCGTGTGGTTCGCGAAAGTCGAGGTTCCCATATAGTGGAAGATCTTGTCGCCGCCGATTGAAAACCGGCTGCTTCCGTCCGGCATCACGCCCTGACCCTGGGTTTCGCGGATAGAGGTGCAAAGATTGGTCTTACCCGACAGGCAGGACTTGCACTGGCGGCACTCCGGAATATAGAGCGGAATAACGTGATCACCCCTCTTCAGCGTGGTGACGCCCGGTCCGCAATCAACCACCACGCCCGCACCTTCGTGACCTAGGATTGCGGGGAAGATACCTTCCGGGTCGGCACCCGACAGGGTGAATTCGTCGGTGTGGCAAACGCCAGTGGATTTTATTTCGACAAGAACCTCGCCCTCTCTCGGCCCGTCGAGCGTGACGGTTTCGATCGATAGCGGCTTGCCGGCTTCTGTGGCGATTGCGGCGCGGGTTTCCATAATGTGAGTATCCCTGTTTTTCGTTGTTTGAATGGATCAAAAGCCATGTTTCCAGTCGCATTGCCGCAATGCAAGGCAAATTCAGGTGATTTCCGCCAGAACAGGCAACAAATACTGCCGGAATTGTTCCGGGTTCTCCGACATCGGAAAATGCCCAAGTTCCCTCATTATCACGGCGTCGACGCCAATTTTTTGTGCCGTACGCAGCGTATCCTCGGGTGAGCAGGAAAAATCGTATTCTCCCGTCAGGAGGTAGACGGGACATTTTTGCGGATCAATTCGGGCGACGCGGTCCCGGTAGTCGGAATCGGCGCGGTAGAAATGCAGATCGCCCTTGAAAATACCTGGTCCACTGGCGAGATAACCCCACAGCGTTTCCCAGCGGTATTCGTCGGGGCTTTGCGGGGCGACGAGCCCGGAGATCAGCGCGGCGCAGACTTCGCCGCCGTGGACGTCCGGCCGGTGCAGCCAGTCGCGGTCGTACCAGGGCTGCTGATGGTCGGAGGCTTCGACACCGATCACCGCGCGGAATTCGGTCGGGAAGGCCTCGGCTAGGTGCAGGACGATGCGCCCACCCATGGAACACCCCATGATCACCGGCCTATCAAGCTCCAACGAACTGCAGAAGGCACGGATCGTATCCGTGTAAAGCTCGGTCGTCAGGCGGTATTCCTCGTCCTGATAGCCAGCCGGTGGCAGGGATTTGCCATGCCAAGGCATGTCGAAAGCGATCACCCGAAAGCCGTCACAAACCTCGGGATCTTCGAGGATATGGCGGAACTGAGTGCTGTCCGATCCGGCCGTATGCAGACAAACCAGCGGAATCCCCTGGCCTGCTTCTTCGAAATAAACGCGGTGCAGCCGTCCCGCGATATCGGTATGGACGTACTTGCCCACTGTATTTTCGAAACTCGGCGCCATCTCAGGAATTACTCCGCGGTGCGGCCAGAATATCCTTGAGATACTGTAGATTCGCCATCATCGGATACAGGTCGCCGTCGATGGTCATCTCGCCGGATTTCGTCATCGCAAAAATATCGTGATACCCCGGCGCCGGAAACGGTTTCCAGAAAGCGTCCCAGACGGATTTCGACGCCCGTATCGTGAAGGCGCTGGATGCCATCAGCGGCGGAGGCGTCGTCACGTCGGCAATCTTTCCGTTCTCGACCGTCACCAGCCAGTCGTCCTCGCCGATGCCGACGATAAATGAGGTCGACAGATAACGGCCACGCCGTACAAGTGCGACGTCATCATTGACCAGATCAGAGAGACTGCGGAGGGTCATTCGATCGCGTATCGGCCGTCGTCGAGCCGTTTTATCCGCCCGGCCGCATAGTATTCTTCTAGTTGGCGGACAATTTCGCGGCCATCGTCCGATCCCGCTGCCTCCATCAGCTCCCGGAAATATTTCGGGCCGTCTTTTAGCGCGTCTTCGACCGACATGTGCGGCCGTTGCCGGAAAACCGGCGGGTCCGGTACTTTCCATTCCTGGTCGCCCGCCCGGCCGAAAGGCCTAGTGAGATCGAAGCCGGCTTTTGATCCGGCGCGTTCGCCTTCGAGGGACGGGTCGAGCGGCACCGCACGGTAACCAGAGGACGATACGAAATCCCGGTGGCTCTGGAACCGCGTGCCGAGCGCCCACTCCATCTGCGCGTCATCGAAAACGTCAATGTCGGAATCCACCACGAATACATGCTTAGTATCGGCGGTCGATCCGAAGGCTGCAGCGATGGCGTTGCGCGCCTCGCCCGGCATCCGCTGGTTCAGCGCGATGCGGATATTGTACATGCCGCCGGTTGCCGGTGGACAGTACACCGCGACCGGCTCGCGCACCGCGTTTTCTAAGGCCGTCCAAACCGCCTGTTCGGTGCGCAACGCGCAGAGCTGCGCCGTGTCGGTTGTGGCCATATTGCGCCCGCCGATGGTTGCGGTCTGGAACACCGCGTCCTCGCGGTGGGTGATGGCCGTCAGGTGAAAGACCGGGTTCTTTTTCAGGCGGCCGTAATAGCCCACATATTCGCCGTAAGGGCCTTCCGGCTCAGTCCACCCTTCCGCATCGAGATAGCCTTCGATGATGTATTCCGCATCAGCCGGTACCCGAAGGTCGCTGGTGGCGCATTTTACCAGGGGCACGGGTTCTCCCCTCAGCCCGCCCATCAGGGCGAGTTCGTCGGCCGGGGGCGTCATCGACAGGGCGGCGATGGCGTCAGCTGGATGAAACCCGACGGCGAAGGCAACCGGCAGGCGTTCGCCGTTGCATTGGGTACTGCCATAGA
>MDTE01072619.1_pt1 | contig 12503 bp, 13 predicted proteins | sample 811231 | NCBI WGS metagenome assembly MDTE01 (sample SAMN05326651, study PRJNA326480) | marine metagenome | isolation source: seawater | place: Indian Ocean: Red Sea | collected 2010
CCGCCGGCCAACTGCAGTACAACCAGTACCGGGTCTTTCTTCGTTGATGTCATATTCAATCTCCGGGGCTGTCCGGGTACGTTGGGACAACGGCCGGGCAGCGATTTTCGATTTATTGGGCCGGTCTAGGCGAATAGATACTCGGTGGTCGCCACAATGGACTGGAGCATGGTTGCCACCTGGTTCGGGAAGGCTTCGGAATCGGTCCGAATCTCCCCTTCGCCGGCGGCCAGTTCCAGCAGCTGCTTACGGGTCTCGTCGGCCAACTGATAGGCGCCCAGGTTCTCCAGACAACCGTCAACCAACTGCTCGGCGGACAGGACGGGTCCCACGCTGCTCAGGCGGCTGATGATGTCTTTGACGCCGGTGTGGCTGGTGTTGCCGACCTGGTCCGCCGTGAAGGTGATGCGCTCAACCAGCGTACCTGAGTCGATCCACTCACGGCCCGTGTGCCAGCCCTCGACGGTGGGCGGGTTCAGCAGGTCCTGGCCCATGAACCGGATGTTCATGGTCATCATGTCCAGACCGGGCCTGGGGAACTTGAAGTCTCCCACCAGTTTGAGGGTGCCGACCACGGTTTCCGCCGGGCTCTTCACCTTGGCGAACTTGGCATTCTTGAACCAGTCCGACTTGAAGAGGACCCGCAGCATCGAGGTGATGTTGTAGTTGGAGCGGAAGTACTCGTCTTCCAGTTCCTTGATGGCAGCCATGTCCTGGGGAGGGGTGTCCTTCCAGGCGGGCACCTGAACGTCGTCGGCAACGAAGAAGTTATAGAGGTGGCGGGCCACGAAACGGGCGGTGGCCGGCTGCTTCACGATAATGTCGATGATGTCGTCACCGTCGAAGTTGCCGGTCTCGCCCAGGAAGGTCTTTTCTTCGTCATCATGGTCGCGGGGGTCGAACATGAACTTGGCTTCGTACTTGCCGTAGGGGTAGCGGGGGATGGAGTTGGTCACGGTCCAACCGGTGAAGGCGCGGGCCGCTTCCTTTACGTCGTCCTCGCTGTAGTTGAAGCCGCCGTCCATGCCGACGCCCAGGGAGAACAGTTCCAGGAGTTCCCGGCCCCAGTTCTCATTGATGGCGCCCTTGTGGCTCATGCAGTTGTCCAGATAGAAGACCATGGCCGGGTCGCGGGCCAGGCCCTTGAGCAGGTCGTGAAAGCTGTTCATCCCGGTGGTCCGGAACATTTCCAGCTCCAGGAACTGCTGGCGGGGATATTCACATTTGGCGTGGCCGGTGACCAGCACACAGTGCCAGAAGAGGGCGATCTTCTCCTGCAACGGGCGCTTGGAGTTGATCATGCGGAAGGTCCACTCTTCTTGTTGTCCTTCCAGGCCGGCCTGGGAGAGCCAGTCCGTCTTGTAGCGCATCATGATGTCGCGCTCCATGGGAGGCTGGGACTCCGGGTCAAGCAGCTCCTCTACGGTGGCGTCATATCCTTTGGCGGCTCTGGCTTGCAGCTCTTCCAACGGAGCGCCAAAACCGGCGCGGCGCATGAGGTGGGCCATTAAAGAGATATCTTGATCAGACATTTGTTTCCTCCCGACTCAACAGTTTGTTGAAATTCCCTAGGGAAATGTTCGGCGGTTTAAGGCTGTTTCTGCACCGATATCTACGGTTTACGACGCTGTGCGCCGGATTCCGTGACATTCGGTCTGGCACGCCTATTCACGCACCGAATCTTATTGGGAATAATATTCCCCACCCGGTTAATCGTCAACATAAGAGCCGGGGATATATTCCCAAGACCGTTGGGTATTTTGACCTATGCAGGACCTTTGTTGACGCTGATGCCCAGCTCGGCATGCAGGTCTTTTATGGTCTCGGCCCTGGAACGCTGGGGCTTGCGCACCCGGCGGCCAATGGGCTCGTTCTCGATCTTCGGAATCATCTTCATTGCCACGAAGACCGGTCCCTCGGCCTTCATGATGCTTTCAATGTTGTTGGTGAACTCTTCCAGGTTGTCGAACTGAAAGGTGGACGCATAACCGGCTTCCCTGGCCATACCGGCATAGTTGATATCGGAAGCGTTGGGCACCGGCTGACCGCCAGTGGTGGCGTAGCATTCGTTGTCCATCAGGAAGTGGTAGAAGTTCTTGGGCTTCTTACCGGCGATGGTCCCCAGGACGCCCATGTTCATCTGCAATGCGCCTTCGGAGTCGAAGAGCACCACCTTCTCGTCGGGCTGGGCCAGGGCGAAACCCAGGGATGCGGAGTTGGTCTGCCCCATGGCTCCCTGGAGCGTCAGGTCCCGGCTTTTGTCCTCGGAGACTTCGCTCCAGTCCCGGCCTGACGTTCCGGTTACCAGGACTATGGCCTTGCCCCGGTGCGGCTGAAACGCCCGGAACATATCTGCTGAGTCGAACATCGTGCACCTCCAGTGCGGAAGGGTTTATTCGTTGTTGGTCTGTTTGGTGGTACGGCTTGTATGAAGCAGGGAGCTTAAGTCCGGTTGAAGCCGTGGTATTCGTCGCCGATGAGGACGGCAACGGGCCGGCTCTGTTCCCGGGCTTCTTTGAATGCCAGGGAGATGCGGTCGGCGTCGTCTTCCTGCTCCACCAGGTAGTAGTTGATTCCCATGGCGTGCAGGAAAGTCTCGGTGTATTTGGCAGCGGAGTCGGTGACCAGGCCGTGGCGGGTCCAGCCCCGGTAGCCGATCATCATAACCATGGGGAATCCGGCGTCCAGGGCCATGCCCCGGATGGAATCGCCGGACTCCATCATGCCGGTGTTCTGGATGACACAGACCGGCACCTTGCCGCCGACGATCAGTCCCAGGGCGATGGCGAAGGTCTCACCCTCGCGGGAGGTGGGGACGATGTCCAGCCAGTCCTGTTGCTTCATTAATTCATAGAGATAATTGGTCTCGCTGTCGGGGATGGTGACGATGTGGGTGACGCCGTTCTTTTTGAACTCGGCCACCAACGTTTCGGGTCTTAGCAGTGCTGCCTGTTCTTGGACCATGGGCCGTTCCTCCCTAGTGGGTCTACGTGTGGACCTGGGTATGGTTCCGGGGCCGTGCCGGTACTGGACGGCCAATAAATATAGGCTTTGCCGGGGCGTCTTTTGGGCGCCTCATTATATTAATCAATCAATCTCTCAGTCAATCTTGGCGTGACCGTTCGTCCTGTCCTGTTGAGATTGCGTGTAATATAAACGCCCAAGCCCCAGACTGGTTCTTCCCATCCCCTCGGATCTGCCGGGCGACAGGGTTTTTAGATGCTTCTTGCGTCCCGTTTACGGGATACATTCCCCTTTTACTACGGGTGGGTTGTGGTCGGTGCGGCGAGCACGGTTGTTTTCGCCCGCATGGCCCCGGCCATCACCACGCTGACCGTCCTGATCTATCCCATGTCCCAGGAGTTGGGCTGGAACCGTACTGTCATCTCAGGTGCGGTCAGCGCTGGCGCCATCGCTTCTTTGGTGCTATCCCCGGTGGTCGGTTGGGCGATCGACCGGTTCGGCGCCCGGCCCGTATTGGTGATCAGCGTCCTGGGTCTCAGCGCTGCCATGCTGTCTTTGGCCTGGGCCGTGATTCCCGTGACCTTCTACGTCGCCTTCGCCGCGGCCAGGGTGGTATTCCACACCTCCGCCCCCAACGGCGCCAGCACGGTGGCCTCACGCTGGTTCATCAGGAAGCGGGGCCGGGCCATCGGGGTGGTTTTCGTTTTCGGAGCGGTGGGGGGGATTGTATTCACCATGTTGGCGTCACTGGTGGTGGACAGCTACGGGTTGAAGGCCACCTGGATCACCATCGGAGTCATGCTGCTGGTGACATCCGTCGCGCCGTCCCTGTTTCTCGTGGCCGAGCGTCCAGAGGATGTGGGTCTTCTGCCCGACGGCCTCTCACCGGCTCCTGGACCATCCTCCGAAAGTATCCCCCAGCCGCCGGCCGCTGTTGCCGGAGGGCAACCGTCCCGCTTCGATGATATTTCCTGGTCGTTCGGTGAGGCGGTCCACACCAAGACCTTTTGGCTGCTGGTGTTCTTTGGCTTCGCCATTTTCTTCGTGCATACCAGCATCGGCGTTCACATGGGGGCCTACTTCAGAGACGTGGGACTGGGCCCAACCGACGCCGCCCTGGCGGTGAGCCTCAGTTGGGTAGTATCGGCGGTGGGCAGTGTTATTTGGGGTTGGGTCTGCGACCGCATGGATATCCGTTACGCCTATTCAGGCATGTTCTTCGTTCAGGCGGGGAGCACTCTCTACCTGATATTTGTGACCGGGCCCGCCGGTGTGTTCGTGGCCGCCGCCCTGTTTGGGATCGTCTCGTCGGGGTCTAACGTGCTGCCGGCGATCATGTTCGCCGACTACTTTGGCCGCGACTCTTTGGGTAAAATCAGGGGCCTGGGCGAAGTCGGTGTGCTGCTCGGCCAGGCAACGGGTCCAATCATCGCCGGGCTGCTCTTCGACCTGCAGGGAGACTACACGACCATTTTCATCGTATTCGTCGGCCTGGCCCTGGGATGCAGTATCCTAGTGTCAAAGGCACGGAAGCCTGTGAAGCGGAGCCCACAAGCCGTGGGCGGAACCTAGGACACCCCGGCGCAACAAGAGAAAACAACCTTGCTTTTAGCAAGTAGACTCAAAAACGTATTCCCCTTCTATTATGGCTGGGTGGTGGTCGGAGCCTCCGGTACGGCCGTCTTCGCCCGGATGGCGCCCAACATCACCACCCTAACCCTTTTCATTTACCCCATGTCCCAGGAGCTGGGTTGGAGCCGCACACTCATCAGTGGTGCGGTGAGCGCCGGCGCCCTGGCGGCCCTCGTCCTGTCGCCGGCCATCGGTTGGGCCATCGACCGTTACGGAGTGCGGACGGTGCTGGCCATCAGCATGGTGGTCCTGGGACTCTCCATGACCTCAATGGCCTGGGCCACGGTCCCGGTCACCTTCTACGTCGCCTTCGCCACCGCCCGGGTGATTTTCCACACCCCTGCTCCCATCGGGGCCAGTACCGTGACCTCCCGCTGGTTCATCCGGAAACGGGGCCGCGCCATCGGAATAATCTTCCTCTGCGGGGCCGTCGGCGGTCTGGTTTTCACCATGCAAACGGCGTTGATGATTGAGCATTTCGGCACCAAGGCAGCCTGGCTCAGTCTGGGTCTTGTGGTATTTGCCGTGTCCGTGGCGCCATCGTTGTTCCTGGTGGCTGAACGGCCGGAGGACATTGGCCTGCGCCCCGACAACGACCCGGAACCGGCGATAACAGGCAACGAACATGAACCCCAGCTAGCGGAGAAGATGGCGGATGACGATTCCTGGACATTGGCCGAGACCCTCAGGTCCAAAGCGTTCTGGATACTGTTCTTCATGGGCATGGCCATGTTCGCCGTGAATACTGGGACCAACGTGCACATCGGCGCCTACTACCGGGACAAGGGCCTGACCCTGACCCTCGCGGCGGTGGCCATCAGCTTCAGCTGGCTGATATCCGCCTGCGGAAGTGTCATTTGGGGTTGGATACTGGAGAAGATGGAGGCCCGCTTCGCCTATGCCATCGTTTTCTTGATCCTGGGTGTCAGCACTCTATACCTGCTCACCGTGAGCACCGTTGCAGGAGCTTTCGGCGCTGCGGCGTTGATCGGCTGTGTGTCCGCCGGTTCCAACGTCATAATCTCGGTGATGTATGCTAATTACTTCGGTAGGAACGCCCTGGGGAGGATTCGGGGCATCGGTGAAACGGGAGTGCTCATCGGCCAGTCTGCTGGTCCGCTGCTGGCCGGAGTGCTGTTCGATTCCCGGGGCAGTTACACCTTAGTATTTCTACTCTTCGGCGGTTTGGCCCTCGCTTGCAGCCTGATCGTGCTGACGGCCAGAGTGCCGGTCCGCCCGCCCCGGGCGGCTGCCGTGTCCAGTGTGGGGGCAATCTGATACCAAAGGTCCGCTGTCATGGCTGATAACAACGAAAAGCAGATGCTGCTGGTGGCCTTTCTACAGGCCTCCAACTGCTCCAACTACACCGGCTCCTGGCGGCATCCCGAGACTGCGCCAGAGTTCCTGGACCTGCGTTTTTACCAGGACATCGCCGCGACCCTGGAACGGGGCAAGTTCCACCTGGTCTTCATCGACGACCGCCTGGCCATGCCCTCTCGGATGGGGGACTCCTTCGCCGAGGCAGTGGAGAACGGCGTCCGGGTGGTGAAGCTGGACCTGGTCCCAATCATCACTGCCATGGGGCTGGCCACCCAGCATCTGGGCCTGGGGGCCACCTATTCGACCACCTACTATTCGCCCTTCCACGTCGCCCGTTTGTTCGCCTCCCTGGACCATTTCACCCAGGGCCGGGTCGCCTGGAACGTGGTCACGTCACTGAACGACTCCGAGGCCCAGAACTTCGGCGTCTCCGAGCACCAGGGCCACGACGACCGCTACGACGTGGCCGACGAGTTCATGCGCGCCGCCTTTGACCTGTGGGACTCATGGGAGGACGGGGCCGTCCTGCTGGACAAGGACTCGGGCCGGTTTGCCGATGCCAGTAAGGTACACCGGGTGGACCACGAAGGGGAGTATTTCCAGGTGCGCGGCCCGCTGACCGTCCCCAGGCCGCCCCAGGGACACCCGGTGCTGGTGCAGGCGGGCCAGTCCGAACGGGGCCGCCAGTTCGCCTCCCGCTGGGGTGATCTGCTCTTTGTGATCTACCCCACTCCCGAGGCCTGCAAGGCCTACCGGGACGACCTGCGCGGGAGGGCGGAGTCCGAAGGACGGGACCCCGAATCAGTGAAGGTGGCCCCGGCGGTCTACGTGGTGGTTGACGAGACCGAGGAGAAGGCGGCCGAAAAACTGCGGCAGATCGAGGACCTGGCCGATCGGGTGGATTCCCTTGCCCTGCTCTCCGAGGTCTTCAACTACGACTTCTCCCAACACCCCGTGGACCAACCCCTCTCCGACGAGACCTTGGCATCCATGACCGGACTGCGGGGTTTCCTCGACCGGGTGATCCAGCTCAGCGGCACCAAGAACCCCAGCGTAAACGACTTCATCCAGTGGTCGGGCCGGGGCACCCTGCGGGAGCTGCCCTTATTCACCGGCACGCCGGCCCAGGTCGCCGACCAGATGGAAGCCTGGTTCCAGGCCGGTGCCTGCGACGGGTTCGTGCTGGCCGCCACCCATATGCCCGGCGCCTACCGGGACTTCGTAGACCTGGTGGTGCCCGAACTACAGCGCCGCGGCCTGTTCCGTAGCGACTATACCCCGGGCACCCTGCGCGACAACCTCGGTCTAGCCAGGCCCTGACTGCCACGGGTTAGACGACGTAATTCACCACCAGGACCGGCCGGTTTTGCTCCGTGTCGTGGTTTCGGCTTTCGAACCTCTTGGCGGACCGGGACTGGGACTCGTCGCCCAATAGCAGCCAACCGACGTTGCCCGCCGGGTCGTCCAGCCAGCCCTGAACGTCGGTGACCAATCCGTCGGTCGACTCCCAGGTGTAACTGCCGGCGCCTTTCACGGTGACGGTACTGCTTGCATCGGCGACGAAGTCACCGCCCGGCTTGTCCCAGTCCAGCGACTGGAACGCCCGCTAAGTCCAGGTCGGCGCTCCTTATATTGCTACGTATCCAATAAGACTTACGGATCAAAATCCCGACTTAGTATCATCAGATCGACTTGGGAACCTTGGATCTTCGCCGCTGCCAGGCACGGCACCTTAGCCAACCGTTTCGGCATCATACCAGAAGACCCAAGGGGCCTCTTTCGCGGTCCGCCGGTGGTTCTTCACCGGTGGTTCTTCATATGTATAATGCTAGAATCCTGCCCGTGACGGGCGGGCAGATTCTCGATTAGGACGGACTCAGATATGGCCGAGGTTGACAACCGTATTGAGCTCGACTGGGACGCTTTGGAGGTCGGCGAGACCTTCGAGAAGTTCGAATACGTGCTCACCCAGGAAATGATAGATACCTACAGGAAAGGGGTGATGGACCCGGAGGCCAGTTTCCCCACCATCGCCCACAAGGTGGACGTGCGCCAGTACAACGCCAAGTACACCGATGCCGGGTCGGTCAATGCCCGCTGCGCCTTCCACTGCTACAACTCCCCCGTGGCCGGCAAGAAATTGACGGTGACCGCTTGGATCGCCGACAAGTACCTGCGGCGGGGCAAGAACTACATCGTCACAGAGGCTGTCTCGGTGGACGAGGACGGCCGGCTCATCGACCGGGTCATCACCCACGAGCTGAAGCAGCCGTCGGAGGTGGGCAAGAAATGGGGCGGGTAATCAGAGGCTACAAAGAGGGCGACGAGATAACGCCCCTGGTCAAGGAGATGACCCAGGAGGCTATAAACCTGTTTGAGGGCAGCGCCGGCAATACCGGGCCTTCCCAGTTCACCGACGAACATTCGGCCAAGGAGGTGCTGGGTACCAAGGGCACCGTGGCGTCGGGCCGCATGTCCCTAACCTTCGCCATCGAGATGATGCGCCGCCACTTCGGCGCCGACGTCTTCGACCACACGGGCGTGGTCGACCTGCGTTTCCTGCGGCCGGTGCGCCCCGGCGACACCATCACATTCTCCGGCACGGTCAGCGGCACCAGCCGGGAGGCCAACGGTAGCAAGGTGTCCGTGGACATCGGGGTCAAGAACCAGCGGGGCGACACCACGGGCGTTGGGCAGGGGAGCGCCATCGTTCCCAACGCCTACCTGCCTGCAGAAGATCTGTAGTTTTCGGGCATCACGGGAATTCAAAAAGGCCCCGGGTCATTCCGACCCGGGGCCTTTTTACGTTTCTCGACTAACGCTGGGGATACCGCCGGGGATATCGATGGAATGTTATCCCCAACGGGGAGTCTCGTCCGGGTTGACGCCCAAGGCGGTCTTGCCGACGAATTCCATGGTGAGAGCGTTGTTGGCTGGTGAATCCTGGCCAACCGGGCGTCGCGCCAGAGCCGCTCGAACCCGCTCTTTTTGAAGATGCTGAACCCCCCCATGGTCGCGTCGACCACCCGCCAGGTGCCTTTGGCGGCGTGGCGCTTGGTAGCCGTCAACTTCAGGGCCAGTTGTGGCAGTGGTCAACGCCGTTGGCCCAGTCCTCGGCGGTGCGGTCGATGTAGGCCCCTACGGCCTCCATCTCGATGACCATCTCTGCGATTGCGTGCTGCACCTCTGGGTGGTAGGCCATGGTGCGGCTAATGGCCATCGACTTCTTGGTTTGGACCGCCGCGATGGTCTCGCCCAGGACGCGCTGGGCATTGCCGTAATAGACGTTGGAGAACCCCAGGAGTGCCCAGGCGAAGATGCCCAAGACAAACAGGTCCGCGCCACCGGCCCCGGCGTCAACAACCCTGGTGATGTACTCATCGGACACGAACGCGCCTTAGAGAATGGTGTCCTGGCTTTGGGTGGCCCTCATGCCCACAGTGTCCCAGGTCTCCTAAATCCTGTACCCGTCGCTGTTCCGGGGCATGAATGCGTGGACGATTTTGGGGGCGTTGGGATCAGAGGAATCCATGCCATGTATGCCCAGGAACGTCCAGACCGGACTCAGGCTGTCGAACATCTTGTGGCCGGTGAATTTGTAGCCGCCGTCCGATTTTTCCGCGTTGGTGCTGGAGAGCAACAACGGCAGGTCGTTGCCGCCCTCGCCGTGCCCGGCGGCAAAGATATCGCCGTTGGCGGCGGCCTTCAACATCCATTCGGTGGACGTGTCACCGCGGCGCCAAACATCTGCGGCGAGGCCGGTCCAATAGAAGTGCATGTTCGCGGCCAGAGCGGTAGCAGCGGCGTGGTAGGCCAGACGCCGCTGCTCCTGGCAGACCTCGGCCAGATTCATCCCTAGGCCGCCTAACTCCTTGGGCACCGCCGCCAGCATGTAACCCGCCTCTTTCAACTCCTCGAAGAACTTGTTGTCCCGGTCGTAGCCAGGGCCCTTTCCATGCAGCGCTGCAAAAGGGCATCGGAAATGACAGAGTTCGGGTTGGTGGTGGTCATTTTGTTTCTCCCAGTGGACGTGGGTCCCGTGAGTTGTTACCGCAACATAAATCGCGTCCGGAGATGAGACTGGAAAGTAAACCTGTGCGGAAGCGCGGGATGTTCGCGCGAGGCCGAGTGGCGGTCGATCGGCCGTCCGGTTAGTCGTCGGTGGAAAAATATTTACCGGGTGTCACGCCAAGGGAGCGGCGAAACATGGAGATGAAGGCACTGGGATTCTCGTAGCCCACTTCCAACGCCACGGTTGTGACGGGCTCTCCCGAAGCCAGACGCATCAGCCCTTCCAATAACCTGGCCTGCCGTTGCCAATGTCGGAAAGTCATTCCTGTCTCAGCCAAAAACAACCGGGCCAAAGTCCTGGGGCTGGCTCCCACAACAGGTCCCCAGTCCTCAAGGGTCGTTGAGTTCTCGGGGTGTTCTCGGAGGGCCGTGGTGATCTGACGAGCCCTGGGGTCCCACGGCTCAGGCAGGTGAAGAGGCTCGACCGGGAGACGGCGGACCTCGTCCAAGATCAGGTCCATGATCCTGCCAGTCCGGCTCGCCGGCTCGTAGAGCTTTGGGGAATCAACCGCTCCCAGGATAAGCTCCCGTAACAGGGGAGAAACCGCGACAACCCCGCACTCTTGGGGTAGCCCATCCACTGAGTTTTCCCGCACGTACACGCTCCGCATGGAAACGGGTCCGGAAGACTCGATCTGGTGCTCGGTCTTGGCCGGTATCCATACGCCCCGGTGTTGAGGCACCACCCAGCTGCCGGTATCGGCGGTGACCTTCACCACGCCGGCGCAGGCATAAACCAGTTGCGCTCTGCCGTGCCAGTGGCGGTCCGAGCGGTAGCCACCGGGATACTCCGAAGCCCGCACCACTACATCGCGGTCGATTTCTTCGCCAAATGCGTCGTGTACAGCGTCCATATGTTGTCTTGTTTCAGGTATTTCTTGGCAGGATACCGCCAGATTGTACTTTCCCTGCTGGGTATACTCAACTCTGATCCGATCCCATCAACTCTCCCGATCCAAACCAGCAGAGAATAACGATGGCAAGTATTGATCCGGCCTCCGGCGCGACCAAAGATGTGCGGCTGACGGCCCGGGTTATGGTGACGGCCCTGGCCACCGGCCACGTGGCCTTCCACTGGATCCTGCAGAGCTTCGTGGTGGTGCTGCCGGAGATTCAGCGGACCTTTGGCCTGAACGGTGTGGGAGTGGGCGGCATTCTGACCATGCGGGAACTGGCCTCCGGCTTGGTGGCGTTGCCAGGCGGAGTTGTGGTGGATGTGGTGCGCCGTTGGTGGGGGCCGCTTCTGGCGGTATGTGTCGGGGCATCGGGCCTGGGCTCGCTGCTCATGGGAATCTCCCCCGCGTATCCGCTTCTGCTCTTGGGAGTGGCTGTGGTGGCCATCTCCCACTCCCTATGGCATCTGCCCGCCGCGGCTTCGCTTTCCCACCATTTTGCCGAACGGAGGGGGACCATGCTGGCCTTCCACGGTGTCGGCGGCAGTATCGGCGACGTGGCCGGCCCGCTGATCACCGGAGCGCTCCTCTTGGTACTGGGCTGGCGGGGAATTCTCAGCGTCTACGCGGTGGCGCCCATATTCATGGGATTCATGGCTGTCTGGGCGTTCCGTAACATTGGCGACGTGAAATACGAAGCCAGCAAGGAACTGGACCTGGCCGGGCGCGTCGCCATGACCAAGACCCTGCTGAAGAGCAACGTTTTATGGGGATTGACCATCGTTCGCGGTCTCCGCTCCATGGCCCTGGTGGCGTTGGTGACCCTGCTCCCCCTGTACCTGGGCAACGACCTGGACCTGGGGGTTTTCAACCGCGGCTTCCACATCGGAATGCTGATCGCGGTGGGGCTGCTGGCCAAGCCGGCGGCCGGATATCTGTCCGACAGGTTCGGGCGGAAACAGCTCCTGGTGCCCGGGCTCGCCTGGTCCTGTGTGATGTCTTTGGCGCTGATAGTGTTTGACGACGGTATAACACTCACCATCGCCATTGGGCTATTGGGACTCTTTTTGTACCCGGACCAGCCCATTCTCACCGCCGCCGTATTCGACGTGGTCGGGCGCGAGGTGGCGACCACCGGTCTGGGAGTGGTGTCCTTCGCCAGCTTCCTCATGGCGGCGACTTCATCGCTGATAGCGGGGGCCATCTATGAGGCTGCCGGCTTCGAGGTGGGCCTGTACTACATCGCCGGTCTCTTTGCCCTTGCCACGGTCATATTCGCCGTTCTTCCCTTGTCCCGTCGGATAAGCGAATAGGGCTGGACCAGGAGAATGATTGCGCCCCCGGCTGGAGAGACTGGGGGAGCGTTTCGCGGGAGGGCGATCGTAAAACCCCGGAGGAGGGGGCGGTTTGTCCAGTATTTAGGCGGGCTTCTGCAATGTCAGAAACGCAGATACTAGACTAAACGCTGACAAGACATAACCCAAGTTGTACCCGGGTCATGTTGTGTGGGCTGAATGGCCCACCGGGCCGCCCAGTTTGACTGGCCAAAGATGGCTCAGAAAAGACTGAGGCCCGCCTGTCAGGACTGTGTCCAACAGGCGGGCCCCTGTTTATCGCAGTGCC
>MDTE01141162.1_pt1 | contig 12502 bp, 5 predicted proteins | sample 811231 | NCBI WGS metagenome assembly MDTE01 (sample SAMN05326651, study PRJNA326480) | marine metagenome | isolation source: seawater | place: Indian Ocean: Red Sea | collected 2010
AAGATTCTTTACAACACGGCCCATCATATCATAAATCTTAATACTAACCATAGCATCCTCCGGAAGATCATAACTTAAAGTAGTCACAGGATTAAATGGGTTCGGATAGTTCTGGTGAAGCGCATATACGCTAGGAGTTGGGTTGTTCTCACTGAGCTCAAGCCACTCAACCGTGACCGAAAGTACATCAGAATACTCCGTCAAGTGACCAACAAAACTAGCCACCCGATAGTAGTAGGGGGTGTCCCACTCAAGACCCATGTCTTCATAAATATAATCAGTTAAAATTGTAGTGTCTACATCCATACTAAATTGATCATCTGTAGATCTCTCTAATACATAATATTCAAAATCATCATCCGTGCTCGCGTCCCACCAGAGTGAGACTATGCTATCTTGAACCATATACTCAAAACCTGTTGGACCAGGTCCTCTTTCAATCATCGCAGTAACAGGGTCTGAATATTCTGTCAGCATTCCCACAAATGCAGCGACTCTATAAAAATATGGAGTGTCCCAATCAAGATTACTATCCTCATACATTGTTCCTGCTGTATGGAATGTGTCTGCATCCTCAACAAAAAGAGAATCGGTAGAACGCTGTAAAACATAGTACTCAAGATTCGGATCTGTAACCGGATCCCAATTAAGCGTAACCAACGGCTCATTAACCTCAAAGTCTAAACCAGTGGGGCCATACATCGGAGCCTCAAAGGCTCCCATATCAGGCGCGTAACCATTGTAATCTATAATATCACCCTCACCATCTCCATCAATATCAGCTGTACCCGCATCTATCAATGGAGAACCAGGAGCAAGAGTATAATCATCCACCTCAGAATTATAAAATAGTGGATCTACATTAATATTTCCTTCGCCCTCATACCCATTACCGACATTACTATAGATCACATTAGCGACAGCATCCAGTACCATAATCTCATCTCCACTATTATTCCAGACTATGGAGTTGACTATGTTGGTCAGTGAATTAGCAGAAACGCCAATCCCTCCGCCTTGGCCTGATGAATTTCCGGTTACAGTAACATTGCTTACATTGGTAACAGAAGAGCCCAAAGTATTACCCTCAATATCAATTCCACCAATATAGCCATCAGCATAATTATCATAAACCAAAACACGGCTGATTGTAGCTCCATCATGCTGCATAATCGCTATTCCACCTCCGCTCGAATTGGTCGAATTACCACTAACTATACAATCCTCAATTATAGGAGTAGCGCCTTCCCATCCTGCCCAAATACCTCCGCCACTTCCGCCGGATGAATTTCCGTGAACAAAAGATCCCATTATATGAAAACCTGAGTTCATTCCTCCGATTCCACCACCCATCCACGAAGTTGAGTTTTCAGTAAAGGTCACATTTATAAGAGTTGGATAGGATGACAATAAGGCCAATCCGCCTCCGATCTGTCCAGCTGTATTCCCACTAAAGGTCGAATTGGTCATAACCCAGCCTGGTTCATTATCACCACTATGATTTGTCCAAACCCCACCACCGTGACAGCATCCTGTGTTATTTGTTATGGTCATGTTATCAAATGTACCTTCAGTACCCGCTAACATCATCCCACCGCCTTGTGCCTCCAAGTTCTCATTCCCAGTAATCGTCACATCTGTCATCGTAATTTTCGCACCATATGAAAAAACTCCTCCACCAAATGCGGTTGCTACATTATTCCTTATGATGACATTGTTCAAGACAGGACCATGTGTCCTGAAGAATGATAAGCCACCTCCATTGTGTGAGTGATTATCTTCAATAATCACATTTTCAATAGTAGGAGTCGAAATAACATCTACACCAGTCCCACCATCGCCATCATACAGGTTGAACATATCATTCGCAGTGATCAAGAGTCCGCCACCTCCAGTACACCCGTGAAACTCAGAGTATCCCCCGGTCAAAGTCAGATTAGCTACTACTACATTTTCGACCTCTTTTATAATCATGACAGTGGATTGCTTTTCCTCATCCGCGTTTGCATCCAATATAGTATTCTCAGTTTCATCACCAAACAAATGGACATTATCAGGAATAACGATTGGGAAATTTTCACCATTTTCAACTCTTGAATAGATGCCTGAAGACAGGTGAATGATTGTCATATTGTCTCCTCTTTTGACCATACCTAGCGCCTGTCCAATTGTCTTCAAAGGCTCTGTCTCCGTGCCCAGGTTATTATCATCACCAGCGCTGCTAGATACATAGATGGCATTATCATCAATACAGTTACCGGTTATATCATTCTGGATATAGTCTGCCTCGTTTTCCATAGAATGAAGAATAAAATCATTAACAGTATTTGTTTCACAATCAATATTCTCAAAAACACTGCCACTTACATCAATGGAGCCATCATAGCCATGGGAGTACATGTTCTCACCATTTCCACTGCTGTTGTTTGAAAAATAATTATTCTGAATATTTAATGTCGCTGGCACATCCCTAACAGGATCTGTATTGCGGTTGTAGCTATTGCGATCCTCATCAAACTCAATGTCCTCATCATCAAAATGACCAATGCCTCCACCACTGGTAACTACCTCAGTCGCTGTTGGGTCATCTAAATGAGCAGCCGCTCCGTTATCTACAAAGTGATTATACATAATGGTTGGGTATGCCTTAAAAAGCAAGATAGCAGCCCCTGATCTCTCTCTAAGAGTTTTACCGCATGCAGTCATTTTCATGGCAGTGCCTTTACCACTTTGAAAGGTTAAGCCTAATATTGTCGGGGCAATGTTCCCATCTCGAACAATAAGGCAGCTTCCTTTACTCGGATCCTCTGGCTCTTCAGCACCACTGATAATGGTCTGTTGAATATTTTCATTATTAACCCAGTCAGTCTCAAGGTCATCATAGATAGCGTGACTGGCCAAAACAATCTCCTTTTCCAAGAGCAAGTGTTCATAGTAAACACCCGGTGCAATTAGAACCGTATCCCCTGTTTCTGCTTCCTCTATACCCTCCTGAATAGTCTCAGCATCTTCAGGAATATTGATCACATAGGAAAAAAGAAAAGAAGAAAAAAATAAAAAATGTAGCAATAATCTCATGTTAAACCCCTCCCTGGCAATTTAACTGTAGATCTAATTTGTAACCTAATCTAACAGAATCCTAACAAATTCTTTTAAATTCTAATATTTCTAAGCATGCTCGTTTTTTAGGTATAAGAAATATATATCCAACAAAAAATCCCGCGGATGTGGTGGATTAGATTACTTTAGAAGTAGCATTTTTTTTGTTTGAGTAAAATCACCAGCTTCTATTCGATATAGATAAATACCTGCACTAACTGGTTGATTAAAATTATCAGTAGCATTCCAATCAACTGATTTAAAGTCAGATGATTGCTTACCAGTAACAAGATTATTTATAGTTCTACCCATCATATCATAAATAGTTATATTAACCAACACATCTTCTGGTAAGTTATAACTAATTGTTGTGATTGGATTAAATGGATTGGGATAAGCATTAAATAATCTGAATTGATTAGTAACTATTTCAACCTGATTACTGGAAAGACTTTCTACTGTATTTATACTAATTGGAATAATAACTGTCTCATATTCTGAATTAACAATAATCTTACCACTATATGATGTTTCAGTCATTAATCCATTAGCATCTAATGTGATGTCTATTTCAGCTGACTCTCCATAAGCTAGAGTATTTATTTGATTCCCAACTTGCAACCATGATGGAAATAATACCAAATCACCTCCCCATTCACATCCAATTATGTTGCCATTAAAATTATTGATACTAAAATCAACTATAGTAGATCCTTGCATTTGAACCATTGGATAAAACGCAATGAGGGAGGATGACTGATTAAAACCTTCATGATTGTAAGCAACATTAAACCCAAATCCCCTATTGTAAAGAATATTAATATTTTCGCCTGAAAGGCTCGATGAGAAAATACTTACGTCATTAATTGATCCCTGTAAAAATTTATTATTATCTCGCATATCAGCACCAAGATATGTGCGAATTCCACCATTTACATTGACAACACCCGCATCACTGCTATTTATTAGTTCCCCATCAACATAGAGTGCTCCCCCATTTAGTTCTGAAGACTGTACTACAACAACATGATGCCACTCTCCATCATTGTATGTTTGAAAAGAGTTTGCTCCCCATTTGTATCCACTGCTTTCATATGTAAAAAATGAAATTCTCCCATACTGGTTAATAGATAATTGGTATTGTCCTATGTAATTATTTTGATCCCTTTGCTGTATAAGTACCTGCTCTTCAGTACCAGTTGATTTAAACCAGAGCGCAATAGAAAAATCTCCCGTTCCATCTAATAAATTGGGACCAAGATCAACGTTGTCTTCAAAACCATCAAAACTCAAGAAACCGTCACCATCTAAATCATAATCCACTAAAGTATTATAAGAGAGGACAGAAAGTTCATCCCCATTATTTTCAATAGTTCTTTGATACATAGTAATTGCGCCAACCTCTACATCGATATTAATAGGTGTTTCATCAATGACAATAGTTGGAATTGCAGGATTATTGACCGTAAAAAAAGAATTGTTAATATCAAAAAAGATGTTCTCTGATGCCTTTACCATTATTCTAGCAGATGAAGTAGATAATAACACTGGTACAAAAAAAGTATATAACCCATTGTTTGGAATATTTTCTCCAAGTATTTGGTCAAAATTATTTCCTCCATCTAAGGAAAGTAGAATATCTACTGTTTGACAGTTTACTTGGTTAGGATTATCCGTGTTTGCGACATCCCAGGTTATTGTTTGTTCTGATCCAATTTCCCAAGCAACTGGTTCGGTTTGTGAAGTGATTCTAAATGGCCCAGATTGACCATCAACAAAAAACTCTACATTCTTATGATTTAATGATCCAGCATATGGATCATTCGTTCTTACTAGAAGTCTCATATTTAGCTCTCTAGAAGCAAAAGGAAGTTTCTCAACAGTTAGCATTGTGCCATAGTCGTTGATCTCAGTATAATAATTATTATTGAGAAGTGATTGAATGGCTGGGAAATATCTTTTAAAACCTCCTAAAGTTGGGTCAACCGTAGAAAATAGGGGCCCTTTATTGGGTAAAAAGAATGGTAAACTGTTATCTAAAGGATTCATTGAAAAACTTTCATCTGAAGCATCATTTTGCTCCCATGCAAACGTATAATCAGAGTTATAGGGTATACTAACTCCTTCTAAAACAAATGGTGTTTCTTTTGGAATGATAAAACCTGACTCAGGAACAACGACTTCAGGGATAACATTTCCAGTTTCTTCAAAATTGTAGCCAGTTACATAGTCAGATCCCCATATTCCAATATTTTGATAAATCATCGGATCATTCCTATAATTCATAGCAAGCTCAATAGTATGTGATGAATATTGGTCACCACTGAAACCACTAACTGTACGAACTCGAGAGCCCATTATTGTACCACCAATGGTGCATCTCCATCCACCCTCTATCGAAATATTATGAGGTGAACCTAAATTATGTCCCAATTCGTGGTTAAATACTTCATAGTTAGCATTGTTAGCTGATGTTGATCCTGGCATATAGGCTACTCCACCATTATAACGAGTATCAAAATGGGCACCATACTCCCATGTTCTCTCACTTTGAGGTGTGTTATCTCCTCCTGGGCCAATAACAGATTCAAGGTAAGGTTTTATTTCTTCTAATTCACAATATTTGGGATCTCCTGAATTGTGGCATGATGGATCTTTCTGGAAAACATCTGGCGCAGGATTATTATCTGTAAAAATGAGTTGATCACTTTCTTCAACCATTTCGAGTTTAAAACTTAATTCTCTAATCCATAATAGATTAATTTGATTAACCATTGCTACCATCCAAGCAAGTCCTCCATCAACGGTCCCATCAGAAACCTGATTAGTAGCACGCTCTGACATAATCCCAGCGAATCGATAGGTTGTGAGTGTTGATCCAACAGGATAGCAAGGTTCATCGGTACCAACACAATCCCAAAAAATGTCTTCATTAAGATCGCGAGAGCTGTTGTTTTGCATATTGATTTCGCAAGTAATATTCAGACTGGATTTAGAATATATATCCGTATCGCTGATAGTCGCTTTATGATTTTCATCAACCTCGATGTATGAGTGGCCATTTTCATCAATAACTAAACCGTAAAGTCCATTTTCAAAAAAAACAAGACTTGATCGATGAGATGGGTTCTCAATTCCAATTCCCATGTAACTTTTAATATTTGGGTATTTAATTTTTAAGGATGGTGGTAATACACTTGTTTCATAAAATCTAAACCCTTTTTTATTACCAATATGAGAAGGGACTTCCAAAATCACATCAGATGAGATACGAGCGTCAACATTTGGAGATAATTCTATTGAACAGATTAAATGATCCCAGTCTAAATCTGCGTGCAATAAATTTTGATTGTGATAAAGATTATACCAAATTTTTTTGTTTTGGTTTAATTGTTCAGCAACTAGTTCGGTAGTGATAAAAGAAAAGATTGACATAAAAAGCATTCTATAAAAATTAAATAACACCTAAATAACTCCTTTGATTTTTTGGATTTGTTATAATAAAAAATTACCAAGGACTAAAATTATTTTCACTAATCAAAACTACTCATTTGAGTATTTTTTAATATTAAAAATTGATTATATAATCTCCATCTTGTTAAGATATTATAACTGAATCATAAATTATTATTCCCTTATCCTTTTGATTAATTGTTCATTTTTTTGTGTTTAAACCTTCTTGAAAATTTAAATTTTATATAAAAGCCTAGCCATTATATCAGAAACAAAAACTTGCATGAATGTAAAGGAATCAGTTATAGTTAAAATCAACAAAATTTTGGATCAGAAAATTAGTATAGCGCTCTAGAGTTTAATTGTATTTTTTACTTTTGCTGATCGGTAAGCAGCATCCATCAATAGGGTTAATTCAAAAGCTGACTCTATATCAAAATGGATTAAGGAACTGTCATTATTCTTAATGGCAGATATCCATTGGACAGTCGCTAGGGGCAATGGTGCCGGAAATTTTTTTATTTTTTCCCAATAAGTTTTACCATTTAATTTGGCCCAGACACCACCTTTAGGACCACTAATCTGTATGCAACCTTGAGTTCCTGTAATTGTCAATTGGGTTGCTGGACCATGAGCAATAAAACTTGTTTCGTTACTGGCTATACATCCATTAGGATAATTCATTAAACTAATAGAATTGTCATCAACGCCACACTGGCTAGAGTCGTTAAGAATTGATTGTATAGATTCTGGCATTCCTGCAATCCAAATTATCAAATACATACCATGACAACCCAAGTCGAGCATAGCACCTCCTCCTGATTCATCAGGGTTTAAAAAAGATTTTGGTAGCCAACCAGCGCTTACTCCATTGTGGCTATTATGAAAGCGTAATGAAGTCAGATCACCTAATTGACCAGAAACAACCGCTCGTTTTGCAAACAAATATTCTTGAAGTGTACGATAGGGAAAAGAAATGCAAAAATGTTTTCCTGACTCCTTAATTTTAGCAGCTAATCTTTTTGCTGATGTAACATCAGCCGTCAAGACTTTTTCGGTAAAAATATGTTTCCCAGCTTTTGCGCATTCTGTTATGATTTCTTCATGCGCTGTAGTGGGTGTTGTAATCAATACTCCAACGATAGAATCATCACGCAAAATATCTTCTAGATTTGATATATTAGGGACACCAAGTTTTTTAGCTAAATCATTACCATCCCAGATACCAGCTAATTCTGCATCGGGATTAGATAATACTTCTTCAGCATATTCCTGAGCATGTACATGCCAAGAACTACATAGAGCTACTTTAATTGACATACAAATCCTTTCAACTTATAAAGACATATAGAATCACTCAATTTTTATTTAACTTTTTTTGACTGTAGTTTCTAATGCAAAAATCTACCTATCATCCCACAAACAAAAAACCCCACGAGTGTGGGGTTTTTTTAACATTAAATAATAAACGAAAAACTATTTCAGTAATAACATCTTCTTAGTACTTCTAAATGTACCTGTCTCTATTGTATATACATACACTCCAGCACTAACAGACTGACCCTGATCATCAACAGCGTTCCAGATAACAGACCTATAGCCAGCTCCCTGACTGCTACTAACAAGATTCTTTACAACACGGCCCATCATATCATAGATAGTTATAGAGACCATCCCATCCTCAGGAAGATCATAGCTGATCGTTGTCACAGGGTTAAAAGGGTTCGGATAGTTCTGGTGGAGCGCATATACGCTAGGAGTCGGGTTATTCTCACTGAGCCCAAGCCACTCAACCATCACAGAAAGCACATCAGAGTACTCCGTCAAGTGACCAACAAAACTAGCCACCCGATAATAGTAGGGGGTGTCCCACTCAAGACCGCTATCATTATAAAACGCTTCTGACAAAAAACTGGTGTCTACATCTGCACTAAAAAGAGAGTCTGTAGAACGCTCTAAAGCATAGTACTCAAAATTCTGATCCGTGCTCGCGTCCCACCAGAGTGAGACTATGCTGTCCTGTATAACATGCTGAAAACCAGTCGGACCAGGTCCTCTTTCAATCATCGCAGTAACAGGGTCTGAATATTCTGATAAGGCTCCAACAAATGTAGCGACTCTATAAAAATATGGAGTGTCCCAGTCAAGATTACTATCCTCATACATTGTTCCTGCTGTATGAAAAGTATCTGCATCCTCAACAAAAAATATATCTGTAGATCGTTGCAAAACATAATACTCAAAATTTGTATCTGTAACCGGATCCCAATTAAGCGTAACCACTGGTCCATCAATTTCAAAGTCTAAACCTGATGGCCCAAATCTAGCCTCAAAGGCTCCCATATCTGGTGCTGATCCACTAAAATCTGTGATGTCATCTTCTCCATCGAAATCAAAATCTGCGATCCCAGCATCTATGCATGGGGATCCAGGGCTGAGGGCATATTGCCCGTTATCGGAATTTATAAAATCAGGGTTTTGGTTAATATTACCTGCTCCGCCTGAAAAACCCTCAACGTTACTAAATCTAATTATATATTCGGAAAAAAATCCATCTGCACTTGAAGGGTGGTTGTTCCATATAATCGAGTTAGTTATGAAGGGGCTAGAAAAACCAGCAAAAACTCCTCCTCCTGATGCACTTGCAGTGTTATCGCTGATGGTAACATTTATTAGTTCAGGTTTGTGAACATCATCATCCCAAAAAGATAAAGCAACACCCCCACCAGATGATGAGGAATTTCCACTTACAAGTGAATTCTTTAGTATCCAAAAACTAAAATTATGATCACTTATAAGAGACTGCCCTTGCGACCAAACACCGCCGCCATAAGATGGAGCAGAGTTATTGGAGATAATAAAATCAGAATATGTACCACCAGCAGAGATAAGCATTAAACCACCACCATTTCCATCACCATCAGAGATGCGGCCCAATGATATATTATCAATAACTTCTATATTACTCATGGTTGCACTAGAGACATATGTATGGATACCGCCTCCCTGAAAGGTACACTGATTATTTTTGATCTTAAGATTTCTAACTATCGGTCCTTCTACTCTGAAAAGTGATAAACCACCACCATTGTGAGAGTGATTATTTTCAAGGATAAGGTTCTCTAGAATTGGTGTACTAGGCTGAGGCAATCCGTACATATCTTTCATATCATCTGCGGTAATTAAAAGACCACCGCCGCCTGTACATCCGTGCCCCTCGCTGTAACCATTTTTTAGGGTCATAGCACCCACAAAAACATTATCACACTCTGGTATAATCATCACAGCGGCCTGGTCATTTTCATCAGCATCAGCATCTAAAATAGTATTCTCAGCCGATTCCCCAATAAGATGAACATTGTCTGGTACTACGATTGGAAATGTTTCGCCGTTTGTAGCTTTTGAATAAACTCCCTGATATAGATTAATCGTTGTTAAGTCACCATCCTCTTTAACAAGTGTAAGCGCGTGACCAATAGTACGAAAGGGTTCACTCTCTGAACCAGAGTTATTATCATCCCCATCAGAGCTTGAAACATAGAATGTATTATCACTAATACAATTTCCAGAGATATCATCCTGAATGTAGCCAGCTTCATCATCTATAGAGTGTAACACAAATTCATTTACTGTATTTGCTTCACAATCTATATTCTCAAAAATACTTCCACTAACATCGATTGACCCTTCATATCCCTGAGAAAAAATACTCTCACCATTTCCACTGCTGTTGTTAGAAAAATAATTATTTCTTAATACCATTACCTCTGGAACGTTACGGCTAGAATTATTTTGCGGAGCCGAAAGATATCTGTCTTCATCAAATTCGACATCCTCATCATCGAAATGACCTATACCTCCGCCGCTAGTTACAACTTCCGTTGCTGTTGGATTTTCTCCTTCAAATTGGGCAGAAGCGCCGTTATCCAAAAACCGATTATATGTAATCATGGGATAGGCTTTGTATATCAAAATAGCACCGCCAGACCTTTGATCAAGTTTTAAATCACATTGAGTAAACTCTAAAGAGCTTCCCTTTCCTTCCTTAAAAGTAAAGCCAAGTATAGTTGGCTGAATATTGTTATTGTGTATAACTAGACAACTACCTCGCTTTGGATCATCTGGCTCATCTGCGCCACTTATAACAGTCTGCTGGATATTTTCGTTATTAATCCAATCAGTTTCAAGGTCATCATACACGGCGTGGCTGGCTAACACTATTTCCTTATTTAGTACTAAGTGTTCATAGTAGGTGCCAGGCGCAACTAGAACTGTATCACCCTCATCTGCTCCTTCAATACCATCTTGGATGGTTTCTTCATCATTGGGGACATTAATCACATCAGCAGGAACTTGGGTTGTCAATAAAAACAGAAATATTATTATTTTCATTTGATTTTTTTAAATTATTTGAAAGGCTTTTAAATAATAAAATAATGAATAAAATTATTTTTAATTTTTTGAGATAAGATAGTAAAAAAAATATATAATTTATCCAACCTATTTATTTAGGGAAGCGAAATATCACTTAGAACATTCTCCAGAAATACAATTTTTAAAATAGAGCATAAATAAAAGGTGCAATTGCTGTTCCTTCGGTAAGGACAATTAAAGTTCCAAAAAGAAGAAGAAAAAATACGATGGGCGCTAGCCAGAACTTTTTTCGTACTTTTAAAAAATCCCAAAACTCAGCTAATATTGATAGTTTAGACATAGATGTTCCCTTAGTAATGATTTTTTAAAATTGTTTCTCATAATTTTGATTTAATTCTTTTGATCTATCACGCTCATTCCAGTATGAATCGGAATTTGATGTTTTTAGTTCTAAAAAATCCTCCCCTAATAATCTTGTTATGATGCCGATAGGGGTAATAATAAGATAAAATAATGAACTTAATATTACTCTAGTCATAATCCATCCAAGAATTACTGCAAAACTCATCCAAACTAAGTAAGCTGGTTTCAATGATATTGGTATAATTAGACCTAACCCGAAAAATCCTGAAGCTATAAAAAATAAGGTCTGGTAATAATCTTTACTGTAAAAATATAAGAAAGCAGAGACTAAAAATAAAATTATTCCTATTGTGATGCCAAAGCTTCGTATATTTTTAATGTTGGTTTTTATATTCTTTATTTCATCAAACATTTTTAATCTAATTCAAATTCAGACATCCAATCTGAATCATTATTTAAGGGTGTTTGGTCAGTTTTAGCCAACAAATAATTATTTAATATCAAATAATCCATTTCGGTTCTCATAAAACAAAGATATGCATCTTTTGGCGTGCATACAATGGGCTCACCCCTGATATTGAATGATGTATTAACAATGACTGGGCACCCATATTTTTCGTTGAAACTTGTTAACATATCGTGGTATCGCTGATTGGTATTTTTATTTACGGATTGGATTCTTGCAGAATAGTCAACATGCGTAATTGCAGGTATTTCAGATCTAGGGATATTTAATTTTTGAAGTCCAAAATAGGATTCCTGCTCTTTAGTCATAGGTATCTGTTTATCCTTCTTTACATTTGCTACTAATAGCATGTAAGGACTTGGACGATCAATATCAAAGTACTCAGAAATATTTTCTTCCCTTACTGAAGGTGCAAATGGGCGAAAACTTTCTCGATATTTTATTTTTAGGTTAATTGTTTTTTGAGTTTCTGGAGAGCGAGAATCGCCTATGATTGTTCTACTACCTAATGCTCTAGGGCCAAACTCCATTCTACCTTGGAACCAGCCAATTACATTTTGTGCATTAATTAAATCAGCTATCTTTTCAGGCAATTCTTCATTTGAAAGTCGTTTATAACTATAATTTTTTTCGTTTAGATAGTTTTCAATCTCATCATTGCTAAATTCTGGACCAAGATATGCACCATTCATGAAATCCGTTTTACCATCTGTTTTTCTATCATTCTTAAGATACTGATACCAAGCT
>MDTE01034933.1_pt1 | contig 12501 bp, 7 predicted proteins | sample 811231 | NCBI WGS metagenome assembly MDTE01 (sample SAMN05326651, study PRJNA326480) | marine metagenome | isolation source: seawater | place: Indian Ocean: Red Sea | collected 2010
TTCGAAGATCCGATATCAACCTTGGGGGCGATGCGGGTTGGCATCGGCGGTCCGTCAGCGGGCACCATACGAGGGGGTGGCGCGGTCTCGGGCTGCTTCGGCAACTCCGGAACAGGCATGCCTTTCTCCTCCGCGATAACCTTGATGTCGTTTCGTAGATACGTGTTCTTGCTCGCCAGGCTCTTCATCTCGTCGTACAGGGCGATGACCTGATCCCTCAGTGTCTTGTTGGTCTCCTCTAGGACCTTGGCCCGTCCGCTCAGGTCGTCAAAAATTTCGTGCTTGCGTCGAATCGTCTGCCTCGCGCTCTCCCTGTTGGCCTGCACACGACGCAACCGCTTAGCTTCCCTCTCCTCCTCAGACTCCTGCACCTTGTTCGGACCCCTGCCCCGCTTCTTTACCTGTCCTTTACCGCCATCCACCTGACCCTTCTTGCCTCCAGCCTTCCCTCCCTTGGCGTTTGCAGCACCGCTGTTCTTGGCTCGCTTTTTCCCCCGCTTCTCGAGGTGCACGCCGGCGTCGGCGAGCTGCAGCAGCGACTCGAACCCGAGGTTCTCCTCGTCCGTCGCCTCGGGCACGTGCCTGATCTGAGGTTTGTCAACGTGTTCGGCACCCGGGTCGGCGCCGCGCGCCTTCTGGCGACCCCACTGAAGAGGCGCGTCCACGTTGGCCGCCGCGACGGGAAGATTGTCCTTTTTGGAGCCAGCGACGTTAATTCCCGCCTCGCGTCGACCTCCGCGGCTCCTAGCGCGCTTCGCCGTGGCGGGAACCACGCCGTTACCGCTCGAAGATTTCTTGGCGGCGGCTTTGGCTTTCGCCCCGCCTTTGCCTTTCGCGGCGGGCATCGTGCTCAGGGCCCGCTCGAAGCCAGCCTGGTCGTGGTGTTGAGAACGCGGGGGACGCGGGATGTCAGAAAACGTTGTGAACGCGGTTCGGGCGGGGTAGCGCTTGCGTCCTCTCGAGGTTCGGAGGACGTCCGAGACGCGCTCCAGTACTCTGAGGTACACAAAAATCGTGTTCGGCGGCGCGCGCGACGCGCGCACGTCGTCGCGACCTCGGCGACGCGCGCCTCGTCAGCGCGGAAAGTGCCAAGTGGAAAGAGTCAGCAGACAGGCGCCAAAGAAATACCTTTCCGCGGGAGCCCGGGATTTACCTGTCTGCGTCCGCTCCCAACGAACTGCGAACGCGTCGTACCTGCACCAGAGCGAGTCCGATGCTACGAGGGCCCGCGAATACGGGTACTCGACGCCTCGCGCACGTCGTTCTGAGCTCCGCGTGAGGCCTCGACCTTTCAAAATCGTGGCGGCCGGGTTTTGCTTTTCCCTGTTTTCGCGCTTTTCGTGGTTCGATGCGCAATTTGATTGGTCCGGTTCAACGAGCAAATGTGACAGGTCGGCATCCCAACCTTTTCTCACGGACTCCAACTCAAGAATCGACGGTTTGCGGCGCGAAGCGTCGGTTGATTTTTTTCACCTGCGAAAAAAATCTCCGCTTTCGGCAGCTGGAACTCGGAGCTGGAGCAGGCGGGTCTGCTGGCTGGTCATCAGCCGTGGAGCCCACAAGCTGCAAGCCAGCTGGAGCCCAGTTTCAAGGGTCAAACAACAACGCGAGCGGGACGGTTGGACGTGACGGATGCGGGAACCGGCTGGGGTAAAACGAATCGCCCTCGCGCCATCCACAAACTACGAGCGTCAGCTGCTCGAAGACGCGTTCGATCGGTGAGTTCATCGACACCTCGTCGACCCTCGGGAACGTCCTCCCCATCGCGGCCCCGTTTGCATCGACAGCCATAGCCAGTCGGCACCTCAACACCACACGTCTTCTTTCGCAGGTTCGGATGGGAACGCGTGAACTCGCCGCGTGAGGCGACGCTGCAGTGGGGGAAGGCTCGCGATATCGACTGGCGGGCGGTGCTCGACGGCGAGCTGGTAGCTAATAGCTACTACCTCAAGACGGCGTTGACGCGAAAAGCTGATCTGGCCAGACTCCTGGCCAAACACGCAAAGATCGTCGGGCCTAACTCTCCAGCGACGTCGGCTGTACCCGAGACGCACGTCATCGACTTGGACGATAGCGACGATAGTGACAATGAAAGTTCGTCCCTGCCCGCGTGGTTCGCCACCACGGGAGGGGCTTGGGTGCTGAAGCGCTCCGAGTCCAACCGCGGCGAGGACATATTTTTTGTGCGATCTGAATCACCCGAGGACAGGTTGGAAGCTGAACGACTCCTGGCGGCTGATCGCGGCGGCGAGTCGCCATGGGTGCTGCAGCGGTACATCAAGCGTCCAATGCTTGTCGATGGGGACTTCAAGTTTCACCTACGGGTCATGGTGTTGGCGATTGACGATCTCAGAGTGTTTGTTCACGACGCCGCGGTTGCCCTTTGCGCCGCAGAACAGTTCGGGGAGGAGGACGGCGTGGACCTGAGCAATAAATTCGCACACGCCACGAACCACTGCGTGCAGAAGAAACATGGTGGGGACGGGAAAACAACAGAATCAAACTCGTTCACGATCGATGAGCTGTGCGAGCGCGTGCGGCTTCCGAAGGACTCGCCAACTGCGGCTGCGTTGTCTGAGTGCATTTGCAACCAGATTGACGCCGTCGTGAAGGACCTGTTCTTTGCCGCTCGAAGTCGTGCATCCCCCGCTGTCGGGTTCTTTCCCATGGCTGGGTCGTTCGAGCTCTTCGGATTGGACTTCATCGTCGACGAGGACGGCAAAGTTTGGCTGCTTGAAGTCAACTCCGACCCGAGCCTCGCGGTGTTCGGCGAGAGGCTTAAGCCGTTGTGTTCGGATTTGATTGTCGACGTGGCTCGCGTCGTAAGTGGAGACACAAACAAAGTCGACGGCGGGTTCCGGTTGGTGCTCGAGTTACCGCCCAGGTTTCCAGACGCTACCGAAGCCCGCCGTCGGGTCTCGAAGCTGGTGTCTATCGTGGGATCGTTCACTGCCGGCACCTATGATGAACATGAAGGAGGGAAGAAGGTTGCGTCAATCGCGATTGGCGCGCCGGGCGCAAAGGGTGCGGCCAAGGCACTGGCTGCGAGGGAAGATTGGGAGGTGACGACCAACCCAAACGCCCCGTTGTGTTCGCTTCAATGGGCGCCGCATCGTACGGTGCGTTGGGAACGAGTGATGGAGGAATCGCCCGCAACGAGGCTGGTGGCCAGCCACCACTACGCGAGGGCAGGGCTCCTCCGTCGCGTGGAGCTTTTCTCAGCTCTTGCATCTGCGGGAGCGATTGGTTCGATGCCGGCGACATTGACGCTGACCAAGAAGGGTGTCACCGCTGCAGGTGAGGATGCGGCAGCTGCGCTCGAAACGGCTGCGGGAGGAGCTTGCAGGTGGCGTTTGAGGCAAGGTGGCCCGGTGGTGATTTGCCCGTCAGCTGCAGACGTAGTGAGGCGCATTTCTGGAGGAGTTGAAACGCAACGGTGGAGCGTGGTTCAGCACATTGAGGGCAGCACCATAGATTTGAGAGCGACAGTGCTAGTCGCAGGCAGCCTTCACATCGGTCTTCATCGTAACATCTCGGGTTTGGGTGAGTCCCTGGACGCTGAGGAGGCTTTTGGCATACGCCGTGCGGCTGCGGATGTGCTCAGCGTCGCCATCAATGCAGCAACAAAAAATCGCAAGTGCTTTTTGCCGTTTCCCAACTGCTTTGAGGTATTCACGGCTTCGCTGCTTGCGGTTCGCAATCGTGGACATTGGAAAGCCTGGTTACTCGGGTTCGAGGATACGTTTGCAGAAGACAGCGGCGGCTTTGATGACTGCCTCGCAGAGGATGTTGTGTATGCCGCGATTGGATTCTTTTTCGAAGCGGGCAGGAAGCCCAAGTCAGGATTTGAGACCATAGACTAGCGATAGCCGTGCATAGAGATAGCGGATCATACGTATAGCGTAGTAATATTAATATCAACGTGTCATCATCGTCATCATCCGAGAGGGAAGGAATAGTTTTCCTTTTCGTCTCGTGTCGAGTCATTCGTGCCGGCCAAACCTACACGACGCAAACCTTCCCGGGGGCGCCTGTGAGAATGTGCTGAAGCAATGACGCGTCCGCGGGGACGGCCATGAGCTGTTTGAGCTGATCCTTGAACGCCGCTTGCACCCCCACGACCCCAAAGCACCCACTTCCCGCGTTGTTCCCGGTTTGGGTGGGATCCTGAACCTGCAGCGTACCGCCGCCCATCGCCGCGCGGGGCCCATCGCCGCTCGTGGGCGCCGGGAGCACGCCCCAATCCGCCTTCCTCGCAGCTTCGTGCGCCTCCGCAGCCTTCTTACCCTTGCCGGGCTTGAGCGCGTGCACCTTGATGGACGCCTTGGTGAGGTCCACGGTGTGTCCGTACATCTCCAGGAACTGCAGGAGGGAATCGCCGAGAATTTTGGCATCCTTCGCGTCGTCATCCCCAGCGCCCAATCCACCCTCCGCGCCGGCACTCCTCGCCGCAGCCTGCTGCATCGAGTGAAGCGCCATTAACGCGAGCGAGTAAGAGCCGATGCCACCCTTGTAGACACCCCTCAGACCGCGTTTGGCGAGGTACGCCTTCTGCACCGCGAGCACCGGCGCGAGAGCGGGGTACTCCGTCTCAGCCTGGCGCAAAAACTTCATCGCCGCGGCACCCTTGTGGTCCTTACCCTTGATGGAGATGGCCACCTCGAGCGGAAGGCCGACTCCACCGTTGCCGAGGCCGAAGCCGACGGACGCGGCGGGCGGGGGAGGACCGGGAGGCAGCGGAGGAGCGCCAGGCGAGTCGCCGTTGGCGGCGGGGGAGCCACCGTTGGCGGCGGGGGGAGCACCCGGGGGAGGGCGGGGTCCCTGCGCAGCTTGCGGAGGCGGAGGGGGCTGGAAGAACGCAGAGTGCGTGGTGAGGAGGATCAGTGGTCTGAAAGGCGACGGAACCACGTTCACCTCGTTCACCCAGTGCGGGTTCGCGCGCAGAGCCACCGCGAGGGAGTTCAGGGCGTCGAGCTTCTTCTGCGGGTCTGAGGTCACCGCCTCCGGAAGGGACAGCGCGATGTCCAGGTTGGACGCGCCGGGCACCCATGACGCCGTGGGAAATGATCCGAAAACCTCAACAGATGCGGTCGGGTAGAGTGACTGCACAATCGCGTTCATCGTGCGGATCAGCATGTCCACGGCCCTGCGCTCGATGCGCAGCACGTTGCCCATCACCGAGAAGGGCTGCACCCTCGCCGTCTCGAGCATCTCCCGTCCGATCCTCTCGGCGAGCTTCGCGCGGATCTCGTCGGTGAGCTCCGCGCATCCAACCTCGCTCACGATCGCACCCTCGGGCGCCGCCACGGGCTCGCGGGGGGGCGCAGGAGCCGCCGAAAACGGTCTCGCCGGCGCGCCCACGCCGTTGGGGGACCCGAGCGGCGGGGACGTGGGAGGAGGGGGCGGCCTGGTCGAGGCGTTGGCACCCTGGGTGTTCTTACCGCGCTGGGGCTGTGGGACGCCGCGGGTGCCCTTCCCGTCGCCGCCGTCCTTCTCCTTCTTCTCCTTCTTTTCCCTCTTGCCCTCCTTTTTCTTTCCCTCGACGCCGTCTTCGACACCCGGGGAGGAGGCGGGATCGATCGTAACAGCCTTCACCTTCGTGGCCGCCTTCTTCGCCTCCTCCTCCATCTCAGCCTTGAGATCGACCATCGGGGGAGGGTTCTTGACCGCCCACCCGGACCAGGCCTTCTTGAGCGGCGCCATGTCGTCATTCTCAACGGAACTCGCGGGAGACTTGTTGGGACTCTGCGGCCGCGAAACCTCCTCCGCGGGAGGCGCCTTCTTGACAGCCGCGTCGATGGGGGCTCCGTTCACAGTCTCGGATGTGATTGTCACCGTCGCGGTGGACTGCTTGTCTGCATCGAGCTTGCCCTCCACCAGCGTCTGCCAGCCCTCCTTTGCGGGATCCGGCGTGGCTCCGGTCACGACCGACGCCCAGCCCTTGAACGGCTTGGACGCGCCATCCGAGGACGCCGCCGCCTGAGCGGGCGCGCGAACCGGTTCCTTGGACGCCGCGATGAGCTTGGTAGCACCGGGAGCGGGGGACGCGACCCGCTTTGGCTCCGTCTTGGGCGAGCCGGGCGCCTCGGAATGGGCCTGCTTGGATATCCGCTCAGCCTCGGCGCGTACCCTGGCCTCCTCCTTTTCCTTCCTGATCCTCTCAGCCTCCTGCTCCTTGATCCTGAGGAGCTCAGCCTCCTTCGCGGCGGCCTCCTTCGCGGCAGCCTCGGCGGCGGAGGTGGGGAGGCTGGCGGAATCCGCCCGTCCGGTGAGGATGGCGGCCCAACCCGTGGGCGCCCTCTCCACCCGCGGCGCCGCGGGCGACCCGGGCTCCTCGTCCGGGGTGTCCATGCCGGAGTTATCGCCCGCGTTAGAGATGGAAGCGATGCTACTCTTGCGCCCGCCCATGCCGGAGTCGCCGTTCCTCCTCGGACCCGACGAGGCGCGGCCGTCCTTCCTCACCTCCTTCTTCTTCGGCCCGACAGTCTCCCAGCCGTCGGCGTCGTGGTGGCCGTTAGCCGCCGCGGGGGATCCGGGCTGCTGCGAGCTCGTGTAATCCACCTTGACGCCGAAGACGAACATTCTGATGAACGCCGCCGTCTCCGCCGGGTTGAGATCGAGGCGGAACTTCTTGTTGGTCGAGTCGTCGGCGAGCGGCCTCAGCGTGCGGATCCAGTTCCGGCACGACGACGCGGACAGGGAACCCTGCACCCTGGTGGGCTTGCACCTGACCTGCGCGGGGAAAGGGGACCTGGAATCCCCGTCGCCCTTCCACGCGTCGTTTTCGATGTTCATCTGGCCCTTCGAGGTCTGCGTCGTTCGGGACAAAGGGAGGTCCAGGGTCAGCGAGACTCGGTTGGCATAAAATAAGTGCAAAGCGACTGGCCCGTGGGGGCGCACGGAAGATCGCGGCGGGGGGTTTCGGGGCGTGATCGCGGCGACGGGGGTATCGAGTCGCGCGGAAACGGACGCCGATCGTCATCACGGACTCCAATTGTCTCATCCGTGACACCCGCGGCGCTAAAACCCTCCCAATCGCCGAGATCCCCGCTCGATACCGCGCCGACCGAGCCCAGGAAAAAGAGCGAAAAAGCTCCCAGGCGGCACTCGCACGTCGTGGAGGCTTATCCCAAAAAGATAGAGCGACAAGATGGGGGGCGGGCGCGCGGGCGCGGTGCTTCGGATGCGTACTCACCGCCTCGAAAACGCCTTGGAACTTCTTCTCCGACAGGTTGTAGAGGAACAGGGGCATGCCCGGCTTGATGTCCTTCACGAACGACCACGACTGCTGGGTCAGGCCAAACAGGCCATTCCGCATGCGCTCGTCGTAGGTGTCTCGGCTGCGAGAAGAGAATCGAAGGAGGTGAGGGGGGGTCAGGTGATGTGCGGTCGATGTGGTCTTTATCGTCGGGTCGGAAGGTTTGGATGGAGATGAAACGACTGGGGGAGTCCATCGCAACGCTCTGATCGGACAAAGAACGTCCGAGGAGAGCGCGCGCGGGTGGATCCAGCCAGCCTCCAACCGGTGAGGGCCCGAGAGCTCGCGTATTTTTGCTGGCCGGCGGGTTCGCCGTCTCCCGGAGACGCGCGCTCACCTGCAGATGAAGATAACACCGCCGAGTTCGTCGTCGCCGCTAGAGGACACGCGCATGTCTTCGCCAGACGCGCCCCTGTCGAGCTCGTCAAGGATCTCGGTCGCCGACTTGTACCCCGCCATCTTTACTCCCGGCAACACACTCAACCGCCGACCCGGTGGTTTTCGTTCTCTGATGCCGTACAACAAGCGCGCTCCCTTTAGCGCCCTTCCGAACACACGCGCCGGTGCAATCGACGATGAGACCGCGAATCCGGACTCGAAGGAGAGTTCTCAAAGGCTCGACCCACAAAAAGTCGCAGCCTGCTTACTGCGTCGCTCGCAGTGGCGCGTCTCCGGGCCGCGGCACTCGTCTCTCCTCGAAGAGATATTCTGGCTTCGGCACCGGTCGCGTGAGAATCTCTGGCCAATGGCAGGTCTTTGACGTCAGATCGTGATCTTCTAACTGTTTTCCCTGTGCGCCGAAAATGATTCGGTGAAATAATGACTGATTCATTGTGACATTCATACACATCTTACATAATTTGTGGTTAGCCAAAAAGCTCGTGCACGAGGTACACGTCGCCCGACAGCCGTCTTCGGCATTCCCCGCGACGCGTCTGGGGTATCCTCGGGGGAATGGGGGCACCTGTCAGCAAAGATGGGTACGAGGAGGTCCAGAAGTGGGATGACGACGGAGAGGGGCACTTCGATGCGGGTGACGTCAAGGCCGTCTCGGCCATGTCTCCCGCGGCGCGCGAAAACGCGGCGACGGAGCTCGGTGGCTTCGTGGGCGAGGCGAGGAACCAGGCAGGCCTTGCGCTCCCCGTTAGCTTGTCCATGGTGTGCAACCGCGTGATGAGTCTCACCTCTGTCGCGTTCGTGGGGCGTCTCGGTCCATTTCCTTTGGCGGCAGCAGCGCTCGCGACCACCCTTGGCAACGTGACCGGAAACTCAATCATGGTTGGCTTGGCGAGTGCTGTGTCGACGTTGGGGGGGCAGGCGTTCGGCGCGGGTTCGTATCCAACACTGGGGTTCGTGCTGCAGAGGGCAATAATAATACTGACCTTAGTCGCCGTGCCCATATCCCTGGCATGGTGGTGCTCTGAGGGGATCCTTAGGATCCTCGGGCAGGAGCACGATTTGGCAAAGGCGAGCGCGTCGTACATCCGAGCGTTGATTCCCGGACTGTTCTTCTACGCGTGGAACGTGTGTCTGACGGCGTACCTCCAGTCGCAACGCATAACCAGACCCGCGGCGCTGGCAGGGGTGGTGGCGGCGGTGATGCACTTCCCCGCGAACGTCGTGTTCATCCACACGCTCGGATTGGGTTACGTGGGAGCGGGTTTAGCCACGTCTTGGAGCAACGGCGTCGTGCTGTGCCTGAACGTGCTGTACGCGTCGCGGTTCAAGAAGGATGAGCCCGGGCGGGAGACGTGGCCGGGGTTCAGCGTCAGGGCGGCAACGACGGAGTGGACGCCGTTCCTCAGGCTCGCCCTGCCGGGAATATTGATGATGAGCGAATGGTGGGCCAGCGAGGCGAATATACTCCTCGCGGGCTTGCTCCCAGACCCGGAGTACAACGTGGCGGCCGTTTCCATTTTCCAGGTGACAAACGCCCTGGCGTTCATGGTGCCCGTGGGATTCTCAGTCGCCGTGAGCACCAGGTGCGCCAACGAGCTCGGCGCGAGGAGGCCGGCGCACGCGAGGTTTGCATCCAGGGTGGCGTTTTCGCTCATACTGGCCGTGGAATTTATCGTTTCCACGCTGCTCCTGGCGGTAAAGAAGCACTGGGGCAGGCTGTACACCAACGACGAGAGGATCGTGCGATTGGTGAGCGCGCTGTTGGTGCCATTGGCTGTGTACACATTTTTCGACGGCATGTTGTGCGTCGCCACGGGTGTCATCAAGGCGTGCGGCCGGCAATGGATTGCTGGGCCAGTCGTTTTTTTCAGCTATTACGTCGTGGGGATTCCTATGGCATGCTGGCTCTCGTTCGGCAGCCCGGATATAGGTGCGATGGGTCTTGTCGTTGGAGGTACCGTGGGCACGATCATACATTCCGTGATCATCCTGGTCCTCGTGCAGAACACGGACTGGATCGGCGAAGTGACGAGGGCGCTTGAACGAGTGGAGGCAAACAGCTTTGGGAGGAAAGACGCAGGCGGCGCCGACACCACCGACGCCGAGGCCCTGCTGCCAGACGTGTGCGCTGAGGTGGAGCTGGAGGACATGAAGAACAAGTCGGCGGACGACTAGTTATCTAGCTAGCTGTTAGGTGGGACGAAAAGCTCGTCATCTTAGTTCATTCAACATCAAAATGTTGACGACATCGATACTACTCTGCAGCTCTGCACTGCTCACGCGTCATCCAACGACGAAAGCAAAGCTTCGCATCGCGGTCGGGTTTGGACACAAGTATCACAGGAGCGCACGCGAGTCCGATGTTGCTCGGCGGAGCCGCAATTGTTTGCGCGCCGCATTCGACCAACCCGTTGCTGATTGCCCCCCACCAGACCCAGCCGCGAGCGTCACGTCGGGTCGTGGCTATGGCTGCGCGCAAGAAGAAGATGGTCGCCCTTCACGGCAAAGGTGGGACCGCCGCTTCTTTCGAGGAATACATGCGGCCGCTGGTCGAGGCGACGAGCGATACGTGGGAATGGGAGTTTGTCGATGGCCCGTTCGAATCCGCGCCGGGCAAGTGCTGGTGGCAGCTCAAGCCCGGCGAGCGCACCTTCGAAGCGAAGGAGCTAATCGGTTGCGACGAGAGCCTCTCGTTGCTCGACAAGGCGTGGCCCTTCGACGGGGTGATGGGCTTCAGCCAGGGTGCTATGCTCGCGGCGATCGCGTGTGGCCGGGGATTGGGTCCTGGTTCCACCAAGATGGGTCGTCCGCCCGTCGCCATCATCGCGGGGGCGGCGTTCCCCACCTGCAGGGGTGCCGACGTAAACAAGTTGAAGTTGATGGAGTACGCGGCGGCCGAAAGCGAGGTTGTGGTTCCTGAGAGCGTCGCGGCGTCCCCTGGGGCGTTGAATTTCGACCCGCTCGTCAAAAGTTTGCACGTCATCGGCAAGAGGGACGCGATGAATCCGCCGGAGCAGGGCATGAAGGTGGCTGAGGCGTTCGGCCCGGGCGCTCAGTTGCTCGAGCACGGCGGAGGTCACACCGTCCCACTCGACGACGACGCCGTGAGGCAGTACCTCGAGGTGATGGGGGTGGAGGTGAACGCGCAGTGAGGGTATCCCCGTTGATTTGATATATACAGTAGACTACGAAGACGAATCGTGTCGTCGCGCGCCGTCGTCGGCTTCACACGAACGCGGCAGGCGCGGACCTCAGCATCGCCCTGAGCTCCTCGAAGTGTCCGGCGCACGCGTGCGCAGCCTGACCGGCGGACGCGCCCTGGGCGACGACGAGATCCTTGAGCGCCGCGCCCATCGTCCTCGCCAGCTCCTCGTGGAACCAAACCAGCTCGTGCTCCATGTGCTGGCGGCACTTGTCGTACCTGCCCATCGCCTGGGTCCTCGCGATCCTCGTGTCCGACGCGGCGAGCTCCAGCTTCTGTTTCTCCTCCCGCCTCGGCCCGGGCTCGGGGACGCCCATGGCCGCCGCCTTCTGATCCAGGCGCTCGATCTGCTTGCACAGCCTGTTGTAATGGTCCACTATGGCCTTACGGGCGTCGCACGCGGTGACGCACGCCTGCGTCAGCGCCACGGCCCCATCGAGCGGCTCGCTGAACGCGGCTGTCACCGCGGCAGCCTGCGCGTCGGGTGGCCCCGACGCGGACGCAAACAGCTTCGCCGCGTTGGTCCACTCCACACCGGCCGGCGTCTCGAACACCGCCTTGGCCTTCGCCTCCGTCTCTTCCAGGTCCACCACCACCCGCGCGAACTCCATCAGCACGGACCCGGTCAGTTGCGCGTGCTTCACCAGCGCCGACGTTGCGGACGAGAGCTTGTCGAGTCGACCCTTGAGCTTGCCGACGTACTCGGCCACGTCGAGGAAGTGCTGATCCTCCACGATGCCGTCGCCGGGCGCGCCCTGAGATGCGGGTGCGCCGGATCCGAGGAGAACATCGCCCGTGGGGCCGGACTGAGACGTTGTCGCTGCGGGCTGCGGCGGCGACGGAGGAGGAGGAGGAGCCGCGGCGGCGGGGGGCGACTTGGCCGGCGACGCCGCGCCTCCCGCGGCTGCCGCCGCCGCGCTGGCCGCGCCTCCCGCGGCCGCCGCCACGCCGCTGATGCCCTGCGCGGCGGCACTCACCAGGTTCGCGGCCGTTCCCGAGTCATCGAGTCGCACGGTGTGGTTGAACCAGTCGCTCACTCCCCGCACGGCGTCCGAAGTGATGCCCCTCTCGTACCACGGCACCCGCTCCGACCAGCTCGCCTTGTCCTGCTCCTCGAGGAAGATCTGCAGGTCCTTGGACTCGCGCATGATCGGGTGGGCGGCGATCCTGGCGACGAAGACGGCCAGATGCCTTCGCCTGGCCTCGATCGCCGCGCTCGTCGGGTCGTCGTTCGCCACCAGCGTCTTCTGCGGCAAGGACGGCACGATGATGCCGTCCGTGGTTGCACGGAGCTGCTTCCACAGCCACTCGAAGTCGCTATACCTGCGCGTCACGCACCCGCTGACGTTTGTGTACCCTGATAGGGTGCTCCAGTACGTCACTTTGTACTCCACGTGCTTGCTCATCCCCTCACCCGCGCGGTGCGGGTCCGACACCTCAATCTGAAGATCTCCAGAGCCCGCGGCCTCGTAAGCCGGGACGCTTACCTCCACCGGCGCCGGGCGCACGCCGACTTCCATGCTGACGGCCGGTGGGTTTGAAGGAGGGGGCGCCGCGGCGGACTCCGCGTCGACGCTCATGGCTGGAGAGTCCTCCAGGCGCGCGCGATACTGCCCTTGGGCGTTCCCCGAGGCTCCTCCAA
>MDTE01090868.1_pt1 | contig 12501 bp, 9 predicted proteins | sample 811231 | NCBI WGS metagenome assembly MDTE01 (sample SAMN05326651, study PRJNA326480) | marine metagenome | isolation source: seawater | place: Indian Ocean: Red Sea | collected 2010
CAGAATCCATGGCGACTCCTCAATTATCTCCTGGTGTATTAACTAGAGAGGTTGACTTAACCGTAGGAAGAGCTGAAAACGTTCTTGATAATATTGGAGCAATTGCGGGTCCTTTTGAATTGGGTCCTGTCAACGAACCAACAACGGTATCCACAGAGCAAGAACTGATTAACGTTTTTGGACAACCAAGATCTTCGGATCAACACTATGAGTATTGGATGAGTGCATCATCCTTCTTATCTTATGGTGGTGTAATGAAGGTTGTTCGCGTTGACGGCGAAGCACTTGCCAATTCAAACGTAGGTCAATTTCTTGGTAACAGAGATATCAAGATTAAAAACTACGATGACTATCAAGCAAACCACAGTGGAGAGGGTGCTGGATGGTACTATGCTGCAAAGAATCCTGGAGAATGGGGCAATAAATTAAAAGTATGTTATATTGACAACTTTGGTGATCAAGTTCTCGGTATTGGTACAACTTCTGCTACAAACTTAGGTGCTCAAGTAGGTTTTGCAGTAACTGTTGATATTACAGGCACTATTATTCCTGGAATTGGAAGAACTGAACCATTTGAAGGATTTCTCAAAGGAATTATTACAGACGTTATTGATGGTGGAGACACTAATAATAGTGGTGTCATTGTTAAGATAGAATCTAGAGTTTCTTCTGGAGGAACTCAACCTGGCAGAGAGACAAAGGTTGAATATGCTGAGAATAGCAATTATGCATCATTCTTGAAAGGTCAAAGATTGACATTCCAAGATACAAACTCTCTGGTAACCTCCCCTAAAGACTCTATTGCTGCAGTAGGGATAACAACATCTACAGCAATTAACGGTCAACAAGATCAAGTTTACACTGGTGTTGCTGGTACTTCTTCAGCAAATGGTGGTGGTGCAACATTTACTATCACTAGAAATAGTACAGATGGAAACGTTGCTTCTGCAGTTATTGTTAATGCTGGATTAGGATACACTGTTGGTGAAACTGTATCTATTGGTGGTTCTTTTGTTGGTGGTTTTGATCTTGCTCAAGGTTCGATCAAAAATAATACTGGACTCTCAACATCAACCACTATTCCTGCAGCATCCAACGGAATCTATCTTAATGTTGCTGGTGTAAGTACTGTTGGTACTGGCGCAACCTTCAACGTTTACAGAGATGGAACGGGTGGTATTGGAACTGTAACCATGATCAACAGTGGTCTTGGTTATGCTCCTGGAACAGTTATCACACTTCCAGGCAATCTGCTCGGTGGAGCAACTCCTACAGACGATGCTCAACTTGCAGTACAAGATCTGCTGGATGATAAGGTTATTTTAACTGTTACAGAAGCTAATTCTAGAGTTGAAGTTACTGGCGTTGATGACTGGTACAACTCCCGTACATTGGGTCTTGATAACTCAGTAATTTATTGGAGAACTATTGCACCTAAACCAGGAACTTCTGCATATGCTGCAGAGAGAAATGGATTTAATGATGAGATGCACGTTGTCGTTGTTGATGACAATGGAAGTATTACTGGTGTAAGGGGTAATGTGCTTGAGAAGCACTTATTCATGTCTAAAGCTACTGACGCGGTGTCTGCTGTCAATTCTCCACAGAAGACATACTTTAAACAGTATCTTGCAAACTTCTCCAAGTACATTTATGCGGGCACAAACCAAAGTGTCGCTAGTGATACGTTCCATAGAAGCACTCCAGTATCTATTCTGCACCAACCAAAAGCAGATCAAAAATGGTCCAGTCAAGGTGGAGATACTGAAACTTCATTTGCTGTTGCTGATCCAATCAATAACCAACAATGGGGAAGAACTGCTGCAGGAAATAACTTCAGTGCCGTTGGTCAACTTACTTACTCTTTAGAGGGTGGTCAAGATTATGGCGGAACCTTGGTCGAATCTTCGATGTCAACCAAACTTGGTGATATCATTGCTGGTTATGAACTCTTCAATAATAAAGAAGACGTTGCAATTGACTACTTGATTATGGGTCCTGGTCTTTCTACCATTAATGACTCCCAAGCAAAGGCAAATAAACTGATTTCTATTGCTGATGGTAGAAAGGATTGTGTTGCTCTGATTGGTCCTCATAGATTTGGAATTGTAGATATTACAAATCCAGTTACTCAAACTCAAAATCTTCTTGAGTATTTTGGACCATTATCATCTTCCTCTTACGCAATCTTTGATAGCGGTTACAAGTACACATACGATAGATTCAACAATCAATTCCGTTACATTCCTTGTAACGCAGACATTGCTGGTCTGATGTGTCGTACTAATCTCGTTGCTTATCCATGGTTCTCACCTGCTGGTCAGCAAAGAGGTGTCCTTAAGAATGCAATTAAACTTGCATACAATCCAAATAAGACACAAAGAGATTCTCTGTATTCTGCAAGAATCAACTCTGTAGTTAATCAGAGTGGAGCAGGTGTACTTCTGTTCGGTGACAAGACTGCTCTGGCATATGCTTCCGCATTTGACAGAATCAATGTTCGCCGCTTGTTCCTCACAGTAGAGCAAGCATTACAGAGAGCAGCAGAAGCTCAACTGTTCGAGTTCAACGATCAAATCACAAGAACTAACTTTGTGAACATTGTTGAACCATATCTCCGCGATATTCAGGCAAAGCGTGGAGTCTATGACTATCTCGTTATTTGCGACGAGACAAACAACACTCCCGACGTAATTGACAACAACGAATTCAGAGCAGACATCTTCCTGAAGCCTGCTAAGTCCATCAACTATGTGACACTGACATTCGTTGCAACGAGAACTGGCGTCTCGTTTGAAGAAGTCGCTGGTAGAGTTTGATCTACTAGATGATTAAATAAACACGGAGGAAATTAACCAATGGCACGCACGATCAAAACTATCTCCGACTTCAAAGCTAAATTACAAGGCGGAGCAGCAAGAGCTAATTTATTTGAGGTAAGTATCCCAACATTCCCTGCCTTCGTGCAGGGATGGGATGATGACACATTTAACTTCTTGTGCAAGTCTGCAGCATTGCCTGCATCTAACATCCCTCAAGTGGATGTTCCTTTTAGAGGTCGTATTCTTAAGGTTGCTGGAGACAGAACCTTTGATGTTTGGACTGTAACCGTCATCAATGATGAGGACTTCAAACTGAGAACTTCTTTTGAGCAGTGGATGAATCACATTAGCAAACTGGATAACGCTACTGGCGCAACCAGTCCTGGTTCATACATGGTTGATGCATATGTTCATCAACTTGGTAGAGGTGAGCAAAGATTCTCTAGAGAGAATACTACAGCAGACACTCAAATCCCACTGAGAACTTACAGATTCTACGATATCTTCCCAACAAATATCTCTCAGATTGATCTTTCTTACGATACATCTGATCAGATTGAGGAGTTTACCGTAGACTTCCAAGTTCAATACTGGGCAGCAGACGGAACAGATCAAACGGGCACTGCTGTAAACTAATAAATAGTACACAGTTAGTCGTCCTAAATTATAATGGCCAAGTTATTTGGATTCTCAATAGAGGATAGTGGCGAGGATAATAAAAAATCTAAAGGTGTGGTTTCCCCCGTTCCTCAAAATAATGAGGACGGGGTTGATCACTATTTAACCAGCGGATTTTTTGGTTCCTATGTTGACATTGAAGGCGTATATAGATCAGAATATGATCTGATTAGAAGATATAGAGAAATGGTACTGCATCCTGAAGTGGACGGTGCCATTGAAGATATTGTTAATGAAGCAATCGTTAGTGATACGAACGACAGTCCTGTTGAAATTGAACTGTCAAATGTTAAAGCTTCTGATGGTCTAAAGAAAAAAATCAGAGAAGAATTCAAGCACATCCTTGAGTTACTTGATTTTGATAAGAAGTGTCATGAGATCTACAGGAATTGGTATGTAGATGGCAGACTCTATTATCACAAAGTAATTGATCTCAAGAATCCTCAGGATGGCATTCAAGAATTACGTTATATTGATGCATTAAAAATGAAGTTTGTCCGTCAAGCGGGCAAGAAGAATAACGATAGAAATCAGGTAAGATATAATCCGAATGGAGAGAAGGATCCCAAAGATACTGGATTCCCAGAAATTCAAGAGTATTTTGTTTATAATCCAAAATCTGCACAAGTAGGAAATCTTGCTGCCAGGGGTGGTGGTAACTCTGCAACCGAAGGCGTCAAATTCTCAAAAGATTCTATTGCATATTGTACCTCTGGACTAGTAGATCGTAATAAAAATCTTACACTATCATATCTTCATAAGGCAATCAAGTCTCTCAATCAACTAAGAATGATTGAGGATAGTCTTGTGATTTACAGACTGTCAAGAGCACCAGAACGTCGTATTTTTTATATTGATGTTGGTAATCTTCCTAAAATGAAGGCGGAGCAATATCTACGTGATGTTATGATGCGCTATCGTAACAAACTTGTATATGATGCTAACACTGGAGAAATCCGTGATGATAAAAAATATATGAGTATGCTAGAAGACTTCTGGTTACCACGTCGTGAAGGTGGTCGTGGTACAGAAATCTCTACGCTTCCTGGTGGTCAAAACCTTGGAGAACTATCAGACATTAAATATTTCCAAGAAAAACTGTTCCGTTCTCTGAACGTACCATCTTCCAGAATCGGTGGACAAGAAGGTTTTAACCTTGGTCGTTCTTCTGAAATTCTTAGAGATGAACTTAAGTTTACAAAGTTTGTTGGTCGTTTGAGAAAGAGATTCTCAAATATGTTCAATGATCTTTTAAGAACACAACTTCTACTCAAAAATATTGTTAGTGTTGAAGACTGGGAAATTTTATCCGAACATATTCAGTACGACTTCCTCTACGACAATCACTTCTCTGAACTCAAGGATGCAGAGTTGATGACCGAAAGACTTAACATTGCCGCTACTGCAGAACCTTATATTGGTAAGTATTATTCTCAAGATTATGTCCGTCGTAAGATTCTCCGCCAGACTGACGAGGAGATTATTGAACAGGATAAATTAATTAAGAAAGAAATCGCAGCAGGAATTATTCCAGATCCAAACGCACCAATTGATCCTGCAACTGGAGAACCACTACCTGCTGGTGGGGACGATTTGGGAGCACCAATTCAAGAACCAAATCTTGATGGTGCAAAAGATGGAGGCAGTACAGAAGCACCTGAAATTGTTTGATTATGAATCCATATCATAGATTTTTAGATATTAGGGACTATGTTCCTAATATCGATGTATCAAAGTACAATGTTAGAGGAGTTCATTGGCCAGAATTCCACAAGACATTCGATTTGAATGAATTAGGCAACGATAAGATTGAACCCTGGTTGAATAGTATGGGGTTTACTTCTACATGGATAGAATTTTTCTACACTCCTCCAGGGGAAGATGGCGTAATACATTCTGATAATGTATGGTATGCTGATTGGGCAAAATTAATTTTTCAATTTGGTGCCAAAGGAAGCACCATGAGATTTTGGGAATCCGACACTGTTTTGAGAATGAGTACCAGTGCTGAAGAAGTCAGTACAGATATACCCGAGAGAAGTGAATACAAAGTCGGTGACAGAACTAACGACCACTATCATGGTCAAGTTCTTGTGACAAGAGAAGAATTTGCAGAACTAAAGCACGAAGTGGAAGTTGGAACTTGTAGTTTAGTTAATGTTGGACATCTGCATAGTTCACACAATCCAACAAAGGATGGCAGGTTCTCTCTAACGATTGCTTTAATGGATAAAAATACTAAGTATGAAAGAAGAATTTTATGGGATGAGGCATTAGAAGCACTCAAACCTTACATAGTTGATTCTTCAGTAGACCTTTGCGCCTCAAGATAAACACAGTGTGAGGATCATTTCTATCGAATTCTTTGAATTCAGTATCTACTGTATAAGTGTCTTTATTGCATTGAATTTGATATGGGTACTCAGTATCTTCATCAAAGATAAATGCTCTTTGAAGTTTTAAAGTGTCGTCAGTAACCAAATTTAAATCAGATAAAATATCAAAAATACTTTCTTTATTTCTAAACATGAAAGCAAAACTTGCAGCATGAAGAGTGTGTCCATGTTTACCTTTATCTAAGATTTTGCCAGTCTTCATGTAGTGAGACACCGATCTTTCGATCTCTCTGTAGTGATCTCCAATGACACCAGGATCACTTTTTATGTAAGCAAATAATTTATCATAAAAAGATCTATACCCCATCCCAAGACTATTGAGATGTTTTGCAACAAGTTGAGTATATCCAGCAATATGAAATTGAATAACTAACCATCCATAAAGATATGCTTCACTAAGTTCATCATTAGTCATTGTATTAGTTTCTGAAATCAATTCAATGACTTCTTTGATACCATAATCTTCTTTGCTGAACGACATATAATCTTCCGCTTTAATGGTTTTGATACCATGCACCTCTCTCGATAAAGAACTATTCAGATCAGTGTCACCAAACATTTGACAGAACCAAACGTCAATCGAATCATGTTGTCCACACTCAAGAATTTGAGCAAATCCATCTTTCCAAGAATCTAATGTTTCTTCTGGAAGTCCTAGTATTAGTTCAGTATATGTTTTAACTCCATATTTTTTACTCTTCTCAATTTGTTCTGATATTTTATTGATGCTCATATTCTTTCTCTTAATAGATTTAAGAGTTGGTTCATTCATACTTTGAACACTGAGAGTTACACCTCTACTGATGTCACCAAGAATTTGTGCAATCTCAAAAATAACTTCTGTTGAATTTTTTGAGTATTGAACATTAATTGCTTCTAATTTACCGCGATCTGCAGCAGCACGGAATAGTTTAGCAATCTCAAGATCCCTCTCTTTGAACATACCAAAGTTTGCATCTGCATTGAATATAAATCCAACATTATGTCTCTCTGCCCAGTTGATGTCTTGTTGAACTCTTTCCAAACCAAAGTGCTTGACTTTTTGATATGTCATTCCACCCCAATCACAATAAGTACATCTGTGAGGACAACCTCTATTGGTCTCTACTGTCATAGACCAAAGAACATCAGGGTTTTGTTTAACTATTGAATTAAAAACACCTAGTTGATATGGACTCGGAAAGTCAAGATCTTCAATTCTTTCTTTGCGATATATTCTTTCATAGGGTTCATGCATCATTACTTTTCTAAGAAGATCTAAAAATGATTGCTCACCTTCGGATACAATAATACAATCAATAAAATCATACTTTGCAAGTTTTTCGGTTGCTTGAGGTCCACCAAATTCTATGACGCAATTTGGATACTTCTCTTTTATTAACCTAGCAACGTGTAAATTATATTGTTCATTCCAAATGTAAGTGCTAAATGCACAAACTACAGGGTTCTCTAATCTGGCAACAAGTTTTTCAGGATCCTCTCTTTTAAATATAAGATCCTTTAAGTGGTATCCACTAGAAACATCACCGTACTGTAGACAATATGCCCAAAGGCAACCCACACTGTAAGGCAACCAATATGTGTCTTCTTTCCTGACTTCTACCGCATACTGCGGTTGGAACATGTATAAGTTTCTCATACTTTTACCAAAGTGTTCTTTGTTAGATCTTTACGTTTAATCACAAATAAATTATATCTTTCTTCTTCTGTTCTTTCATTTTCTATAGAATAAACCGTATCTTTTTTATCCCATGTATCTAAATCAAAAGACAAAGTAGATTCATAAGGATAGTCTACATCAGGATCATACATGAATTTCTTTTGAATATCAAATACATCATCACCAATATTCAATACTTTGTCAGCAAATTTTTTAACAAAGTCTAGAATTTTTTCTTTGTTTTCAAATTTTGATAGGGTATCATTAGGCAAACCAACACCAAGTCCATGACCACTTGAATGGTTCTTAGGAACTTTCCCAGTTGCAAAATATTCTCGGATTGCTTTTAAATACTCTCTGAATTCAATACCCAGGAATCCAGAGTCGTTCATAGTGTAATCATATAATAGTTCGTAGAACTTTCTATAACTCATTCCCAACACATGTCTACAGTATTTTGATAGTATTTGAGTATACCCAACATAATGAAATTTAATTGTTATCCACGAGAACATATGAGCATCAAAAAATTCATCTTCTGTCATCGTGTCGGTTGCGCGAATGAGCTCAATATATTCTTTAGTGTCATCAAACTCATCATTGCAAAATGAAATATAATCTTCTGCCTTAACAGTTTTTATACCATAAGTCTTTCTACTAAACTCACTTCCAAGTTCTGCATTCTCAAACACTTGACAAAACCAAGAATCGACCGAAAAATGTTGTCCATTTTCCATCAATAGATCAATACCATCCTTCCAAGAATCTACAGTCTCCTCAGGCATCCCAAGAATTAAGTCTGTATATAGATTTACATTATACTTTTTAGCAAGATCAACATGCCCAGCAATATCTTTTACATGGAGGTTCTTTCTCTTAATTGCTTTTAGTGTTGGCATGTTCATGCTTTGGACACTCAAAGTAACTCCTCTACGAGAGTATTCTCCCATAATTTGTGCTATCTCAAAAGCAGCTTCATTTGAGTTTTTAGAGTATTGAAGATCAATATTATCAAGCATCAAACTATTCTCTGCTGCTTTACGCAACATTTTTGCAATTTCAATATCACGTTCTTTAAAAATTCCAAAATTAGCATCGGAGCATAGAACGTATGCAACCTTATTTGTTCTAATCCATTCAATATCTTCAGCAACTCTTTCCAATCCAAACTTATTAATTTTACTCATTGTTGTTCCACCCCAGTCACAAAACGTGCATCTGTGAGGACACCCTCTATTTGTTTCTAAGATTGCTGCCCATATAACATCTGGATTTTTTTCAGACAACCAATCAAAAACACCTGATTGATATGGACTCTTAAATTCTAGATCATTTAGTCTTTGACGTTGATGAATTTTATCAATTTTATTTCCAGAGTTTATATCTCTAAGTAATTTTAAAAATGCTTCTTCACCTTCTCCCAGTATAACACAGTCAATATATGAATTTTCATCCATCATTTTTGTAGTAACTTGTGGTCCACCAAATTCAATAATACAATTTGGATATTTCTCTTTGATTAGTTTAGCAACATGTAGATTATATTGCTCATTCCACAAGTAGCAACTAAATGCACATATTACTGGATCTTCTAATCTACTTAAAAGATCTTCTGGTTTTTCTCTTTTGAAAACAATATCTTTTAACTCATAAGATTCTTTGATATCATTAAATTCTTTGCAGTAGCTCCACAAGCAAGCAACACTATATGGCATCCAATAATTTTTAGTGTCTCTTACGTTGACACTATATTGTGGTTGAATGAAGTATATGTTTTTCATATAAGTTTTTGATGTAGAGTTTTATACTTATCCTCAAAATATTTAGAGTTCCACCTACTGATGTCTCTTTCCATTAATATGTCATTATTCTTTCCATATGAAAAAAATTCATCTAGAGTAAACTTATCTCTATCATGAGTCCACCATTCATAGTATGCTTCATAGCAAAAAATAAATGTCGTCATTGGGTGCCAACTTCCTTTATGAGATGCACCTTCAAGAAGAGGGTTGCATGGTATCAAAGGTAATGAGTAAGTTTTTCCACATTGACATATAAAATAGTCTGGTGTTCCCGCAAGATCTATAAAGTATTTGTTGTCATTTATTCCAGAATCTCTATTTAAATAGTATGTATTTGCAACGGTTCCTTTAAAATTATAACCAGTACCATCAAAAAATAGTGATATTAACTTTTCAACGTAACTTCTTCTTAATAGAGAAGGACCAGTTGAATAATTGGGTTCAATTGGATGAAGATAAAATCTAATCTTATCTTCACACTCAAATCCCATTTGTAGACAATCCCAATCATATGGAAGTCGATTAATCAAATCATTCCAAGAGAAGTGCCACAGATCAATAAGACTAAGGTCATAATCATCTTCCATTAAAATTACATACTCATCTTTAGATTCAGAGTACCAATTTTTAAGGGTATCTATTAAATAACAATTGTATGCCAGACATCTAGTTGATGCTTTTTCAGAATGACCTGGACTTAGTTTATGCAAAATATAATCATCTCTCATTACAACCATAGAGTAGTTTATGTTGTAATGATTGAATTGATTTTTCATGTACTCATGCCTGTCCACCTTATCTGGTAGTGTAAAGCAATATACATGTGGAATCCCATTCAAGGTAACCATCATAAAAAATTGTTTTTTATATTTATCCTAAATAACTGAGTAATCTTACTTTTTAAAAATGGACGATCTTCTAGATATGATCATCAGTGACGAGTCTTCTTCTAGCGTCTCTGATAAGATTAAAGAAATTCTTTATACTAAATCTGCTGAGAGAGTTGAAGGAATGAGACCCGAAGTTAATAATTCCATGCTCAGTGGAGAATCAGAAGAAGAGTGAGTATTATAAATAACTAAATAACCAATCACTGGACAGATGAAACTCATAAGGGAAGAAATTGAGAAGGTAGAAGTTCTCACTGAAACTGTTAATGGTAAAAAGAACATGTTCATCAAGGGCGTGTTCCTTCAAAGTGAGATGGTGAATCGCAATGGAAGAATGTATCCCTTTCCAATTATGGAAAGAGAGGTGAAAAGATATTCTAAGGATTATGTTGCCAAGGGTAGAGCACTTGGTGAGTTAGGTCATCCTGATGGACCAACCGTAAATCTCGACAGAGTATCTCATAAAATTACTGAACTTAAGCAAGACGGTAATAACTTCATTGGTAAGGCACAAATTCTGCATACCCCTATGGGTAAAATTGCAGAAGCACTTCTCAAAGATGGCGTAACCCTCGGCGTTTCCTCTCGTGGTATTGGATCTCTTAGAGACAATGTAAAGTCTGGTTATAAAGAAGTTGGCGAAGATTTTATGTTAGCAACAGCTGCTGATATCGTTGCCGATCCATCTGCTCCTGATGCTTTTGTGCAAGGTATTATGGAAGGTAAAGAGTGGGTTTGGGATGGTGGTGTTCTACGTGAACAAATTGCAAGACAAACTCAACAAAGAATTGAATCTGCAGCAGCGAGTAGAGTTTTAGAAGAGAAGAAGTTAGAATTATTTGATGACTTCTTAAATTCTCTTTGAACAAAACGCTATATATGTAACGTAACTGTTCAAAATACTAAATAAATATAGATTAAATTACAAAGGTTAATCGGAGAGTCTCAAATGTCTAGTGACAACAATTTACAGGAAATGGAAGCAGGCACAACTCAATCCAAGACCGCTGTCAATGCTGGCGCAAAGGCAGGGGATCCCATGCAGAAGCTTGCTCCTGGTGCAGTAGCAGGTCAAACAGGATCCTATGAAGATCTTGGTGGTCCTACCCCTGATAACTATAAGTCGGATGACGAATCAGCTAAACTGAAAACTCCTGGCGCAACCCTTAAGCAAGTTAAGGATGTTGTAACCAAGGGTGCTAAGGCAGCTGATGCCATGAAGGGTATGAAGGAAGAAGAAGAACTCGATTCCGAAGAGGTAATCGAAGAGGGCGAAGATACTCCTGAAGAGGAAATCGTTGCTGAAGAAGAGTCTTCTGAAGAAGAAGTTGTAGCCGAAGAAGATGAAGCTTCCGAAGAGGAAGTTGTCGCTGAGGCAGAAGAGGTTGAAGAAGAAGAAGAGTTTGATGTCTCTGAAGATGTCGATGCTCTTCTCTCTGGTGAGGAACTTTCTGAGGAATTCCAAGAGAAAGCTCGCACCATCTTTGAAGCAGCACTCCGTTCTAAGGTCGAAGAGATCAAGGAAGGAATGATTGCCGCTTATGACGAAGCATACGAGGAGCGCCTCGTAGAAGAAGTTGCCGAGATGAAGACTGCTCTTGAGGAAAGAGTAGATTCTTATCTCGAATATGTTGCCGATGAATGGGTAACAGAAAACAGACTTGCTATCGAGTCTGGACTCAAGTCCGAAATGACAGAATCCTTCATGGCTGGCATGAAGAATCTTTTTGAAGAACATTATGTATCCGTCCCTGAAGAAAAATATGATGTACTTGAGAGTATGGTAGAAAAACTTGATGAAATGGAGACAAAACTCAACGAGCAGATTGAGAAGAATATCGCTCTGAATTCCCGCCTCTCTGAGTCGGTTGCAGATGGTATCTTTGATGAAGTAGCTGAAGGTCTTGCCCTCAGTCAAAAAGAGAAGCTCGCCTCACTTGCCGAAAGTGTAGAGTTTGAAAGTGGCGAAAAGTATCGTGAGAAACTGGAGATGCTGAAGGAGTCTTACTTCACAGCGCAGAAAACTCCAAAAGCGCAGACCGAGAATCTGTCTGAAGAAGTAGATGTTGATGCAACAGGTCATGCACCTGATTACATGAACAACTATCTCAGAACACTTGGTGCTGTAAGCAAAAAGTGATTTTTTAATTATCAATCAAACGTAAACTAAGGTAAAAGCAAATGTTCCAATCCGAGCATCTGCAGGAAAAGTGGGCACCACTTCTCGACTATGATGGTATTGATCCTATCAAG